>ODAK010002704.1_pt1 | contig 18593 bp, 14 predicted proteins | sample 1539591 | NCBI WGS metagenome assembly ODAK01 (sample SAMEA3539303, study PRJEB22396) | soil metagenome | biome: tundra; feature: field; material: soil | place: USA | collected 2010-05 | depth 0.15 m | reverse complement strand
TCGTATTCGCCCGACGAACCGACGGTATAGCCCGGCGGCATCTTCACTTTTTCACCAATCTGTTTGATCGCCTCTTCGACCGTCGTCCCCAGATCTCGGCCTCTCACGTTGAAGGTGATCGCCAGATAGCGGCCGTTGCCTTCGCGGTAGATGTCGTACGCGCCGTCCTTGACCTCGACTGTAGCCAACTGCGCCAGAGACACGCGCTCCCCGGAGGGGGAAAGCAGCCGAACCCTCGCGATGGCGTCCTGGGTCTTACGGTAGGGCTCCTGATAGCGCACCACCACGTCGTAGCGCGCTTCGCCCTGGAGCACTTGACTCACCGCGTTTCCGCCGACAGCCGTCTGGACGGCGTCTTGTATGTCGGCCACATTGATTCCAAAACGGGCCGCCTTTCGGCGGTCGATGGTGATGTTGAGATTAGGCTGGCCGAAATTGCGTAAGAGCTTGACATCGTGCATGCCCGGGATGGCGGACATGACGGCAGTGACTTCTTCGCCCTTCTGCTCGAGAGTCTTCAAATCGTCCCCGAAAATCTTGAAGGCAAGCGAACCTTTGGTGCCGGTAAGGGTTTCTCCGACGTTGTCTTCGATAGGCTGTGAGAAGTTCCAGATCGCCCCCGGACATTTTTTTTCCAGCTCGCGGTCCATGGCGGCGATCAGTTCCTCCTTGCTCTCACGAAATACCGGCCGCCATTGCTCGTGCGCCTTCAGGTCAACGAAATATTCTGTGTTGCCGAATCCACCGGTGTCGGTCCCGTCGTCCGGCCGGCCAACCTCCGATACGACTGTCTTCACTTCTGGGAACGACGCCAAAACATAGCGGGCGCTGGTTGTGAACCTCTCGCCTTCCGTTAGACTCGTGCTGTTCGCCAGGGTGCCACGCGCCCAGATGGCGCCTTCGTCCAGATGAGGCAAAAACTCCGAACCAATGATTCCGCTGTACCACAGGAGGAGGCTTGCCGCCAGCGTCGCCAACCCGACGCCGACCGTCAGTACACGATGCCCGAGGCACCAGCGCAGCCGCCTGCGATAGCGCTCCGTCAGATAGGTCAGGACCGGGTTCCGCCACTCTCGAACTCCACTGCGAAACAACACGCTGGCCAAAACTGGCGCGATCAGAATCGAGAAAGTCAGGGCGCCCAGCAACGCGAAGGCGACGGTCAGGGCCATGGGTCTGAACAACCGGCCTTCCACTCGTTGCAGAGTGAAGATCGGCATGTAGGCGGTAATAATGATGGCGATGGCGTAGAACACCGGCCGCTGCACCTCATGCGCCGCCTCGCGGATGGCTTGGAAGGAGGTCTTTATGGTCGTCGTGATGCGCCCTGAAGCCGGGAGATTGCTTTGGCGGCGACTCATGTGACGAACGATGTTTTCGATCATGACTACTGCGCCGTCCACGACCATTCCGAAATCCAGCGCGCCGAGCGAGAGAAGATTTGCTGGGACCTGGCTCAAGTCGAGCCAGATGGAAGCAAAAAGCAAAGAAAACGGAATGGTGAGCGCGACGATGAAGGCTGCCCGAGCGTTGCCGAGAAAAAGGAAGAGGATGATTGTCACCAGGATCATCCCTTCCGCCAGGTTGTGCATCACGGTGTGCGTCGTAAAGCGAAGCAGATCGCTGCGGTCCAGCATAGGAACGACCTTCACGCCGGGAGGCAGAAGGCCGTTATGATGCTCATCACCATTGAGTTCGTCGACTTTCTTGTGGATGGCATCGAGCGTGGTTTGCTCTTCCGAGCCTTTGCGCATCAGTACGACGCCTTGAATGACATCAGGCTCATCGATGATTCGCCCGTCCTCCATGTGGTTGGCTCTGGCCATGTGGCCCAGCCGGATTTTCGGACCCTGGGTCACCTCTGCGATGTCCTTCACCCGAAGCGCGGTGCCGGCCTGGGTTTTTAAGACGGTCTGCTCGATGTCGTTCACATTGCCGAAAAGTCCGAGCGCGCGAACATTCATCTGCTGGAGGCCTTCTTCCACAAAGCTGCCGCCGGCATTGATGTTGTTGTTGGCCAATTGCTGCTCGACTTGGCCGATGCTCAATCCGTAGGCGACGAGTTTGCTCGGGTCCACTCGCACCTGATACTCACGCACCGTGCCCCCGAAGTCGGAAACGTCCACCACGTTGGGAACGGATTTGAATTGCTTGAGCAAAACCCAGTCTTCAATCGACCTCAATTCCATCAGGTCGTATCGGGGATTTGTGCTTCTCAGGGTGTACCAATAGATCTGGCCCGTGGCGCTCCAGTCGGTGCCGATCTGAGGTTGAAGGTTTTGTCCAGGCGGGAGATTGACCTGGGTGAGCCTTTCCAGCACCTTCTGCCGGTTCCAGTCGTTCACGGAACTGTCGTCGAAGATCATGATCACGAACGACAGGCCGAAAATAGACTCGGAGCGCAGAAAGGTCATGTGCGGCATTCCGGACATTTGTATTTCGATTGGAATCGTGATTTGCTGCTCTACCTCTTCCGCAGAACGCCCCGCCCATTGCGTAATGACGGTCACGTAGTTGTCGGCGATATCCGGATAGGCCTCCACCGGCAGGTTGTGAAACGAGATAGCTCCCCAGGCGAGCAACAAGACCGCTATGGCCAACACCACAAACTTGTTGTTCAGGGCGAAATCTACGAGGGCGCGGATCATTTCCTGTTGACTATTTTCCTTCCCATTCCTCTAGGTTCGTGGAGCGACGGGCGTCTTGCCCGTCCCGCCGGGCGGGGACGCCCGGCTCTCCACTGAACCGTCACTGAGCCAGCACGTGGTCCAAGACCAAGGCGTTGGTCACTACCTGTTGCCCTGGTTGGACCCCACGTTTGATCTCTTGCAGATTCGTGTTCTCCGCCAAGGGATCTCCGCTGACAACCTCCAAGCGACGAAACTTCTTGTCAGGTGTGGGAACGAAGACAAAATCGCGATCGTGCATGTGCAGAATGGCTGATGCCGGAACAACCGTGTGCATCTCTTGGGTTTGACCGCGGAAGGTCGCCCTCGCGAACATGCCGAGCCGCATGTTTCCCGGATTCTGAACTTCTATGCGAACCTTGGCCGTGCGAATACTTGGATCGAGGATCATACCAACGTTGCTGACCCTTCCTTTGAAGGGGCGATCGGGATACGCATTCAGGGTGATCTCCGCGGTATCCCCAAGCCGGACATGGGCCATGTCATTCTCGTACACGTCGCAGACAATCCACACCGACGAGACATCTGAAATCGTAAACGGGCTGGGCGACGAGTAGGCCTGCACGGTCGCTGCGTTCGTCACTTGCTGATCGGTGATTACACCCGTGGTGGGCGCAACGATGTCCACGATGCCCATGGGTTTGTCGGGATCGTTGCCCAGGAGCCGAAGATGCTCGGTCGCGGTCTCGAGGGTGACCTTGGCGTCATCGGCGGCGTCTTGCGCGACCTCAAGGTCTTGCTCTGCGATGGCGCCGTGTGCAAACAGGTCCACGGCTCGATTTAACTGCTTTCGCGCGAGCAGCTCATCGGAGACGGCCTTGCGATAGGCGTCGAAGCCGCCAGCCACATCGTCGCTGCGAATGGTCAGCATCAACTGGCCTTTTTGCACGGTGTCGCCGAGTCGCGCGTGAATGGCCACGACGCGCCCAGAGGCCAGCGAGACGACCGGGACATTGCGAGAAACATCGGGCGTTACTGTCCCCGTGACGACTAACTCGGAGGCCGTGGGATGCGCAGTAGCTGCAGCGAGCGGGAATTGCTCCGGGTGGTCGACCGTGAAAAGGTTGAGATCCACGTCGGGAACGATGTTAGCGGGTGGTGGTGCTTCCGCCGCCGCATCAACGTTCCCTCTGCTGCAACCCCAGAGAGTTAGCAGCAAAGGGATGGAGAGCAAAACAGGAACAAATACCCAACTTCTGCTTTTCATAAGTGAATCCCTATTCGCCACGACAAACAATCGACGCCTTTCCGGAATTCCGGAGGGCGCGTCCCGCACTTCTGCTGGGCGACATGAGCGCAACAACACACCCTATGTGAATCGACGTCCGCTTCTGTTGGGCGCCTAAGGAACCTGCTGGAACGGCGTCCCATAGGACTGAATGCCGTGCCGTCGTTGGGCAGTACAAAGGGAGGGCCTGCGGAGCAGCGCCGGAATCGAAAGCAAATCCCAAACGCTGCCCCCATTTTGTTTCGCGCACATCGTTCTCTCCGCACCAGGGGAACCCATAGCCTCGACTGAACTAGAACTTGACCATGATGGCCATCCTGATGCTCGGTTCATCCTTCCGCAGGTCCGGAGTCCAAAGGCCGCCGTGCGTAGTAGCACTCGCACTGCAGGCCGCTTGCGCGGCACCGAGGTTGGCGCCGTTTGGGTCGGTGGGATTGGCAGGGTTTACCGCCCACCCAATCCCGGTCGAACTTCCGTCATTGCAAGCATAGAATTGGGGAGATCCGTTGTTGCCGCCTGGGGGAGTAATTCCACCTCGACCCGTAAAATACGGCACTTTCGCGTGGCGATAGCCGAACTCCCAGAGGAAAGTAATGTACTGTCTGGGCATGTAATCGAAAGTGACGGAATTGTCCCAGGCTTTGTACGCGAGGCCAGGATTCGCCGCGAAGTATGGCGATCCGGTGACCGCGGTCGCTCCATCGATAGGTGGAAGCAGCGTCAGATAGCGTCCCGGATTGTCCAATACACCACCACCAAGAGTCACTCCGTACAGATCCTTCTTGAACCAGAAGCGGTTGTATAGCATCCACCCCGCGAAGACCTGCTTGTAGGCAGTGATCTGGCCCGCGGACTTCTTATCTCCAAAGCAAGCCGCTCCTCCACCGTATTCGCATCCCAGATCGCCTGTGAGGGAGAACGCCATTTTGTCGAGGGTCCTCTCTGGATGGTCGTAGTATTTGATCTCGACGCTATCATCCGTGTGGATGCGTGAGCGGGCGCCGTTAAGGCCCAGCGTATCTTCACCCATTCCGTAATTATTGAAGACCAGCGAGACCCACGGCTTCGGACGGTACAAAATCTGTCCGCCCAGGCCGGGCCTATTGCCGTACCTGCCATAAGATTGCCAACCGTTGATGATCCACGGCTCAATCTTCAGCTTGTCGGTGGGGAACCACTGGATCCGCAGCCCATTGAAGAACCATGGCGTGTTAGACGACACGTAGGACGGCTGGTAAGTCCAGTTATCAAAGTTGTAGTAGCTGAAAAGGCCAATGTAGGACACGAAAATTCCCGCGTCGATGTTGAGGCCATGGTTTACGTTGATGTGGTACCCGCCGTAGGCTTCAGAAAAATATTTGTACGCGCCAGTGAGGTCCCATTGGCCGCGCCCAACGCTGCCGTCGTTCCGCGGAGTCGTAACGGCGAACATTCCGCCCATGGTCAGGACCCTGCCGCGAACGTTCTGCCAGTGGAAGTCGCCCCCGAAGCTGATCTGCTCCAATTGGATTTCGTTCGATCGGAAAATCTCGGTGGATCCGCCGAGCGTGTCATCTTTCGGATGGTTCATGCTGCTTATGAAGTCAGCGTCAAATCTGATTTCAGGAGTGAAGAACTTCGAATCCCACACGGCGTCTTTGTTGCGTGGGTTGCCGTTCAGCCAGGTCCAATCTGCATACGCAAAAGGCTCTGTCGGGGCCGGTTTCTCGGGCTTGGCGGCCGGGGGTGCAGCTGTCGACTGGTCCTGCGGTTGGGCCGGTCCAGCCGACGCCACACCTAGCGCCGGATCGGTCTCTTTTGCCACAGCCCTAACCATGGGCGTGGACTTCTGTTCGGGCGCCGCATTTCCCTTCAGTTGCAATTCGAGCAGCTCGATGCGCGCCTTCAGAGCCGCAAGCTCGCTTGCAACATCTGCCGGCACAGCCGGATTTGGCGAGACCGCCGGCCGGGCGGGCGACTCGCTCGTCGTCGATCCCACATCGGCAGAGCTTTCCGGCGAAGGTTCTCCTGACCTGTGCAACTTCGCCACTTCCGGCTGAGCCTGCGGTTTGGCCTGGGCCTGCGCATAACAACGCGAGCCTTGAGCAAATGCCAGGCACAAAGCAAACATCGAAAGGAACATCGCACCTGCCGCGGCTGTGCGCAGCAGAGGCCTCATAGTCTTCACGTCTCCATTCCCTCCCGGTTTGAAATCGTTCTTCGCTTCACTGCGGGACCGCCGCTTACTGAAAGCATTCGTCATTTCGCTTGCTCCCCTTTTCCTTAGCTCCGTCTTCCACCGATGCCGTTCATCGCCTCGTTTCATCCACGTGTAACGGTCCATCAAAGTTCCCATAAAACTAAGTGCTGCCAGTCGCCACCGTCCAATAGATAATTCTTGTTAGGACGATAACTTAAGTAGTCAGAAGGCAGTCCTAATGAGCATCGCACGTGTCATAAGGCAACTCTTGGCTCATCGGACATTGCGCCACGGTCACGCACCTGCTTCTGACTCTCACTTCCTGGATGCTTCTTGTTGTCTGGAACGATCTCATTCGATACCCAAGCGCGCAAAGATCTCGTAAAGAGCGCATAAAAGTTTCATTAAGAGTTGAGTTGTGGGAGTGCCAACTCGGCCCGGGATGAACTCGCTAATCGAGAGTCAGCAGGCGGGATGTTCCTGCGTGATGTAGACGAAGATAGCCTCACGCACCGTAAGGCGCGCAACCCAGCCAAAGGCAGAGCGAGTTGAGTTCTATAGCTTAAAGCGGTGCACCACCCAACTCCTGCGAACCGCTAGTGGCCCGAAAACTGTTCTCATCCGACGGCGATCCCTGCGCTTCCGCAGAATGCGCCAGCCGGTTGCCGGTTGCCGCTTGGATCGAAGTTGCCAATGCCGTTTCCATCAGAGCCCGGGCTTTGGTGGATGCAGTTGGGCCGCGAAACAGTCCGAATCGAACCTCGGGAAGCACAGGCAGCCTGGCGTACTTGACCTCACCGATCCCCGTATCGCGGACAGTTTGCGGTAGCAGCGCTGACACCCCCAGACCGGAGTCGAGCGCTGCCAAGGTCGCATCCAAGCTAGCGCTTTCGAACACCACACGCCACTCCCACCCCGCTTTGCGTAAGGAAGAAAGTATCTTGTCGCGCCACCAGTTCGTGCTTTCACACAGTACGAGCGGCAGGATCTTGGGCGGATCGATAGAGAAGTCTGTGCTGGCAAACCAGGCTAAACGCGATCCCCACTCTATGACGGGCAGGCCTCTAATCCGTGTGGGATCGGTGATGACAAAGTCCAGTTCTCCCTGCGTGAGCAGGAACTCGAGCTTTGCAGGCGCAGCTACCATAAGCTTCAACTCAACATCAGGTTGGGTTCTCTGGAACCGCTTCAGCGCCGGCGCCAGCCCGGCAAGCGCCGTTTGATCGCTGACGCCGAGACACACTGGCCCAGAGGCGGATTCTTCGCGCAGCCGCGCCAGCGCCTCTTCATTGAGATCGATGGCGCGATTGGCGTACGCTACCAATAGTTCGCCGTGGCTGGTTAGTTTCACGCCATTTCGGCTTCGGTAGAAGAGCTTCCGGCCAATGATCTTCTCTAGCCGCAACATCTGTTGGCTCACGGCCGGTTGAGTCTTCGCAACTGCCGCTGCAGTCCGGCCCATACTCCCATGCTGAACTACGGCAAGAAACGTGCGCAGAAGGCTGAGCTCCAAATCCTCTCGATCGATCGTCATCGCCATGTGGAACACCTTGCTCGCTAGCTGACTTTGTAAACTCCCAACGGCTTGAACGGTAGAATGCAGACCATGAAGAATTCGTGAAGAATCTTCATTAAAACTTTGACTGGACTAAATAAAACTTTTGATTTATCCGAGGCGCGCTTTGGGGGATTCAACGAGGGTGCTTCGCGGGGTAGCTCGTCACGCACCTAATACCGCGACCGCGTGATGAGTCGTACGGCGGAGCGACGGACGTCTCGCCCCTCCAGCCAGGCGGAAACGACCGGCTCTCCACCAGCAAGCTTGATCGACAGCAGTAACAATCACGCGGTCGCGGCACCTAGCATGGGCTCAAAATGATTCGCTTTCCGTTGCCGACAACTGCGGGTCAGAGGGATCGCAGAACCGGTAGCCAACCCAGGGCTCTGTCAGGATATACTTCGGACGCGCGGCATCGTCTTCGATTTTCTTGCGAAGAGTTCTGACATAGGATCGCAGGTATTCGAGTTCTGTGCCGTACTCTGGCCCCCATATGGTACGCAACAATTTGGCGTGCGGCACAGGCACACCCTGGTTTCGCATCAGCAAGGCCAGCAACTCGAATTCTGTCGGAGTTAGATGAATCAGGTCCCCAGCTTTTCGCAAGCAATGGCCTTCAATATCCATCTCCAGTGCGTCGACTCGAATCACTGCCGGTTGGGTAGCGCTGTTCGCCTCGAGCCTGCGAAGTACGGCCCGCATTCGGGCCACCAGTTCACGAAAGCGGACAGGTTTGGTGACGTAGTCGTCGGCACCTGCCTCCAGCGCCCGCACCATGTCCTGCTCTGCATCTCGCACAGTGACCATCAGGATCCCGATCTTGGGCGCAAGGGCGCGAATTTCGCGACAGGTTTCCACGCCACCGATTCCCGGCATGTTGATGTCAAGCAGAACTAGATCAAAAGGGTGTTGGGGGAGGATGTCAACGGCTTCTTCTCCGCTACGCGCCTCCTTAATCACAAAACCGCTGGCAGCCAGAGAAGTCCGAAACACTCTGCGCAAGGCTGGCTCGTCATCGACGACCAGCACGTGAATTGGGCGCGCGGACATGGCTAGGCTCGTCTTCGCAATTGCCAGGCTGGCGTGGAACGCACTTTGGCGACCGGCGTCAGGGGCCGTGGATCATGCATGCCGGTGGCCGCGAGGGTTCTTCGAAATGTAGGCCGAGCCCATACCAGGCAAAAGAAACAGGCCGCGACGTCGATTCGAGCACTTACATCCGGCGCAAGTTGCGAAACGTGCTTTCTCGACCAGGCCTTCTTTCAAGAAGATAGAGGGACAGGCATGAAGAATCCGTAAAAATTGTCTAAAGAAGTTGATTGGATGCAGAACAGTTGCTGGACTGGGAGTGCGGCTTCGGAGAGGTGTAGCATCGCCAGCCTGCAAACCCCAGCAGTCGGCTAAGACGTCTTGCCGGCATAGGAAGGGTCGCGCTGCACAATGGGCAAAGTGAGGCAGAAAGAAGTGCCCTCGCTGACGTTAGTTTCCAGATCCAGGCCCCCGCCATGTGCCTGGGCAATTTTACGCGCAACATACAGACCGAGGCCCGATCCCGGCGCCAGATGGCGTGCCGCGGAACCGCGATAGAAGCGCTCGAAGATACGAGCGCGCTCACTCGATGGAACAAGACTTCCGCCGTTCCACACGCGAACGGCCACCGATTGCTGTTGCTTCTCGATTGCAATCCTGATGGCGGAACCGGCCGGCGAGTATTTGCACGCATTGTCCAGCAATTGGCGCAGAGCAAGTCTTAGGAGTTCAACATCGGCCAGCACTTCAACGGATGCTACATCTTTAACCAGGGAGAGCTTGCGGTCGCTTCGTTGCGAGTATTGATCCGCTAACTGGGCAACCAGGTCGGCGACATCTGTCAGTTCCAGTTGCGGCCTGACCTCTTCCTGGTCCAACCGGGCGATTCGGAGCAATCGCGACGTTAACAGTCCCAGCTGAGAAGCCTCCGTTTCCGCCATCTCAGCCAGTTCCAACTGTTCGGGACGCAGCCCGCCCGTTGCACGGAGGCCACCGGCGGCAGTCACTATGGTGGCCAGCGGAGTCTTGAACTCGTGGGCCAGTGCATCGAGGATAGCTCCGCGGAACACTTCTGCCTGAGCGGCCGCGGCTGCGTGGCTTGCATCGCGAAAAACACGCGCTCTTTCCAGCATAGCGGCCGCCAGTGCAGTGAGCGGGCCTGCGGTCAGTTCCCCATCACGCAGGCCATCGAATCCAACCGCTCCTATTGTTTTCCCTGCTGCGCGCAGACACCGGATGAAAACCCCCGAGACGTTATCATCGCTGTCTTGGTGTGAGATATATGCTGCCCGAGTCCGCTCTGCGAGATCGTTTCGAGATTCTCCGTCGCTGTAAAGTTCCGCGTTAGCCCCGTCGTATAGGCAGACAGCCTGGACACTGAAGACTTCGCGAAACAGTCCGACCGCCTTTGTCATCACCGCGTCGTCCGGATCCAGCGCGAGCAAGCGTTGTGCCAATTCATACAACAGCTTCATATCGCGGCGCTGAAGCTCCGATATCTCCGCCTCCCGGCGCACTTGAGTCGTGAGGCGAGTGATGACCAGCCCCGTGATCAAGAAAGCGATCAGCGCCCAAATGTCCGAGGAATCGCTCACCCTGAACGAGAAGATCGGAGGAACGAAGAAAAAATTCAAGCAAAGATCCGCGATAATGGAAACAACGGCAGAGGAGACGAAGTCGCCGAGCAGGGATTGCAACACCACAATAATCAGATAAAGGAAGCCGGTTGCGGTGAGATTCAGCCCCAACCCATAGCAGATGAAAGTTACCAGCCCTACAAGAAGAATGCCGGGGATAGCCCGAATTCCGGAGCGCCAGAATCTTTGGATCTTGATTCTCTGCATACGAAGTACTCTCTTGGCCGCTTCCAGGCCTCGCTGACACTGCTGTAAATCCTACGCCAAGTATGCGGTAAAACAATTTCTTGAATGGGTCTTCCGGTTCCACATGCAGGAAGATTGCGATGGCGTCATTCAGAAACTTACCAGCCCGGAGCGGTGCAAAAAGCAGAGACGGACCCAAGCCATTTCACGCGGGAGGGTGTGGGGCTGGAAGCGAATCGAGCGATGACAGAGCTGAAAGCGGCTCAGGTTTGAAACGAGCGAGGGTCGAAACAAGGCGCCTTGCCCGCAACACACCTAGGTACAGAAGAAACTATTCCGTGGGTGCGTAATAGCCCTTCTTGGCATACAGCCGGAGTGTTGCTTGAGATGCCGATCCTGCGAGGCGAATTTTGAGCCTGCGCCATTTGCCGTCTCGGTTGCGATTGCTCGGGTAATAACCAAGAACGTACTGACTGCGCAATTCGTGGCTGATCTGGGTCACAGCGCGGGAAAGCTCTACCGAGTCATGAACAGAGAACACTCGGCCTCCGGTAACCGATGTGACTTCGTCGAGCTGGAGTGGCCCTTTCCTTTCTTCAAGTCTCGTTGCGTATCGGTCGAACATGCCGATTGCGTATACCTCTACATCAGCTTCTTCCAGGAGCGACTTCAGTTCCGACTCGGTGTACCGGCTGTGGTTGTCACCACCATCGGAAATCACGACCATCGCCCTTCTTTGGTAATGCGAGTTCTTTAGTTCCTTTATGCCGAGATACAGACCATCCCACAACGCTGTGTAGCCGTCCGGCTGAAGTGCGTCCACTGCCCCTTGGATTTCACTTGCGGGGTCATCGAAGTGGAGAGCAACCCGGGGCTTATCATTCACGGCGATCAGACCGAAATCATCTTGTGGGTTCGATGTGTTGATGAGTTCAGTGAAAGCCTTCCGTGCTTCTTGGATTTTCGGGGCCATACTCGCGCTGGCATCGAGAACCACAACCAGCGATATGGGCTCGTCTACATTGGAAACGTACCTGACAACCTGAGGGTTTTTGTCATCCAGCACTGAAAAGTCTATCGCTTCCAGGCCGGTGACTGCTCGATTTGCATGATCCAGAACCGTGACGTTAACCAACACCAGGTCGACGTTAGCGCGAAGGATTTGCTGCCTGGGAGCAGAAGAACCGTCCATTGCGTGTGGCAGAACGTGTACTTCATTAATACCCACCTGTGCCGCCCCATAGGTGGACGCGGCCAGTGTCACAACCACGACAAGCAGAGAGCGTGGAAGCGCGCCGCAGCGAACGCCTGGGAATAATCCTAGGTTCCTTCGCGACTGCTGAGCGGCGGGTGACGACTTGGCCCAAGTGATGACCATCCGGACATCTCCGAAGCCAGCTTATGTCAGGAGAAATGAAAAAGTCCTAAAGAATGCATAAAAAGGCCGTATAGATCAACGCATTCCGTCGTGAAATAAGACAGCTGTAAAGACTGTAAAGAACCGCAATCAGCCATAAAAAGATCGTGAAGAGACCGACCACAATTGACGGCAAGCGCTAATGTCGGATCCAACCTCCTACAACCAGACTTCGGGAGATTGCGCAGAAACTTCGTAAGTGGTGGGTGCGCACCTTTACCAACAATTTATGAATCTTTTATTCGATATTTACGGATTTTCGTATCCAATGATCTGGGTCGAGATTCCAGGCAATGTTTCAGGCGCTGGGATCCGAACCTTGAGGCTGAGATGTTCGTGATAGCGGTATGGACGGTGCTGTGCACGTCAGGTATCGCATTTTATGTGCGATTCCTGGTGGCGCTACAAAAGGAGCGCAAGCCTCGTTTGATCGGTTATTGGGTCCGTCTGCGGCCCGGCTCTGCCGAAGACGCGATAGCTGAACTGCAGGAGCGGGAAAAACCAGTGACTCGCGCTGCGTGAGAACGCATTGAAACAAAACATCATAGGAGTCAACCATGTTGAGGCGAACGAACATCGTCTTGGTCATCGCAGTGCTGGTCGCGACCTGGGCTATGCTGGGGACTGCGGTCGCACAAAAGGCAGCAGCTCCGAAGCCGCAGGATAAACTGGCGCTCGGAGAGGACGAGGTCAAGCAATTGCTGCTCCTCATCGATAACCGACAAGAGCGGCAAGATCTCCAAACAAGAGTGGATGAAGTTTATGGAAGCGGAGTTCGACAGACTGGATAAGGGCAAGAACGGGCAGTTGGACGTCAAGGAACTAACGCAATCGAAATTGCGTGTAAGCCACTTCATAGGTGTGGGTAAGTAAACGCTGTGTGCTACTGTGCTCGCTAGGACAACACGGGACTGTCCACTCGGCCAATGCTCGCTCGTATTTCCACTGCACTACCGGCATTCATTTTGATCGCAATGGTGCCATTACATGGTCAAGATCAGCCCCCGACTGTTGACGCTGCGGGACCGATCTCGACGGATCGGCCGGCAGTTACAAACTCCAGCGTTGTCGTCCCGGCCGGCAGCCTTCAGGCGGAGAGCGGCTTCCTTGAAACTCGCAGCCAAGGGCGGAGCGTGTTAGACGGTCCGGAGACCTTGGTGCGCCTTGGTGTCGCCAAAAGGACTGAGTTGCGCTTCACGGTGCCGGACTACTTCCACAACCTGAACACTGGCGACGGCCCCGGCTCGGGAATCGGCGACTTTGCCGTCGGAGTAAAAGAACAGCTTGGCCCCACGCGGGGTGCATTCGATGTATCCGTGATCCTGTTCCTTAGTTTCCCGACTGGAGCCAGCACCGTGTCCAGCGGCGGGTACGATCCGGGGTTGCAGGTGCCTTGGTCGCGCGCGCTGTCCGCCAGCTGGACGGCGGCCGGAATGTTCTCGGTGTATTGGCCCACTCAGGGCCGCACGCGAAATCTGACCGGCGACTCGACGTTCCTGTTCGATCGGCAATTGACGAAACCCTGGGATGCGTTTATCGAGTATGCGGGTGACTTTCCGGAAGTTGGTGGGCCGCGGCACTTGCTGCACTTCGGGACAGCTCTGAAGATCGGCAAGCAGCAACAGATTGACTTCCATGTCGGCGCGGGCCTATCGTCGGCGGCAGTGGATCATCTCATCGGGATCGGCTATTCGTTCCGCATTCAGGCGATCCGTCGCTAGTGTGGGCTTCCAGATCACTTGTTTTCTTTCACACCGACGCGGCACTAGAATGCTTTAGGCAGGGCAATCGGACACCTAGCAGGCTGCGGAAAAACTCGGAGTTTGATCTTGTTTTGAAGGGGCGCGGCTTCAGCCGCGCCGTAAGTGCAGCAAAATCAATCGCGGCTTTAGCCGCTGCGGGCTGCACAGCGTGCAATCCGAGTTTTTTTGCAATCTCCTAGAGCGTTCCGGGGCCAAATAGGTTTTGCGCTTTGACGACGCCTCCTCGGTCGGGCTCTTCCGAGTGGGACTGGTGAGTAAGACTGGTGGATCTCTACAGTGCAATTCAATACGTGTTGTTTGTGGCCATTGTCACCGTCCTGGTGAAGCCCTTGGGCGGGTACATGGAACGGGTCTTTTCCAGGAAGCAGACCGCACTTGATCGTTTATGTCTTCCGGTTGAGCGGCTCATCTATCGCATTACTGCGGTTGATCCCGATGTGGAGATGTCCGGCAAAGAGTACGCGACGTGTTTCGTGCTCTTTGGCCTTACCGGCACGCTCCTGTTGTATGCCATTCTCAGAATGCAGCAGTTTCTTCCCTGGTTTTTCCCGCACTACCAGACGACGCCGCTAACTCCCGACCTGGCTCTGAATACGGCGATCAGCTTCTCGACGACCACGACCTGGCAGGCCTACGCTGGCGAGAACACGATGAGCTATTTCAGCCAGATGGTGGGACTCTGCGCACAGAACTTCCTGGCTGGCGCTGCCGGGTTGGCGGTCGGAGTTGCCTTTATCCGCGGTCTTGCCCGGCAACTCTCCGCCACGCTCGGCAACTTTTGGGTTGATCTGACCCGATCCCTGCTCTGGATCCTATTGCCGGGAGCGTTGCTAGGCGCGGTGCTGCTCGTCTGGCAGGGCGTTCCGATGAACTTCCACCACTATGTGGTTGCCACTACCGTCGAGGGTGCCCAGCAGGTCATACCGCAGGGTCCGGTAGCCGCACTGGAGATCATCAAGAATCTCGGCACGAATGGCGGCGGCTTCTTTAACGCAAATGGGGCTCATCCCTATGAGAACCCCACGCCGCTTACAAACTTTCTCGAAATGTTGGCTATTGTGCTCCTGCCTGCGGCACTTACGAACACTTTCGGCAGGATGGTTGGCCAGCCTCGACAGGGATGGCTTTTCTACTGCGTGATGGTGCTTCTGTTCGGCTGCGGACTGGTCTTCGTACATCACTTTGAACAACGAGGCGACCCCCACCTGGGGAATGTGGATTTCCGAAATAGTCGCGTCCAGTCTGGTGGGAACGTCTCTGGTGGAAACATGGAAGGGAAGGAAGTGCGCTTCGGCATCGGCGGTTCGACCCTCACGGCTGTGGTTACATCCAACACGGCCACGGGATCGTATAACTCAATGCATGACAGCTACACCTCGCTCGGCGGCATGGTTTTGCTAGTCAACATGCTGCTCGGAGAGCTCATATTCGGAGGTCTGGGAACTGGTCTTTACAGCATGGTCATGGCGGCTGCGATCGCCGTGTTTCTAGCGGGACTTATGGTTGGGCGCACGCCTGAATACCTGGGAAAGAAGATAGGGCCAGCGGAGAACAAGATGATCATGCTGTACGCTTTAGCCGCGCCGCTCGTCGTCCTCCCACTCACCGCGATTGCCGTGAGCACCAGGGTGGGACTGTCCGGGTTGACGGTCAACGGCGGCCCGCATGGTTTCACGGGGATTCTGTTTGCTTATACTTCCTGCTTCGCCAACAATGGCCAAAGCTTTGCCGGTCTGAGTGCGAACACTCCGTTTTACAACCTGACCACAGCATTGGCGATGATGGTGGGTAGGTTCGGCTTGGCGATTCCCGCATTGGCATTGGCAGATTTATTTGGTCGTCAGAGAAGTGCCCCTTCTTCGTCGGGAACTCTTCCGACCCATTCTCTTTCGTTCGGGGTCCTACTCACAACTTGTTTGATAACGATGGTGGCTCTGAGCTATCTTCCTGCGTTGGCGCTCGGTCCCGTACTGGAACGATTGCTTTTCGGAAGATAGACCGTGTGCGAATCTGTTAGCCGCATCATCCCCAGCAGAGGGCCGTAATCTACGGCTGCGAGATCGCGGTGAAGCTCTCCAGCGCGGCCTAGCGAGCGCGTAACTCTCTCAGTTTGTCTTCGCCGAGCTTTTCGGCGCAGCCTGCCACTGTCCGCATTCCGTGCTCGACGAGTATCCGGCGGAACTCCGGATCGGGCGTCGAGGCGGCGATGTCACCGAGGGCTCGCAGCAACGGCAAGCTGCTCGCTCGGGTTGGGCCGAAGCGGCTCAGCATCCTCCAAGTGGTTCAGCCAGTGCGGCGAGGGCATAATCTCATCGATCACGGCTTCCGTTTCTGCCGCGATTCTGTCGACCATGTGATTTGCCATTCGACCGCGGTGATTTTTGTCACTGACAATTCGATGGTTACCGTGATTGAATTTTTATAGAGTTTCCAAGGCGCTTTCCCTATTGAAAGGAGAGAGCTATGCAATTCCACCTGGAAGCAGACGAGCTGAATCTGCTTGCGAACGTCTTGTTAGAACAAGACCCCCGGCAGTACAACGAACTGCTGAAGAAGGTCCTGGCCCACGACTTGCGATTCGACTCCGGCGAACTCGAACAAACCGCAGAACTCCTCGCCGGCAAAAAGCGCAGCCTTAAGGATGAAGTCGCGCGGCAGCCGGACGGCACGCTGAAGACGGAACTGCAGCGGCAGCTGACGCTGCTGGAACGGGTACAGGAGAGGGTCAACGAGGCCTGTGTCATGTTCTGAAGGCTGTCGACGCGGCGGCAGCGATTCGTCAGCGTCACTTGCGGCGCCGATGGCGAAGGGTCAGGGTATCCCGTCAAGCGAATGATGCTCCGCTGCGGCCCGCTCTAGAATGCCCAGAAGAATTTTGTTGCTATCGTAGCCTGGCGCGACCCAGCAACCAGAGTCGCATCATCTTTGCCGTTCGTATCGCCTCCCCCGAATTCCTCCCCACTCTCTGCACCCTGAACGCCTCCGCGTCATCAGATGTAGTTGGGTTTGGCGCTAACTGCCTCGAAAGTGCTACTTTTGGATGCTCGCGAAGATTGCCCCGCGTGGGCTTCCGAGAGACTGAGACCATATGCGGATCGCAAGAATATGCCGGTGTGTCGAGAGATGTGCGGAGAGCTGCCGATGAAGTCGCAGTGTTTGCCGTTCCAGCAGATTCCGCACAGCACACGTCTCTTCCTCGACTATCTTTCCTACACTCCTTCTGTTCGCGGGATGTATCCACGCTCACCGATTTTTTCCGAGTGGGTGAAGGACGAATCGCCGCGTGTCGCTTACGATGCCGCGCGCCGCGGCAAGGTGAGCGACATTCTCGAGCGGCAGAATCGCGCGTGGGGCGCCTCTGCCAATACGCTGGCCAATATTGAGCGGCTGAGGCGAGGAGCGCTGACGGCGGTTACGGGACAGCAAGTTGGTCTCTTCGGCGGGCCGCTGTTTTCAATCTTCAAAGCGCTGACGGCGGTTAAGCTGGCGGAACAGGCGACGGCGGCCGGAGTGGACTGCGTCCCGGTCTTCTGGCTGGCGACTGAGGATCACGATTTGGCCGAGGTCAACCATGTAGCGCTGCTCTCTGAGCATGGCCTGCCGGAACGATTCGCGGTGGAAAGTCGCGCGTTTGAAAGTAACGCCGTGGCCGACGCGCCCGTGGGGACCGTCAAATTCGGGCCGGAGATTGAGCCCGTGGTCGAAAGCGCCGCCAGGCTTTTGGGAGATTCCGAGGTCACAACGTGGCTGCGCGAGGCGTATCGTCCGGGTGAAACTCTGGGCAGTGCGTTTGCCCTGCTGTTTGCGCGGCTGTTTGCGGATTGGGGCGTCATCCTGCTCGATCCGGCCGACAAAGATTTCCATGATCTCGCAAAACCCCTGTTCCGCGCGGCGATCGAACGGGCCTCCGAACTCGATGAAGGACTGCTGGCGCGAGGCAAGGCGCTCGATGCGGCGGGATATCACCAGCAAGTGAAAGTGACTTCCGCGACCACGCTGCTTTTTGAAGTGAAGACTGGCGCGCGCACGGTAGTGCGGCGCAGAAACAATGGCGCCAACGGCGGTACCTTCGCAGTGGGTGAGGAGCGGGTCCCGTCTGAAGAGCTGATTGACCGGATTGAAAAGGCGCCGGAGAAGTTCAGCCCGAATGTGCTGTTTCGTCCCGTGGTGCAGGACTACCTGCTGCCGACGCTCGTTTACACCGGCGGGGCGGCCGAAGTCGCATACTTCGCACAAGTCGCCGTAGTCTACGAGAAACTACTGGGACGGGTGACGCCAATCCTGCCGCGGTTTTCGGCGACCTTGCTCGAAGCCAAGCCCGAGCGCATTCTTACGCGCTACCAGTTGGGCCTGGCCGATTTGTTCCTCGGCGCGGAAAAAGTTCGAGAAGCCATTGCCGCTCGTTCGCTGCCTTCGGACTTGCAGACGCGCTTTTCGGAAGCCTACGCGAGTGCTGAGCAGTCGATGGCTTCTGTCCGCGAATCGATCGGCAAACTGGATTCAACCCTCATCGAGGCGGCGGACCGCGCCCGGACCCGAATGTGGTATCAAATCAACCGGCTTCATCGGCGCGCGTCACGGGCGGAACTGCTGCGGAATGAGGTCATCACGCGGCACGCGGATGCGTTGAGCCACGCTCTATTTCCGCATAAGGCGCTCCAGGAGCGCGAGGTCGCAGGCGTGAGCTTTGTGGCGCGGTATGGATCGGGGCTGCTCGCGAATCTCTATCAAAAGATTCATCCCGATTGCCACGATCACCAGGTGATTGCGGTGCAGTAGGCGTTTCCCATTTCAAATTTATTTCGATTTACCAGCGCAACTGGTATCGTGTCCCACAAGTTCGCGGAACAAGTCTGTCTTGGCTCAGCGTGAAATGGAGAAGCGGCGTTCTCCGTTAGTGTAGATTCCG
>ODAK010002703.1_pt1 | contig 18594 bp, 18 predicted proteins | sample 1539591 | NCBI WGS metagenome assembly ODAK01 (sample SAMEA3539303, study PRJEB22396) | soil metagenome | biome: tundra; feature: field; material: soil | place: USA | collected 2010-05 | depth 0.15 m | reverse complement strand
TACGATTTTGATCCGGCGAAACATTCCGTGCCCGACGAAAAACTGACCGGCCTCGACCGCTGGATTCTCGGCGAATTCGCGAAGCTCGAAGCCGAAGTCCTCGCCGCCTACGACCAATACGAATTCCACGTCGTCTATCAGAAGCTCAGCCAGTTCATCGCCGTGGAACTCTCGTCGGTCTATCACGACGTCATCAAAGACCGGCTCTACACCGACGCCGCGAATTCGCCGCGCCGCCGCTCCACGCAGACCGCGCTGCACCGGCTGGTGACCGGCCTGTGCCAGATGCTCGCGCCGATCCTGGCGTTTACGGCTGACGAAGCCTGGGAATTTATTCCGGGCAAACCGACGGGCTCGGTGCATGAAAGCGAATTCAAACCACGCACATTCAAGCTAAATCCTGTTGAAGCCTACGAATGGAAACTCTTACTGTATTTGAGAGACGGTGTGTTGCCCGGATTTACTGCCTTGGAAAAGAATAACTTTATTGGCGACAAGGCTGTGCTGTCAGGACTCGAAGGTATGAGGAAAAATAAAGAGGTTGGCAAATCTCTTGAGGCTAAAGTCACAGCAATTGGCGATGAAGACTCGCTTGCCCCAGTCATTAAATGGAAAGACGATTTCAAGGAGCTAATTGGGGTATCTCAATTCGATTTTGATTTAGGTGGTGAGCGTGGGAAAAATGGATTTCATTTTGGCTTTAGCCGAGTTGATGCCAATCGCCAAAAATGCGAGCGCTGCTGGCATTGGGAAACGGACATCGGCAAGAATAAAGCATATCCAACAATCTGTGGCCGGTGTGTTAAAGCATTTAAGATGCCTCCGACGAACCTGGCAACCATACTAAAACCCGACTTAACGCAGTGCTATATCATTAAAAATAGAACCGGGAAAATTGCTTGCCGGAAACTTGAAAAGTTGCTGGAAACGGTTGGAGAAAGAGATTTGAGAATTATTTTCATAGGTGACGAGGGAAAAGCGGATGACTACTGGATAGTTCCATTCAGCCAATTAAAAGCTTTGCTCGTTCCTGAAAATGCCAAGAACAATATTGGTAAGAACAACAAACCAGGAAGCAAATTTTGGAGTTTCGGAATCCAAAACCACTCATTGGTGCTTTATTCTAATGGACGCAAACGAATTGGAGAAATCAATGTGAGCCAATACCATGGTGTGCCAATAACCAAATAATTTGTTCCTTAACTCTGTAATACTCTAAAATGTTTCATGTGGGTAATTATTACCATCCCGATTTGAGAGTCGTAACTTAATTCGAGTTCGATCAGAGTCAAGTTCTTGATGAATTTGATTTAATGACATTTTGCGGCCCTCTAATCCGCGTTGTTGGTCATTGATCGTTGTATTATCTGATTGCTCTTCATGGATGGATTTTTCTAACGAATATCCTGCCACTCCTTTCAAGAATCCTAAAACCATTGCATTTGCTGAATTATATTTCTCATTGTAAGCGTCAGCGTCAAGAGCGGCAATTGAAGCAGAGTTGTCCCATTGAGACAAAGCATTATAAAAATCAGCCGTTTTCAAAATATTGTTGGCTAATTCACTATCAACACCAATGGTAGAAACGGTTCTGATACCATTAGCAAAAGATGCGTGCGCACTACCAAGTTGCGCCCACTCGGTAGAAAGTTCCTTATATTTATGGCTGGCCCACAATTCAGACACATTGGGCCATGGAACAGTCAAAGATTTCTCAGAAAAGTCTTGTATTGCTTGTAAATATTTATAGTTCGCGGAATAGTGTTTCCAAAAGATATTTAGACCACATACTTGAAGAATCATTGCTGCAAGAACCCCACCAATCAATAAAGCAAAGAGATAGGCGACCCATCTATTTTTGAACGACAAAGAATACTTGCCTTTGGCATTAACCTTCCCTTTAACTGGCGGGCAGAACTCTGACAATCTTGTCGGTAGAGTAAATTCTTTCTGACATGTTGGACAAGAGACTTTAGTTCCAGCATATTCATCATCTGCCTCAATATGTTGAGAACAATGTGGACATATCGTTTTCATGGCATCAGACTTTGCGCCCGTCAAAAATTTTATCAAGAAAAAACCACCCCGGCCGCGGCGGCGTCCCGGCGCACCCGGCGTGGTGAGGGGTTGTCAAAATACGCGCCAGCGTGGCTTGGACTGCGGTGGCAAGCGCAGCGCGATACCGCTTTCGCAAGCGCGGAAATCTCTCGCCTCAAGCCGCGTTCTCGTCCGCGCGAGAGCGCCGTCGCCGCTCCCGCTCTGCCGGCGCACTCCAAGACGCTTCGCGCGGTTCGTGAGTCATCGGTGAACGCTTCGCGTTTTGGACTGCGGCAGCCCTCTGCCGCTTTTCCCCGAGCGCAAAGTGTTTTTCGTTTCACAATTTTGAATTTGCGCCCGCCAAAAATTTTATCAAGAAAAAACCACCCCGGCCGCGGCGGCGTCCCGGCGCACCCGGCGCGCGGCGTTCACGCCGCTTCAACTCACGCCCGCCACCGCGCGTGGAAAATTCCCAACGCCCCCGCCCGTTCGGACGCTGAAGCGGGCTGAAGCCCGCGCTCCGTTTTGGGGGAAAGAAGTTGGTTTCACGGCCCTCACCTCACCCCGGCCCTCTCCCCTCCCGCTGCGGGAGCGGAGAGGGAGAAACGTCCGCCGTCTCTTTGAAAACCTGCGACTGGATTTGCCGGACGCGCCTTCGCAAAACCGGAAACGTGCCATCGCCATTCCTTCTCCCCAGGGGAGAAGGCCAGGATGAGGGCGGTCGTTAAACCATTATTTCCTTCGCCGGAATCACCGCCAGTCTCACGCGCAGGACGGACGTGTGTTTTTCGTTTCACACTTTTGCCTTTGCGCACGCTATATCATCTATAAAAAATACGGCTGCGCCGAAACCGTCCGCTACGAAAAACTCCCACCGCTCAAGCTCGGCGGGCGCGACGGTCTCATTGCTCAGCACATCAAAACCCTGGCCAACGACGCAACGCGAAGCTGGAAATTGGGCGTGACGGGGTTGCTGAAGCTCGCCGGGTTTGCCGGCGCGGTGGACGAACTGGCGGTGCTGTTTGATGTCGCGGGCCACGACGGCACAAGCGTCTGCCTCTACGAACTCTCGCGGATTCACGGCAGTTGCGCCGAGACTTCCATGCCACTGGCGCTGGATTTCAACGTGGTTGCGGGCAAGGAAATTGGCGACGACGCGGTGGCCCATGTGAAAAGCTTTTAAATTCCCGTGCCGGACAAACCGCGTTTGCTCGGCGAAACGCTCGCGCTCACCGGCGGTCCTGGTGGTGGCGACTGGAAGTGGGCCGCGACCTCGCTGCAACTTGGCGCGACGGTGGGCAAGCACAACACGGCCACGGCACCGGCGAGCCTTGTGGCAATTGCTCTTGCGGGCGCAGGACCGCCGAGGCAACATGATTTTGCAATGATATTTCGCCTGCTCTCCGTGCTGATCTTCGTGCTGGCCGCTGAGTTCTCCACTTGGGCGGCCCAAGTCACCGTCTTCGCCGCCGCGAGCCTGACGGATTCGTTCAAACAGATTTCCGCCGACTACGAAAGGATTTCCGGCGACAAAATTGTCTTCAGCTTCGCCGCCTCCGGCACGCTGGCGCGGCAGATCGAGGCGGGCGCGCCGGCGGACATTTTCTTTTCCGCCGACGAGGCCAAAGCCGACGCGCTGGAGAAAAAGGGTCTGCTTGTCAGCGAAACCCGGAAAAGCCTGCTGGGCAATTCGCTGGTCATCGTCACCACATCGGACGCGGCGGCGATTCATTCGTCGGCGGATTTGACCAACGCCGCCATCCAGCATCTCGCGCTGGGCGACGTGAAATCTGTTCCTGCCGGAACTTACGCGAAAACTTATCTCGAAAAAATTGGCGTGTGGCCGGCGGTTGAAAGCAAAGTCGTCCCGTGCGAAAACGTCCGCGCTGTCCTTGCCGCCGTGGAATCCGGCAATGTGGACGCCGGGTTCGTCTATAAAACCGACGCGGCTATTTCCAAAAAAGTGAGGGTGGCATTTGAAGTTCCGGCGGCAGACGCACCGAAGATCTCCTATCCGCTGGCGCTGCTGAAAGATTCACCGCAGCCGGAAGCCGCTAAAAAATTCATCGCCTATCTTGATTCAAAGGCGGCAGCGGCGGTGTTCAAGAAATTTGGTTTCATCGTGCTGTCATCCCCGCCTGCCAAATGAGCGGCGCGGAGTGGCAACTTGTCGGGTTCTCGATGCAGATGGCGCTGGCCAGTCTGGCACTGGTGTTGCCGCCCGGTCTGGCGCTGGCGTGGTGGCTGGCGCGCAAAGACTGGCGCGGCAAGGCGCTGGTGGAAACGCTCGTGTCTTTGCCGCTCGTGCTGCCGCCGGTTGTGACGGGCCTGGTGCTGCTTCAGCTTTTTGGCCGGCGCGGGCCGGTGGGAAGCTGGCTGCATCATCAATTCGGTTTCGATGTGGTGTTCACCTGGCGCGCGGTCGTGCTGGCGTTGGCGACCATGTCGTTGCCTTTGTTTGTGCGCGCGGCGCGGACGGCGTTTGAGGAGGTGGATGTAAAATTCGAGCAGCTTGCGCGCACGCTGGGCGCGGGCGAATGGCGCGTCTTTTTCACCATCACCCTGCCGCTGGCCAAACGCGGTGTGCTGGCGGGAACATTGCTGGCCTTCGCCCGCGCGCTCGGCGAGTTCGGCGCGACGATCATGGTCGCGGGCAACATCCCCGGCCAGACGACGACGCTGCCGGTGGCGATTTATCAGGCCGTGCAAACCGGCGAAGATACGCACGCATGGACGCTCGCCGCCGTGTCCGCCGTCATCGCGTTCGCGGCGGTGTTCGTGAGTGAAACACTTCTACCGCGTCGCAAATGAATCAAGAAATTCTCACCGCGACCTTTCGCAAACAATTTCCCGGCGGCCCGGAAATTGCCGTGGATAACTTGCGTATCAGCGGCGGCATCACGGTGCTGTTCGGCACGTCGGGTTCGGGCAAGACAACGGTGCTCCGCTGCCTCGCGGGACTGGAAATTCCCGACGCCGGCGAAATCGAGTTTGGCGGCGAAGTTTGGTTTCAGAAAACTGGAAAGCAGAAAGCGGAAAGCAAAAATCTTTTAATGCCCCCCAGAAAACGCGGCGTCGGTTTTGTGCCGCAGGATTACGCGCTTTTTCCGCATCTCACCGTCGCGCGCAACGTCGGCTACGGTTTGAAGGGATTGCCCTTCGCCGAACGTGCCATCCGCATGGCCGAAACGCTACGCTGGCTTGGTCTGGATGATTTGGAAAACCGGCTGCCGCGCGAATTATCCGGCGGCCAGCAGCAACGCGTGGCGCTGGCGCGGGCCGTGGTGGGACGACCGCGCCTGCTCTTGCTCGACGAACCGCTGGCCGCGCTGGACACGCCGACACGGCTGCGGCTGCGGGGCGAGTTGCGACAGTTGCTCCGGCAGCTTGGCATCCCCACGGTGCTGGTCACGCACGACCGGTTTGAAGCGCTCGCGCTCGGCGACGACGTGGTGGTGCTGCACGACGGACGCAATGTCCAGCACGGCGCGGCGCATGAGGTTTTCAGCCGGCCCGTGAATCTGGCCGTGGCGGAAATCACCGCCGTCGAAACCATTCAGCCCGGACAAATTCTTGAAACGCGCGACGGTCTGGCGACGGTGGCCGTGGGCGACGCCCGGTTGACCGCGCTGGCGGCGGATTTGCCGGCGGACACGCGCGAGGTCTATGTTTGCATCCGGGCGGAGGATGTGGTCTTGATGCGAGCCGATACGGTCCAATCCAGTCCGCGCAACCGTCTGACCGCCACGGTGCGGTCGCTGGCGCGCGAAGGCCCGCTGGTGCGCGCAAGTCTGGACTGCGGATTTCCGCTGATGGCTTTGCTGACTCGGCCGGCTTGTGAGGAACTGGCCTTGCACGAGGGAGTGCAGTTGGTCGCGCTGGTCAAAGCACCGCAGGTTCATCTGATTCCTTTTGCCCGTTGAAAGAGGCATGCACAATAGTCGGTGGCTGTTCATTGACCGCCAAATTAAATTTGGCGTCTGCATGGGCGTCCGCACAGTTCCATTGATAAGCGCAGTTCTTGGCGTAGAGAAACACAGTTGCCACCGGTTGCCAGAATGGAATTTTTACACCCGATTGCGGCCGGTTTTCACGACGGCGTGGACATTGGGCGTCTTTGTTTCATAATCTTGACTTTGCGCCCGATAATTATTTTCAGAAAAAATCACACCGGCGGTGGCATGAGGCGGTTTTGAATTGAAACGCTGCGGAATTTTTGTTCCGAGGCCACACACGCCAGACTCTTTTACGGCATACCGTCAATCAGCAACAAATTGAGGAGGTGCAATCTCGCACCGATCACCGCTTCGGCTCACGGACCTGGGGGAGAACGGAACGGAACCCGATTTGGTTGCCCCGGCCCGTGACGTTGAAGTAGAAGCGGTTCGCCGCCCGGCTGTCGCTGGCAAAGCTCCGCCAACTGCCGCCGCGATTCACGCGGTATTGGCCAGAGATGGGGCCACGCGGGTCGGTCTGCGCACCGCCTACATACGGTGCATACCAATCCCAGCACCATTCCCACACGTTCCCAGCCAGATCATACACCCCCATACCCGTTCGGTGCAAAAGACCCCACCGGACTGGTGTAGGGAGAAATGTTGTTGTTGAAGGCCGGGGGATAGCCGCGCGTAGGACTGGTGTCGTAACCGAATTGAACTGTAGTGACTGCGATCAAGGGGTTCGAGTTCGCCTGATTTTGATTCTCGTATTTCGAGGTTGAATTGAACAACCAAGAAACAAAGCAACGAAGTCCGAAGCCACTCGGTTCCTTCGTCGCTTGGTTGTTGAAAATGGCTACCGGCGGTGCAGGGGCAGCCGCAACACCTCCACCATTTTCCGGGCAATCAGGTGGCGGCGTTCTTCGGTGACATGGCCTTTTCTCTCGTCGAAGCGCGCCTTGGGCAGCAGATGAATTTTGTCACAGCGGAGCATGGTTTTCCAATCCAACCCGTCGGCCTCGTCCAAAACTTCTTCGGTGGATTTCGCGCTGCGGTTCACCTTGGCCGAGGCGCAGAGCAGGGCATTGACTTCTTCAATGTCGGAATTCTGGCAGGTTTCATCATTGGAGATGATGACGGCGGGATGCCGCTTTTCCTTGCTGAACGGAAACATGAAGATGTCCCATTGTCTCATGGCGTCCTTTCTATTCGAGGTCTTTGGGCGCGCGGATCAGCGAGGCCTTGGCTAGGCGATTATCTTCCTGGATTTCGGCCTTGCTATAGGCGTTGGCGAAATAGTTCGGCGGGCGGACGGGGATCGGCTCGATTTCAGGAACTTCCTGCAAAACAAACCGCTGCCGTCCCTTGATGATATAAACCGGTTCACCCCGGCCGGCCTTTTCCATCAAGCGGCCCAAATACGTCTTGGCGTTGCTCAACGTGAACATCTGCGCTTGCAGATTGATTTTCTGTTTTCCAAAACGAGGACGGCTGGCAGTTTTCATAGGCTGAATTTAGCCTGCATCCAGGCTGGTGTCGAGTAGTTTGCGGATTGAAGTCCACACTGGCTGCGGCATAAAAGTTGTGCTGGAATTTCCGGCGCAGACCCGCAAACTCGGTTTGTGAAATCACCCAACTTTCGCCCCGCCATCATTGATTACATCCGCGAGCAGGCCAAGCCCGTGGACAAGTTCAGCCACCAGCCGCGGCTCTATGAATTGACGCGTGCCATCGGCGTGGGCCAGCGCTATGATGACGACGTGGTTTTCGCCGCCGTCTGGCTGCACGATCTCGGCGTGTTTGTCGGCCATCGGCCCGAAGAGCCGGAGGCATTGGCGAAATGGGATTGCGTGGCATACGCGATGCACCAGGCGCCGGAAATTCTCGCGCGCTTCGGTTTTCCTGCCGGAAAAATTTCCGCCGTGGTCGAAGCCATCCGCACCCACCAGCCGCAGGAGAATCCCGCGAGCATCGAGGGCGTCATCCTGCGGGATGCGGACATGCTGGAGCAACTGGGCGCGGTCACGCTGTTGCGGACGGTCTGTAAGATCGGCCGCGACACGCGTTTCAAAACTTTTCCCGATGCGCTGCGTGTGCTGCGGAAAAATGCGGATACGCTTCCGGGTCAATTGAAACTTCCAGCCGCACAAAAGCTGGCCGCGCCACGTTTGCACGTGTTGCAACAATTTCTGGCAGCGGCACAGGTGGAAGGTTGCACGGCGATGGACTAGCAGGGCTGGCCGCGAAAAGTCGCAAAAGGCATAGCGCGGCTGACGCCGCAACCAAAGGAGCGCGGACAGCCTTGTCCGCGAGTCCCGACCCGCACGCGAGCAACACGCGGACAAGGCTGTCCGCGCTCGTGCGCCTGAGAAGGCGTTGGGATAGAGCCGTGGAAGTCGGCTTCTGTGCGGTGAAGAGCCATGCGGTATCGAACCGTAACTGCGTCGCCGTGAGGCGGGGTGGAGAGCCACGGAACGAGAACGACCAGTCCGTAACACAGATGGCCCGTTGGGGTCGTCGCGGTGAACTCGATTCGGTCGGTGTGGACGGGCGAGTCTTCGAGCGAGTGGCGAAGCCTGTCGGAGCGGGCGTAAATCCGCTGGCAGCCGGGCGATCCCCGGTCGTCGCGCCGATGGTTGGAGACGGAATGGCCGGAAGTCCCAGCGTCATAATCAGGGAGACCCGCCGGTGCTGGAGGGTGCGTCGGGCAGACCGTCCGCGCGCCTGGCTGGCGGGAGTCAGAGCGTCCGTAGTAGCGGCGAAGCGGGTAACGACCGTGGAGCGAAGGGACGCAGGAAGATGGCAGTGCGCCGGTCCGAAAGACGGAAAAGAAAACCAACGCGAGTGCCCGCGAGGGCTAGCCAGTGGTGGAGTCCACCAAGTGCCAGTGGCTTGGTGGATACCGAACGTCGGACCGGTGAACTGGGGGACGAGGCGAAGAGCCGCTCCCTCTCGACAGAGCACCCACTGACTGGAGAGCCGGATGCGGGAGATCCGCCCGTCCGGTTCGGAGGGGGGGCAAGGTTCAATCCCTTGTCCAGACCCCTATCGCGAAAATCTTCGCAGCACGCGACGAAGTTAGGAGAGAGCATGGCAAAACAAAGGTTTTTTCCGCCAATCTGGCAATGGCGTCAGCCGGGTGGCATCGCAATACAAGGCTTAACCCGGTCTGTATTTTTGCACTTTTTGCGCCTTTTCGCGGCGATAAAATTTTCACGGCCCGGTTGAACCTTTGCTCGCCTCGCGCATTCCTCTAACTGAAAATGCCGGAAGTGGCCGACATCGAACAACTGCCCGTAGCCCAAGCCCGCGCTGGAGAACCAGCCGCCTGGGACGCGCTCTTCCGGCGATACCAATTGCCGCTTTATGTTTATGTCTTTGAACTCGTCCGCGACGAACAGGCTGGCCTTGACATCGTGCAGGAGACATTCATCGCCGCCGCCCGGCATATCGGCGGATTGCGCGAGGATAATAAATTTGGAAGCTGGCTTTTCGGCATCGCACATCAGAAATGTGTCCAGCTCTGGCGCAAACGGAAGGAAATCTTGTTCGATGAAATTCCCGAATTGCCGGACGAATTTGAGGACGGCCCGGACGACTTGCTCATCCGGCGCGAACAGGAAACTGAATTTATGAATTTGCTGAATCAACTGCCGCTGCCGCAACGCTCGGTTCTGCTGCTGCATTTCGTCGAGGATTTTCCTCTCGAAGAAATTACCCGCATCACCGAAACGCGGCTTGGCACGGTGAAGTCGCGGCTGCATTACGCCAAACGAGCCTTGAGAAAACTTTTGGAGCAAAATGAAAGATAAGCATTCAACACCAAGGCTCAAAGCCGCCAAGCCGCAAGGAAAAATCAATTTCAATTCTTTGCGGCTCCGCGCCTTGGCGTCTTTGCGTTAAAAGATGATTTATGAAAACGCCGCGTGAAATTCTTTTTGCCCGCCATCAGGCCGCCGCGCCGAAACTGGACGCCGTTCGTCGCTCGGTCGTGGAGGGATTGAACAACGAAGACGCGAAGACGCACAGTTTTCTGTCCAGCTTTGTGCCTTGGTGCCTTGGTTGTTCAAACAAAATCTGGTGGGAACTCATCTGGCCGTGCCGCCGGATTGGGACGGGGCTGGCGGCGGTCTGGCTTTTGATTTTCATTGTCAATTTTTCCCAGCGCGACCCGGTGAGCAGTGCCACGGGCCGGCCCGTTCATGCACAGGCGGTGATGATGAGCTGGCAAGTCCAGCAGCGCTGGATGAACGAACTGCTTGCGGATCGTTCAGCAACTCCACCGGAAGCCGACCGTCCGAAATCGGTTCCGCTCAAGCCGCGAACTGAAAACAATGAAATGATGACGGCATGACTGAATTTACGATTTAAGATTTACGATTTACGCGATGCCGATGAATTGCGGAGACGCTCGTAAATCGAATCGCAAATAATAAATGCTGAGCCTCGTTACCTCGGCTGCTACAAATGAAAATTGATATGAATGACCAACCTAAAACCAACTGGCGCTGGCGGCTCTTGCGCTGGGGACTGATCGGCCTAGCGGGGCTGGCAACCTTGGCCGCTGTTTTAATCACTGAAGAAAACTGGCGCGGCAAACACGCTTGGGAAAAATTCCGACGCGCCGCGGAAGCGCGCGGCGAGCGGCTGGACCTGGCCTTCGTCGTGCCGCCGCCCGTGCCGGACGAGCAGAATTTTTTCTGCGCGCCGATTGTGGCCAACGCCCTGGAGGATAAAAAGAATTTCAACATCTATCGCGGCGACTCCGAGAACTGGCCGACGAATGGCGGCAACTGGCAAAAAAGCAAGCTGACGGATCTCATGCAATGGCAGCAATACTTCAGAACCTACAGCCAGTCGCCTGGAGGCAAAACCAACGGCTTTCCCGTCTCGGCGCAACCGCAGACGCCAGCAGCCGACATCTTACTGGCGCTGAGCATTTTCAATCCGGCCCTCGACGAATTGCGCCAAGCCAGCCTGCGTCCGCATGCGCGGCTGCCGCTGCACTACGAAAACGGCTTTGAAGTTGTCGGCACTACGATGCCGTGGCTCGCCATTCAAAAACGTTATGCGCAATTCTTGCAGTTGCGAATTCTGGCGGAACTGGAAGCTGGCCAAAGTCAGGAAGCATTGGATGACGTTAAGCTCCTCTGTCGCGTGACAGACGCCATCCGCGACCATCCGTTCTTGATTTCCCATCTGGTGCGTATCGCGATGCAGGCAATCGCGGTGCAGCCCGTTTACGAAGGTCTCGCGCAGCACCGCTGGAACGATGCGCAACTGGCCGACCTCGAAGCCACGCTCGCCACGAAGGATTATTTGGCCGACTTCCAGTTCGCCATGCGCGGCGAACGGACGTGCGCCATCAGCGCCATTGAGGCCATGCGCCGCACGCGCGAGATGACATCTTATTCCGGAGAGGGCGACGCAAGCCAAATGGTCACCAACAGCCTGCGGTGGACGCCCAGCGCGTTTTTCTTCCAGAACGAACTCGCCTTTTGCCGGTTGTATGAGCAGTTCGTGCTGCCGCTGGTGGACCTGACCAACCGCACCGTCTCCGTCGCCGCCAACCGCATAGCCGAGGCGACCTACAAGGAGCAGGCCAAACACTGGTCGTTCTACAAAATTCTGGCGCGGATGACCTTTCCCGCCTACAGCAAGGCCGTGAACAAATTTGTCCTCATCCAGTCGCAGGTGGATTTGGCCAGCGTCGCCTGCGCACTCGAACGCTTTCGCCTCGCGCGCGGAAATTTCCCCGAATCGCTTGACGCGCTCGCGCCGCAGTTCATTGAAAAACTCCCGCACGACCTCATCAATGGCCAGCCGCTGCATTATCGCCGCACGGACGATGGGAAATTCATTCTCTACTCCGTCGGCTGGGATGAAAAGGACGACGGCGGGCAAGTGATTCCCAACAAAGATGGGCGAGTCAACTGGGAAAAAGGCGACTGGGTGTGGCAATATCCTGCGAAGTTAGACCAGAAAATTTGATTGTGCCGAGCTCCGGTAAAAATTATTTGAACCTTTCCGATTGCGGCGGGGATTAACCCTTACATGGTCATCACGGACGACCCGCTTGAATTGTCGGATAATCGGAAACTTCTTTCACGCGCTTGCGCAGGAGAGGCTCACGCGTTCTGCCTTTTAACTGAATCGCTGCAAGCCCGCTTGCTGCGGCAGGCGGTCGCCTTGACCAGCGACATGAGCGCGGCAGAAGACCTCGTTTCAGAAACATTAGTCGAGGCGTGGAAAAGCCTGCCGCGTTACAATCAGACGTGCCGGCTGTCCACCTGGCTTTATGCCATTCTGCTGCATCGTCACCGAAAATCCATCCGCCGAGCGCGGTGCCGGCCGACATCGCTGGCCTGGCTGCCGTTTTTTGAAGCTCAAGAAATTCACGAACAGCAAAAGAATCTTCCCTCACCAGAGTTTTCACCGGCGGAAGCAATGGCGCAAAACGAAACAACCGTCCGGTTGCGGCAATGTCTCGGAATGCTGCCCGACAAGCATCGCCAGATCATTCTGCTGCGTTTTTTTGAAGACGCTTCGCTGCCGGACATGGCGGCTGTGCTCGGCTGTTCGGTCGGCACGGTGAAATCCCGGCTGCATCATGCCCTGGAAAAATTGCGCAAAATGAAAATGAACCTTCCTGAGCCGAAAGAGGATAAACAACTATGAAATGGTTTTTCAATCCGTGCCGGCATTATCGTCAGGACATCTGTCTTCTGGCCGGCGGCGCGCTGGCGGAACCGCAGAGAAACCAGATTGAAAATCACCTCGCGGCGTGTGCCGCTTGCCGCAACTATTACGAGGAGATAAAGGCCGTGACGCTGCCGCTCACGAACTGGGCGGAAAATTTTTCGCACGTTCAGCCGGGTCAAACCGTCAAGACGCGCTGGGCGAGTGCGGTGCTGTCGGCAAACCGGCCGGCAGTTGTTCATAGGGCCGCGCTGGACGGCGCCTTGCGCGGATGGTGGCAGGAAGTGATCTGGCCGAGCCGCCGGGTTTGGGCCGGTTTCGCGGCGGTTTGGTTGATGATTCTCGCCGGGAATTTTTCCTTGCGCGATCATTCGCAAACCTATGATGCAAAGTTTTCCCCGCAAACCATGCTCACGGCTTTCAAAGATCAGCAAAGAATTTTGGCCGAGTTGTTGCCGGATCATTCCCTGCCGCGCGACGCCGATCGGCAGCGGATTTTTTCGCCAAAACCACGGACGGAAAACCTAACGGTATTGACTGTCTGACTTGATATGAATGAAACACCGATAAATCCAGAAAGAGAGCTTTCGCTCCTCCGCCGATTCTTCCGCTGGCTGTTCAGCCGGCGAACGCAGCGTCACGCCTTGGTCGGGCTGGCCGCGCTGGCCACGCTGGTTGCGGTCTTTTATCTGGAGGAAGACTGGCGCGGTAAACGCGCTTGGGAAAATTGCAAACGAGAACTCGAAGCCAAAGGCGCGGTGCTGGATTGGAACAAATACATTCCGCCCCCCGTGCCGGACGACCAGAATTTTTTCACGGCCAGCACCAACATTTTGTTGCGATTCAAAAAGGCCCAGACAGAGATTGAATCGGCATTGGCATCGCAATGCTCGTGGCTCCGCATAGTTTATTCTACCAATGCGTTTCCCGTCTTTGACAACACCAAAACCGAACCGCTGGTCGTAGCCACAATAACCATTTTGCCGCCAGCCGCCGGTCTTGAACGCGGCACAAACATCCGCGCCTTGACGCTCAACGATCCCGCCGCGCGCAAACGGATGCGAGACGTGATTCAGGCAACCATTGGTCAAAGCGCAAATGGCGCGGCGGCCTTTCAATTTTCCGAACTTCAATGTAGCCGTCTCCAACCGGCACAGATTTTTGTGTCGTCGGAAACGCCGCCAGCCATCAGCGACTTGGAAAGCCTCGTTCCATCGGATACGGTCACGAACATCGGCCGATTGCGGGTCGCGGCAACGATTGATAAATATACTTTTCAAGTTCTATTGGCTGGTGTGCATATCACGGCGGCGGCGGATTATTTGGAGTGGAGCGACCAGTTCGTCCCGGCCTTTGACGAAATTCGTGAGGCGTTAAAGCGGCCTTGCGCCGTCATCCCCGGTGATTATTCGCAGCCGTATCTGATTCCCATTCCCAATTTCGTCACGATGCGCAGCGTGGCGCAAACGCTCGCGCAGCGCGCACAATGCCATCTGCTGTTGGGCGCACCGGCCAAGGCTCTGCGCGAAGTGACCTTGATGCACGATCTGTGTCGGATTCTGCAAAAGCCGCCGACGGGCAAGCCGGAAACCCTAGTCGAATCAATGATCAATGTCGCCATCACCGGACTTTACGTGAATACCCTTGCCGATGGCCTGCGATTACGCGCCTGGCAGGAACCGCAACTCATCGCCTTGCAGGAACAGTTCAAGGGAATCAATTTGCCGTCGTGGGTCGCGGAATCTTTTCGCGTGGAACCGGTGGCCAGCATTCACCTATTTGAAACTACTCCGGCGGATAAGATCGCCGATTTGATTTCAGGGTCGGGACGGTCTGTTAAAACCCCGAATTTCTGGAACAGGCTCAAAAGCCCCTTGTATTTATACTTGGAGTTCGCTCCACAGGGATGGCGGTATCAAAATCTGGTAAACATGGCGAGCCTTGCGCCACGACCGTTGGATAGTTTTGACTTGGAACACGACCTGATTTCGCCTCGCGTTTTGGATGAATCCGCCCGCAACGTCGGCAAATTCTTTGCTCAAAAATCGCCCTTCAAGACTCTGGTAGCCATCGGGCTTCCCAATTTCGCCAAGGCAACGCAAACCACAGCTTACAACCAAACGCTCGTCAACCAGGCGCAAATTGTCTGTGCTTTGGAACGCTATCATCTAACGCACGACGAGTATCCGGAAACACTCGACGCGCTCATGCCGCAGTTCATCGAAAAGCTGCCGCACGACATCATCGGCGGCAAGCCGTTGCACTATCGCCGCGCGGACGACGGAAAGTTTCTGCTCTACTCCGTCGGTTGGAATGAAAAAGATGATGGCGGGGAAATCGCCTACGCCACAAACGGCTCGGCGGACCGGGAAAAGGGCGACTGGGTCTGGCAGTATCCGGTGCAGTGAAAACGAAAAACACCCAACATCGAACAACCAACATCCAAGGCTGCTTCGCGCGGATGCGATTGGATGTTGAGTGTTCGATGTTGGTTGTTGGATATTTCCCTCGGCTCTCACCGCCGGGTTTGACGCGCGCCCGACAATCAGGGAATATATGAGTCATGGCTCCCATTCAGAAACTCATGGTGCAGCGAACCCTTGTCGTCTGCGGTATTCTCGTCCTGGTGGTGGTGCTTTTCTATCTCGCCACCAACCTGCGCGGCAGCAGTTCGTGGGGCAGATATGTTCATGAATGGGAGGCCAAGGGCGAGAAATTCGACTTCGCCAGTTTCATTCCCAAGCCCGTGCCGGACGATCAGAACTTTGCGCTTACGCCAATCGTGGCCGGCAGTTACGCGCGCATTCTGGACCGGCAGGGGCATAAGATTGAGCCGCCAAATTCCAACGTCGTTGACCGGTTGAGTCTGGAGATTTATGGCTACGGGTTTGGAGTCGAACTTCCGACCAACAGCGGCAATTGGGCAAAAGGAACGAAGACCGATTTGGCGTCCATGCAATTTTACTATCGAGCAATGGCGGCCAAGACAAATCTTTTTCCCATTCCGGCACAACCGCAGTCGCCCGCCGCCGACGTGTTGCTGGCGTTAAGCAAATACGCGCCAGCCATCGAAGAATTGCGCGTGGCCAGCCGCCTGCCGCTTTCGCGGTTCCCGATCAATTACGATTCCGAACGTCCTTATGACACCTTGCTGCCGCACCTCGCGGATTTGAAAAAGTGCAGCCAAGTTCTACAATTGCGCGCCGAGGCCGAACTGCAAAACGGCCAAAGCGAGCAGGCGCTGGCGGATCTGAAGCTGTCCCTGCGGTTCGTGGATTCCATCCGCACCGAACCGTTCCTGATTTCGCATCTGGTGCGAATTGCCATGGTGAACATTGTGCTGCAACCGGTGTGGGAAGGTCTGGCGGAACACAAATGGTCTGACGTCCAACTGGCGGAACTGGAGCACGAATTGGCCGGGCTGGATTTTTTGGCGGATTACCAGTTTGCCATGCGCGGCGAGCGCGCCTGCGGGATTGCCGCCGTCGAGCATCTGCGTCGCACGCGGATTTTTCGCGCGTTGTCCGGCGGTCTTGAGGAAGGTTCGCACGATGAGTCCGCTCCCGACAATCCGCTGGAACAGATTTCCGGCGCGGTGTTTCATCTGATTCCCAGTGCGGTGTTTTATCACAACGAAATGGCGATTGCGCGGATGCACCAGCAATGGCTGCTTCCCGCCGTGGATGTTGAGCGGCGCGTGGTGTCGCCGGAAATGGTCCGTCAGGCGGTGGCCGCCAACGAGCAAATGCGCAAGCACTGGTCGCCGAACAATGTCATCGCCTGCATGTTGCTGCCGGCCATGGAAGGCTGCGCCACCAAATTTAGTTACGCGCAAAACTCCCTTGACCTGGCCCGCGTCGCGATTGCGTTGGAACGTCATCGCCTCGCGCATCACGAATATCCCGAAGCACTCGCCGTGCTCGCGCCGCAGTTCCTCGAAAAAATTCTGCACGATATTATGAACGGTCAGCCGCTCCACTATCGCCGCACGGACGACGGCCGATTTCTGCTTTACTCTGTTGGCTGGAACCAAACCGATGACGACGGGACGGTCGCGTTGAACCAATCTTCAAAGCGAACCGTGGACAATCGCAAAGGCGACTGGGTCTGGCAGTATCCGGCGAATGGCTCAACGCGTTGAATTCATGCGTTTGCCCGTGTTTTGTGGCTGCTGGATAAGAACGGAAATTCGATCCAGCGATAGGTGGCCGCGCACAAACCGGTTGTGGCGATGGCGGCCGCGATGACAATGAGCCAGTATTCAAACGGCGGCAGATCAGTTAGGCCAGCCGTTTTTAACAGGCGAAACACCAGACGGAAAACGATGCCGTGCAGCAAATACAAACTGAAGCTCATCGCCCCCAGGCAGCGAATCGCCGGATGGGTCAGGCAGCCAAAAAAGGTGTTGCCCGCTGCAGCCATGAAAAACACCGGGAACAATGCACCGGCCACGGTGAGCGCAGGCACTTTCGTAATCAGATAACCCCGAAACAACCAGGCCAACGACACCGTAGCCGCCAACGCCAGCGCGGCGGCGGCTGGGCGCTGCAATTGGGAGCGCAGGGATTGGTTTTTCAGCAGCAGCGGACAAAGCATGCCGAGGATAAAAAACAGGCCGGGCTGCAAATTCAAATTGAACCACAGACCAGCCAAGGTCAGGGCGTAAGCCAGCAGCGCGACGCCAAAGATTTTCCGGCCGGTCGCGAGCCAGGCAATGAACGGAAGGATCAGGTAGAAACCCCATTCATACCAGAGCGTCCAGACGACGCCGGCGTTATACTCGCCCAGGTTCACCGGCCCGATGTCGTGCCATTTCAAGGCTCCCAGCGCGAGCAGACGGAGCAGGGGTTTCCAGTTCTCCAGCGCCAGCCAGTGGCCGCCCGTTTGCACGACCGCCACCAGCAGCACGAGGAGCAGGCTGAACAGATACAGCGGGGCGATGCGGTATAATCGGCCACGCCATAATTTCCAAGCGGGCATTTTTCCGCTCTTGGCGCGGGCTTTGCCCCAAAAGAGATACCCTGTGAGCATGAAGAAAATAATCACGCCTGCCGGCGCGAACAATTGCAGCACCGGCGAGCGGGCATCGCCCCAGAGGCCGGTTTCCAGCCATGTGATCGAGAGGGCGGCGTGATGTGCCGCCACCATCAGCGCCGCCAAGCCGCGCAAGCCGTCGAGGGCCAGTTCGCGGTTGCCGGACTCCGCCAGCTCCCGCCGATAAAAATTGCTGTGCCGCGCAATGACCGCCGCCGTGGCGATGACGGCCAGCATCATCGCCCCGCCTCCTGCCAGGGTGCCAAACAAGTCCATTTAATTTCTGAAGGCTGCCAACCGCCGGCCAGCCATTAGCCCGCCGGGTTGCCGCCAATTTTTCCGCTTCAAGATGACGGCTCGCGCGCGAATGGCAAGGCCGGGGTTATTTTTGTTGAGAAAAAGCGTGAATCGAACTAACAGCGAAGGTCACGCAGGAGTTGGCCGTTAGGGCGGGCAATCCCTTGCCCGCCGGGACGTGGGTTGCAAACGGGACGGCGCGCACGGAGTGACGCGCCCTACCGACCAAAGAAAAGCGGAGGCCCAAATCAAGCCCGCCGCCTATTTACCAGACTCCGGGTGTTCTTTCAGGAATCGGGCGTATTCCTTTTTGATGTTCTCGTCTTTCGGATCTAATTCCAGAGCCAGCCGATAAAGCCGGTTGGCTTCAGAAAAGTTTTTGCGGGCTTTCTCAATCAACTCGGCATAGTTGCTAATGTGGGTCGCGTTTTTCGGGTCGAGTTCCAACGCCTTGCGATAGAGCCGCTCCGCTTCGTCATAGTCCTTGCGGACATCTGACATGAAGGCCGCGAAGTTGCCAGCGTAGTCCGCGTCTTTCGGGTCGAGTTCCAACGCCTTGCGATAGAGCCGCTCCGCTTCGTCATAGTCC
>ODAK010002702.1_pt1 | contig 18597 bp, 13 predicted proteins | sample 1539591 | NCBI WGS metagenome assembly ODAK01 (sample SAMEA3539303, study PRJEB22396) | soil metagenome | biome: tundra; feature: field; material: soil | place: USA | collected 2010-05 | depth 0.15 m | reverse complement strand
CGAAGATCCGTGAGGATCGCATCGATGATATCCGCGAGTGCATCGGCTGCAACATCTGCTACGCCTACAACTACCGTGGCGCTGCGATTCGCTGCACACAGAACCCGACGATGGGCGAGGAGTGGCGCCGCGGCTGGCATCCGGAGCACGTACCCGCGGGCGATGGCGGCTCCGTACTCATCGTTGGTGCGGGCCCGGCCGGGCTCGAAGCCGCGCATGTCCTCGGCAAGCGGGGCTACCAGGTCGCCCTTGCCGATGCTGCCGCCGAGCCCGGTGGACGCGTTACGCTCGAAAGCCGCCTCCCCGGCCTCGGCGAATGGGCCCGCGTGCGCGATTACCGGCTTGGCCAGATAAAGAGCATGCCGAATGTTTCGATGTATCTCGGCAGCGCCCTGTCGGCGGCAGAAGTACGCGAATTTGGCGCGGATCATGTGCTGATTGCGACGGGCGCCCGCTGGCGCTGCAATGGTGTCGGCCGCTGTCACGCGAATCCGATTCCTGGGCTGAATGCCGATTCCGTACTGACACCCGATGATCTCATGCGGGGCGCACGGCCGCAGGGCAAGGTGACAGTGTTCGATGACGACCATTACTACATGGGGCCTGTACTTGCGGGCATGCTCGCCACGACCGGCGCGCTCGTCACCTACGTCACGACGGAGGGAAAGGCGGGCTATTGGAGTCAATACACCGGAGAACAGGAGCGCACCCAGCAGCAGCTGCTCGAACTCGGTACAAAGATCTTCGTCAACACAACGGTCGACGGCTTCGACGGCGAGTTCGTGTCGCTCGCCTGCGTATATTCCGACCGAAAGCATCTGCGCGCCGCATCCACGCTGGTACTGGTGACATCGCGTGAACCTTCTGACGCCCTGTATCGGGAACTCGTCGGCCCGGAGGGCGAATCGATGGACCTGAAAATCCAGCGCATTGGCGATTGCCGGCAACCGGCGCTTATCGCTCACGCGGTGTACGCGGGTCACAAAGCCGCACGCGAATTGGGTGAAGCGACCGAGCAATTGACAACAGAGCGCGATCGGACTGTCATCTGAGGCGCCGCAACCGCCCGAAGTGGGCTTATGCACGCCAAGTCGCTCTGCCCACGCATGATCGGCCTCGAGGCGGCCCTGCTCATCGAACCGTTGAGGTATGGTCACCGTCTGGCGTTCGCAAGGCGTTCATCGAACATGCGGGTCAGTCGAAAACTATGTCAGTATGGCCCCCGCAAAAATGAAGATCGTTGCCGTTACGAATATCAAAGGCGGAGTTGGCAAGACGACGACCGCCGTCAACCTGGCGTTTCTGTGTGCAGCGCGTGGGCGATACACGCTTTTATGGGACTTGGACCCGCAGGGAGCGGCGACCTACACGTTGCGCTGCGAACCGAACGAAAACGCGTCAGCCAAGAAGCTAGTCGCCGGAAAGCGTGAGCTGCCTGAACTCATCGTACCGACCGGACACGGCAAATTAGATGTCTTACCGTCGGACTTCTCCTATCGCAATTTCGACGTGCATCTGAGCGAGCGCAAGCGTCCCACCGAACGCCTTTTGAAAATGAGCCGAGCCCTGCGTGAAATGTATTCAGTCCTTTTCCTCGACTGCCCCCCCGGAATCTCCCTGCTTTCCGAGAATGTACTTCGCGCGGCCGACGCAGTCATCGTTCCTTTGATTCCAACGCCATTATCGGTGCGAATGTTGACGCAACTGCAGGACTTTATTGTCGCGAACAATTGGGCCGACGTGGCGTTGATGCCGTTCTTCTCGATGGTGGACAGCCGTAAGTCGCTGCACCAAGACGTTATAGCGAGCACCCGCGAGAAATTTCCTGAGCTTCTGAAAACAGAGGTGCCGTATTGGAGCGAGATCGAGCGAATGAGCGTGCATCGTGCGCCGCTTCCGGCGTACGCGCCCCGCAGTGCGGCCGGACAGATCTATTCGGCGCTGTGGCAAGAGATAGAAATGCGGTTGGATCAGGCTCCACCGGCAGATCCAGCGCCGGCCTCGGCTTCGCCCGACGCTGGGGACAGCGATGCGGGTGGGTCTCGGCTAGGTTGTGTGTTCGAATAGGTGGCGAGACCTTTGCAGGGTTTGCTCGGTCTTACAATGAACTGGAGAACTGTTTGAAGCTGCTGCGCGTTGGCGAACCCGGTAAAGAGCGCCCTGCATTGCTGGATAGCGCGGGCCAAGTTCGGGATTTGTCAGGTGTGGTCGCCGACATCGGCGGTGAGGCCCTGCTGCCCGAGAGTCTCGCCAAGTTGGGAAGTTTGAGCACCGCGATGCTGCCGATCATGGCAGCCGCGCCGACGCGTATCGGGCCGTGCGTCGGGAGCGTGGGCAAAGTAATCTGTATCGGGCTGAACTACAGAGATCACGCGGCCGAAGCGAACATGCCGATTCCCACGGAACCGATTTTGTTCTTGAAACCGACAAGCTCCATCATCGGACCCGACGATGATGTAGAAATCCCTTTGGGCGCCGAAAAAGCCGACTGGGAGGTCGAACTCGGCGTGGTCATCGGCAAGCCGGGCAAGTACGTGCCGCGCGAGCGCGCCATGGATCACGTCGCCGGCTACTGCGTGGTCAATGACCTGTCCGAGCGCGCCTATCAATTGGAGCGTGGCGGACAATGGGATAAGGGCAAGGGTTGCGACACCTTCGCACCCATCGGTCCCTGGCTGGTGACCAAGGACGAAGTCCCGGATCCCCAGGTTCTCGACCTATGGCTCGACGTTGACGGTCAGCGCTTCCAGAACGGCAATACGCGCACGATGATTTTCGACGTCCCGCATCTCGTATCCTACATCAGTCAGTTCATGAGCCTGCGCACGGGCGATGTCATCGCCACGGGCACGCCGCCTGGAGTCGGACTCGGGCAGCGACCGCCTCGTTACCTCAAGGCCGGACAAACCGTGCGTGTCGGAATTACCGGTCTCGGTATCCAGACCCAGCATACGGTCGCGGCGACTCTGTTGTGAACAAGCTGCTCATGCCGTTCTATCCAGACGTACTTCTGAATGCAATTTGGGAAGTGCTTGAGCACGGCACCCATGACTTCGCTGCAAACAAAGCGCCCGGGAAATGAGGATTGCGCAAAGATGGCCTCCGATAAGGCGATGGTCAAGGTGCACGAGTTGGCCGCCGCGGCGGCCCAAGGGTTCGGAAAGCTACCATCGAATGGCTTGCGTAAGCGCCGCGAACGCGGCGACTTCCGCGGCCGCCGGGGCAGGTGTCGAGGGCGCGGTACCCACGTTCTCCGAATCCGGAAACATTCTAAAGGCCTCGCTCATGACCGCTCGGCCTAGTTTCGGCGCCAACAGTTCAGCCAATTGCGCAAAATTCCCCAAGGGCAACGACAGCCGCACCGGGCGCCCGATGATCGCCGCACAGACTCTCGCGGCCGCCTGCTCCGGCTCCATCAATTTGAGGTTCTTATACATTTTCGTCGGGGCCACCATGGGCGTACGGACCAATGGCATGTTAACCACGGTGAAATGAATGCCGCGCGCGGCGAATTCGGCCGCCGCACAACGTGAAAATGCTTCCAGAGCCGACTTGGAGGCATTGTAGGCGGCAAATCGCGGCGCGTTGGTCAAAACACCAATCGAGGAGATGTTGATGACATGTCCGAACCCGCGACGAACCATCGCGGGCAGCAGCCCGAGCGTCATGCGAACGGCTGCGAAATAATTGATCCGCATCACCCGCTCATAATCGTGGAATCGTTCATACGTTTGGTCGATGGGGCGGCGGATCGATCGCCCCGCATTGTTGATGAGAATATCCACGTGCCCATGCTCGGCCAATAGCTGCTCGATGAAGCGGCCGCACGCTTGCGCATCGCCGATGTCGCAGCTGTAGGCGGTAACGCGGCCGCCGCGAGTGTCGATTTCCGCGCAGACGCGCGCCAATTTCTCCGCATCCCGCGCCACGATGAGCACCTGGGCCCCCGCCTCCGCGAGCTGCAGCGCGGTGGCTCGGCCAATCCCCGATGACCCACCCGTCACGAGAACTATCTTGTCCTTGACGATCTTGTGCAAGGATGCGGCCGTGCGCAAGCCCGGGTCGGCGAAACGCTCCCAGTAGTCCCACAAGCGCCATGCGTAGCTGTTCAACGGAGGAACCCGAATCGCTGCCGGCCCGAGCAGCGCCTGCGACTGACTTGAATCGAAGGTTGTCGGATGATTGAGCAGCCCGGCGAGCGATGTCGGAATGCTGAGGTCGGCGAGCAACTGCTCGGCAATGCGCTCCACGGACTTCAGGATCTCCGGTAGCGCCGGCATGAGATTCGACAACGAATGCCATACGTTGGTTTCGAATCGCAGCGCCATCATGGGTGCATGAGCCGCCCGGGCAAACACATTCAGCACCTCGCCAACCCGATAATCTTGCGGATCGGTCAGGTGAAAACATCGGCCGTCTTGCCCCGGCGCGTGCGCCAAGTACACCAGCGCTGCGGCGACGAAGTCCACCGGCACCAAGTTGATGTGGCCGCCTTCAACGCCCAGCAGCGGCACCCAACGCGGCAGCACATCGCGTAGCTTCTGAATCGCCTTGAACAGATAATAGGGGCCGTCGATCTTGTCGATAACCCCTGAACTCGAATGGCCGACGACCATTCCCGGCCGATAGACGCGCCACGGAACCCTACAGAGCGTGCGAACGAGTCCCTCGGCCTCGTGCTTGGTCCGAAAATACGGCAGGTCGAGCCCTTCGGCTTCGCCGAACATTTCTTCCGTGAACATGCCGCGGTAGCGACCCGCCGCCGCGATCGAACTGACGAAATGGAAACAGCCCGCCTGCGCATCGTGCGCGAAGTCGAGCGCGTTGCGCGTTCCGAGTACATTGGCGCACACCAGATCGGCGTCCGAGGCGTTCAAGTCGTACAACGCGCCCAGATGAAAGAAATGGTCGATGCGGCCGCACAGCCCACGCCGCTCGGCCGCAGATACGCCGAGCAGAGGCTCCTTGAGATCGCCGTTGATCGGTATTAGCAGGTCGGCACCGCGAGCGCAATCCTGCACCAGCCGATCGAATTTGGCGCGCGACCCCGGCCTGACCAATACCCAAACGGGCGCGCCGCGGGCGACGAGATCGGCAATGACATGCCGCCCGATGAACCCGGTCGCTCCAGTGATGAAATAGCCCATGACGGCACCCTACACGGAATTTGCCGCTAACCAATTGGGGCAAACCGAGGGGTACAAAAGACGTAAATTGAGCGACAGTATCTGCCATGACACAGGCCGAAAGCATGTCGAACGTGGACCGGGCTTGGCTGCGGATGGAGCGGCCAAAGAATCCCATGGTGGTCATAGGATTACTGATTACGAGCCGGCCGTTGCGGTATGGCGCGCTGCGTCAAGTGGTGACCGAACGATTCCTGGCATTCGAGCGCTTTCGCTGCGTTCCGGTGACCGACGCGCTCGCCGGGCGCTGGGTGCCCGCCGAACAGTTCAACCTCGACGATCATGTGCTGCGAATCGCATTGCCTGCGCCCGCCGGAAAATGTGAGTTGGAAGCCCTAGCGGGCGAACTCGCGAGCACGCCGCTCAACAGCGGCCGGCCGCGCTGGAGTTTCCATCTCATCGAGCACTACCGGGGCGGCAGCGCGTTGATCATTCGCATCCACCATAGTTACGCCGACGGTGTCGCGCTCATGCACGTGCTAGCGATGCTGACCGACGAAGACACCGGTGTGGCCGCCGGCACGCCCTCATCCATCCCCGGCGGCCCAGCGGCCCGTTCCCGTCAGGCATCCGGTTTGCTCCCAGGATCTTTGCGAGCGTATGCCGATCTGCTCGAGAAAGGCGTCCACTTCGCGCTGCATCCGCTGGAAGCGGTCACGGCGACGCGCGAAACGATCAATCTGGCCGCTGAAATTGCGCGGCTCGGCTTGCTCCTGCCGGACGACACGCCGACCCGCCTGAAACTGCCGCTGAGCGGCGTGAAGCACGTTGCATGGGGCGAACCGCTGGTATTGGAAGAAGTTCGCACGGTCGGCCGCGTGCTTGGCTGCACCGTCAATGACGTCTTGATCGCGACGCTCGCCGGTGCCATCGGCCGCTACCTCGACGCCAAGGGCGAGCGCACCAGCGGCATCACGATCCGTGCGGCCGCACCCGTCAATCTGCGTCCAGCCAGTGACTTGCCCTTCGATCTCGGCAATTATTTCGGCCTCGCATTCGTCGATCTGCCCATCGGCATTCGCCATCCGCTGCAGCGGCTGTATGCAGTCCACGGCACCATGGAGGCCTTGAAATTGTCGGCCCAGGCATGGGCCGTTTTCGAGCTTTTTTCCCTGGTAGGCAGTTTACCAGCGGCGGTGGAGGAAGCTGCGATAGCGTTGTTCAGCGCCAAGGCGAGTCTCGTCGCCTCGAATCTGCGCGGACCCGGCCGCCCGCTGCACTTGGCGGGCGCGCCAATCTCGCAATTGCTGTTTTGGGTGCCGCAAACCGGCGGAATCGGCACAGGTGTCAGTATGTTCACCTATCAAGACGCGGTGCAATTCGGTGTGGTCGCCGACCGTCGATTGATCCCGGATCCGAGCGAGCTCGTGTCGATCATTCAAACGGAGTTCGACCGGCTCGTGTTCCTGGTCCTACTGGGCGGCGGCTCGCTCCTCGATTGAGCATGCCGTGGCATGGATATCGCCGCACGCGATCGATAGCCTTACGCCGGACCGCGTTGCGCGCGTTCGACATCGAGTTGTTCCATCGCATCGCCAGCCTCACAGGCGGCGGCGCGGGCATAAAGCTCAGCCGCCTGTTTGCGGTTCGCATCCGCATCCAACAGCAACAAACCGTTGGCATATTCGATCTGCGCAATCGGCGAGTGCGGCGTGAGCTTGAGGGCGTGCTGGAGCTCTTCCAAGGCCGCCTCGGCCGACGCGTGGTACGTCACTCCAGCGAGCAGCGAGCCGATTTTCGCCACCAGCTCCGCGTGGTACAAACCGAGCGCACTGTGGGCCTCAGCGTGCTTCGGCGCGAGTTCCAGCGTGGTATCGAGGTGCTTTCGAACTCGGGACGCGATGCCGTCGGCGACCGCTCGCACGATCGAGATGCGTTGACTGTACCTACCCAGCGCCAGTGCGAGCATGTAGTGCGCATTGGCGTCATCAGGCAGCACATCGACGGCCTGTTCGCCGCGCGCGATGGCCGCATCCAGCAAACGGATTGGCTCGTCGCCCATCGCCTCCAACGAATAGATGGCAGCGGCCTTGTTGCCGGCGGTGGCAGCCAACGCACCGAGCTTGTTGCCGAGCGCGATCGCTCCGGCGAAATCGCCGGTATGAAAGCACCGCCATGCGTCCTGCACACCCTTGGCAACCGCTTGAGCGCCGCCATGGGCATCCAGCCACTTTGCAAACTTTGCATGCCGCATCGCAAGCTGCGTGACGCGTGATGCATTCGGGTAGGGCTCCTGATCGCCCTTGTGCAGTTTTACCCAATGCTCTTCCAGGCCGCTGCCGGCAAAACGCTGCTCGAAACGAACTTTGACGGAACTTCGAGATTTGGCTGCACGCATTTATACGCTCCGACTGTGGAAATTACGAATCGCAGACGCCATCTCAAGCATTCATATTACTCTTGTTGGACCGAAATCCCATTAAGGGCAACTACTGATACACGGCAAACGCCGTTCAACACGAGAGGGGAAAGATATGGCCACCAAGAAGAAATCACCGAAGCGCGCGCGTACTGCCAAACCCGATACGCAGGCCCAGCTCATCAACATGCTGCATCAGGTGTGGCTTGCGGGACTCGGCGCGGTCGCTCGGGCTCAACGCGGGGCCCCGAAACTGCTCGACGAGCTGGTTGCCGAGGGTGCACAAGTATATGCAGATAGTAAGGGCGCGGCCGAAAAAGCGCTGCGTGGCGCGTTGAGCGGCGTGCAAGAAACTCTGAATTCCCGCATGGGCAAAGTGCGCAATGAAGCGGTGGACGCCTTCGAAAATCTCGAAAAGATTTTTCGCGCCCGCGTGCATAGCGCCCTCACTCAGCTGGGCGTGCCGAGCGCCGGCGAGGTCGAGTCGCTCAGCAGGCGGGTCGATGCGCTCAATGTCAACATCGATAAACTCGCTCGCACACGCAAAGGAACGGCGCGGGCGCGGACTGCGCGCAGGAACGGGTCGTCGCGTACGTCGGCACATTAGCGGCCGATGTTAACCATCGAGTCCGCCCTGAGTCCTAGGGCAGGCCGCGGCAAACTTGGCATTGCGCTGGCGGGCGGCGGGCCGTTGGGCTTCTTTTATGAACTCGGTGCATTGCACGCGCTCAGCGAGGTCATCGAGGGCCGGGATCTGACGGACTTCGATGTCTACGTTGGCGTCAGCTCCGGGTCGATGATTGCGGCGGCGCTTGCCAGCGGCTTCGACACGGCCACGATGTGCGGCATGTTTTTGTACGACGAGTCGATCGTGTTTCCGTTCTCACCCGCCACCTTCCTGCGGCCGGCGTTCGGCGAGTATGCGCGCCGTATGCGGCGTCTGCCGCAAGTTCTGACGCAGATCGTGAAGCAATGTGCACGCGATCTCGGCGCCGGCGCGTGGGAAGCCGCCATCGGTCCTTTGGGACGCCTGCTTCCCACCGCCGTTTTCGACAACGGTCCGCTGCAGGATTACTTCGAGCTTTTGTTCAATTCGGAAGGTCACAGCGACGACTTCCGCAAACTGCGCGCGCGACTGTATATTGTCGCGACGAATCTGAATACTGGCGAATCGGTGTCCTTCGGTAGTCCTCGCTATCAAAACGTACCCATTTCCCGCGCGCTGCTTGCCAGCAGTGCGCTGCCGGGGTTGTACCCCGCGGTCGAGATCGACGGTGAGCACTATGTCGATGGGGCATTGATCCGCACAATGCACGCGTCGCTGGCGCTGCAAGATAAATGTAACTTTCTCATCTGTGTCAATCCCATCGTGCCCTTCTACGCTCCTCACCCGCGTACTCAAGGAACGATCAATCTGGTCGATGCGGGATTGCCCGCCATCCTGGGACAAACCTTCAGAGCTCTCGTGCATTCGCGCATGAAGGTGGGCATGGCGACTTACCAGGCTCGCTTTCCGAAGGCCGACACGCTGCTGCTCGAGCCCGACAGCCAGGATCAGCGCATGTTCTTTGCCAATGTGTTCCGTTACTCCGGGCGGCTGAGCCTCGCCGACCATGCCTACCGACGCACGCGGCACGACCTGCTGGCGCAGGCTGACGTGCTTGCACCGTTGCTTGCGCGCCGAGGCTTGCGACTGAAAGTCGACATGCTGCACGACCAAACCCGCTCGTTGCCATCGGCAGCCAGGAAACCGTCGGGACGGGTACGGCAAACCCCGCTTCGCCTGAAGCAGGCGTTGGAGAGGATCGAGCGTATGCTGCAACCCTCTGGAATCAACGGCTAAGCGCGTCATGGCCGCACGACTATGGCGACGGGTACTCGGCCTCGCACTAGCGCTCGCCGCCGCATCCGGCGGTCTACTGTCATGGGCCCGGGCGTTGCCATGGTGGTATACACCCGTCATTGCCCTCGCCGTGCTGCTGGCAATGCTGGTGGCGGTAATTGCGCTCTCCTTTGTGATTGCTCAGATCGCGACCGATCCTGCCCCCGAACGACGCAGCGCGAATCTATTGCGATTGCGCGCGCTGCTGAGCGAAGTCGCCGACTTCACGCTGGCCGTTCTCGCGATGAGTGCCGACGCGCATCCGCGGCGGCCAGCGCCCTTGCTCCCGGCGCCGCCTGCCGCGCGCCCGGTGCTGCTGCTGCACGGCATACTGTGCAATGGTCGGGTGTGGCATGCCTTGCAGAGGCGATTGCACGCAGCGGGCTTTGGACCTGTCGAGGCGCTCGATGTCGAACCACTGCTGGTGGACATCGACATGCAGGCCCGTCGCGTGACGCCCGAATTGTTGGCACTGCAATGCCGCAGCAACGGTGAGCGGGTGCTCATTATCGCCCATAGCATGGGCGGCCTGATCGCGCGCGCACTATTGCGCGATCTGGGTTCGATCGCCATCCGCCGCATCGTGACGATCGCCTCTCCGCATCATGGGACCGTGCTGGTGCGCGGTCTGCCGTGGCAGAACGCCGCGCAGATGTCTCGCAACTCCGCGTGGCTGCGCGCCTTGAACGCGGCGCAGGAGGGTTCCTTCAGCGTTCCGCTGGCCAGCATCTATAGCTTGGACGACTACTTGGTGGCGCCGGCCCACAGCGCCCGCCTGCAAGGGGCGGAAAACCATGAGTTGTGCGGCGTCGGTCATTTCGGCATGTTGCGCTCGCGCCGCGCGCTCGACTGCGTCATGGCAACGCTGTCGCAGGCATGCCCACGATGAATGCTCAGGAACCGCTGCAAGAATTCCTCGCCCGCAAACGAGTGCTCGACTCGCCTGAAACCGGCACGGCGGCCTTCGTCGCGCGCCTACGCGATTTGCGCGTCTGGCAATCCGCTCGCTTGGCCAGAACGTACCAGGATTTCCGTGAGGATGCGCGCTACTTGCCCGCCGTGGAGTTTTTTTTGAGCGATTTGTACGGACCGCAGGATTTCACGGATCGGAACCGAGACCTGGAGCGCGCGTGGCGCTACTTGAAGCGAGCACTGCCCCAGATCTTGATGAGGGTGCTCGAGAATGCCATCGAACTCGAGGTGCTGACGCTGGAACTCGACCATGCCATGGTGCATGCGCTCACTACGGGTCCAGTCACCGAGATCACCTACGCCGCAGCCTATCGGCGGGTGAATAATCGCACGTCGCGCACGCGACAGATCGATCTCATCGTCCGCATCGGCGAGGACCTGACTCGAATCGTGAGTCGCACGTGGATCGGGCCGCTGCTGCATGCAGGGCATATAGCGGCCCATGCGGCCGGCTTTGGTGTACTGCAAGACTTCCTCGAGCGCGGGTATTCCGCTTTCCGCCAGATGGGAGCTGCTGAACGCCTGCTGAAAGCAGTCAGGGAGCGTGAGACGCACTTCATGCTCGCGATGTTCGCGGCCAACGAAACACCGCACGGAGCGGCGCTCGAGCATGGTCATGAATGACAGCCAGCACGACTACATCATCGCGGGCGCCGGCTCCGCAGGGTGCGTGCTCGCGAATCGTCTATCGGCGCGTCCCGCGGATCGGGTATTGCTGCTCGAAGCAGGCGGCCGGGATCTCAATCCGTTCATCCATATGCCCGCCGGTCTGAGCCGCCTGGTCGGCAATAAGCGCGTCGACTGGAATTACTACACGGAACCCGAACCTGAACTATTGGGCCGTACCCTGTACTGGCCGCGCGGCCGAGTGCTCGGCGGCAGTAGTTCGATCAACGCGATGTGTTACACGCGCGGGCACCGTCTCGACTATGACGAATGGGCAGCGCTCGGCGCCGACGGCTGGGACTACGCGAGCGTGCTCCCCTATTTTCGTAGGGCTGAAGACCAATCACGGGGCCCGAGCGAACATCACGGCATCGGTGGCCCGCTCTCGGTCGAGGACCTCACGTTCCGCAATCCATTGAGCGCGGCGTTCGTCGATGCCGCGGTGCAATGCGGTCTGCAGCGCAACGCGGATTTCAACGGATCAGTCCAGGATGGCGCAGGGTTCTATCAAGTCACCCAGCGCCGCGGGCGCCGCTGCAGCGCGGCGGTCGCGTATCTGCGACCGGCTTCTCGGCGCACCAACCTCGATATCCGCACTCACTGCCAGTGCACTCGCGTGCTGTTCGAGGGGACACGCGCGGTAGGCGTCGAATACCGGGCCCGCGGCCAATTACATCGCGCCTGGGCGAAGCGTGAGGTGATTCTGGCAGCCGGCACGATTGGTTCGCCGCACCTGCTCATGCTGTCAGGCATCGGACGTCCCGACGAGCAGCGGGCATTGGGCATCCCCACGCTGGCCGAAAATCCTGAGGTAGGACGCAATCTGCAAGACCATCTCGATTTCTGCACGCTCAATAAGTGCACGCAAAAGGTCACCTACGATTTCAATTTTTACCAGGAGTTGACGGTAGCACTGCGGTATCTACTGACGCGCTCCGGTCCCGGCGCCAGCAACATCGCTGAAGCCGGCGGATTCGTGCGAAGTCACCTTGCGCCGGACGAACGCCCCGACATTCAATTTCACTTCGTACCGGCGCAACTCGATGACCACGGCCGTAATCGGCTGAGCGGCCACGGGTACACGGTGCACGCTTGCGCGTTGCGCCCCATGAGTCGCGGACACCTGTCGCTGCGATCGAACCGACCCGAGGACCCACCACGTATTTTCGCGTCATATCTGCACGAACCAAAGGACCTGGAGGTCATGCTGGAAGGAATGCGCTGGTCGCGCGAGATCCTGCATGCCGCCGCGCTCGCGCCGTTTCGCGGTATCGAGATCTTCCCCGGCGACGCGGTCACCACGCGTCATGGCCTAGAGCAAGTACTCAGGCGGAAAGCCGAAACGATTTATCATCCGGTTGGATCGTGCCGTATGGGTGCCGACGCATCGTCCGTCGTGGACTGTCAGCTTCGGGTGCGGGGCGTCGAAGGATTGCGCGTCGCCGACGCTTCAGTCATGCCGCGGCTCATCGGCGGGAACACCAACGCGCCAACCATCATGATCGCCGAACGGCTCGCAGATCTGCTCAATACTTAGCCGCCGCGCTCACCGCGCCGATGCAGCAGCCGGCACTCTCCATGATGAGATGCACGTCGATGGCGGCACGAGGTCCGCGCTATTCGTTGCGTCCGAGATTCCCAGGATGGTGGCGATAGATGTCAATCTGTTCCATGGTATGCGGGTGCAAGGGTTACCGGACATTTAGTAGATTTGGGTAACCCAGCGCTGACTCGACTTCTTCGGTCGCTTGTAGCCTGTATCCTCCTGACGCGGCGGCAGTTCGAGTTCGATCGGGTGCAGATCCTTATACGGTACTTGAGTGAGGAGGTGCGCGATGCAGCTCAATCGCGCTCGCTTTTTGTTGTCGGCATCAATTATGAACCAAGGGGCTCTTATTGGTCGCGAGTAAAACTTCCCGAGCAATTACCTAAGCATCGGCATGACTCTCGCCGAGTGGCAGGTGGACCTCCACGTGAGTTCCCGTGGGTCTGCGCCGATCGATCCTAATCGTCGCCCCAATCAGGCTGGCGCGATAATTCATGCTGCGTATTCCAACGCCGGGTGTGAACTCTGCGCTGGGCAAACCCACTCCATCATCAGCGATCGATAGCGTTATTTGGGTGCCGTCGCGCGACAGCACCATTTCGATTGTCTCGGCGGACGCGTGACGCAGCGCGTTACCCAGAGCCTCCTGGGCAATACGATACAGTTCCGTCGCGACTGCTTTTTCCAGACGGATATCGGGTTCGAGTTCACACTTGAAATAGATCCCGCTATCGCTGACGTTCCGAGCCCGATTGACCAGTTCGGTGAGCGCGAGCGACAGTTGGTTGTGTTCGACCGCCAGCGGATAACTAAGGATGGCGAGCAGCCGCACTCGCGCGATCGATTTGACAATGAGCCTGCTGATCTCATTGAGATCTGTCTCGGCGCGTCGTGGATTGTCGACGATGCTGGATCTTGCACCGCTGAGTAACAAATTGATGCCTGCCAACTGCTGACCGATCCCCTCATGCAGTTCCACGGCCATACGCGCACGCTCGGATTCCGTTGAGCGCAATACCTCACGCTCGAGCGCTATGCGAGCCGACACGTCCCGACACACCAGTAGGCTCGCCCGTTGCCCATCGAAGGTGATGGGTACCGAGAGTGCTTCAACAATGACGAGGGCGCCATCGCGCTTGCGCCAGCGCACTGCGGCTCGCCCCTCGGCAACATTCTGTAGTGCGGCGGCGCTTTGCTCTGGAAGTATTGATCGCAGCATCCGGTCGCGCACTGACGTATCGGAAGGAAGATCCATCAGATACATACCAGCCGCGTTCACATATCGCACACGGCCATCCTGATGAACGATGACTCCGTCAGGCGACAGAGCGGCTAGCTGACGATAGTGTTCGGCGCTTTCACGGATCAGCTGCGCGTCGCGATGACGTGTAACCACTATACCGGCGAGCAGCGCCGCGTATTTCAGTAGCTCGAGTTCGTCGACAGTTGGTTCGCGCGGTATTGCGGCGTACGCCGCGAGCGTGCCGGCGAGGCGGCCGTCGTCGCCAAAAAATGGGACCGACCAACAGGCGCGCAAATTGTGTTGTCGCGCCAGCGGTAGAAATGCCGACCACAGCGGACTCGTTTCGATATTGGCGACGATGACGATCCAGCGTCGTGCCGCGGCAGTGCCGCAGCCGCCTTGACCTTCGACGATCCGAATACCATTGACGGCAGATGCGTACTGGTCCGGCATGCTCGGTGCTGCGCCGTGCAGCAGCACTTCGGTCGACTCATTTGCAACCAAAATGGAACTACGTACGCCGGGGATCTCGTGTTCGACCAGCAGTGCGACATCCGCCAGCACCGTGTTGAGCGATGCGGCAGTTGTCATCTTCGTGAGCAGAGCGGTTAGGCGTGGAAGAACCGAGCCGAGGGTGGCATTCATGTGGACCTACGTCTGGGTAGCGGTTGGTCGCAGGACACCAGTTCAAATCTGACGCGATCAAGGCTGACGCGGCACCGTTTCAGTGTACTGGCCAATGACTCTTTGTGCAATTTGCACAGAAGGATTTTCCATCAAGCCGCAGTGCCGCATCTGTCATTGCGGCTCCACAGACTCGCTTATGGCAGGCGCGTCACCCTTTCTATGCGCAGCGCATGAATGAAGCTCAAGACTTCGACATCTCGGCCGATACCAAGCAAGCCATTAGAGAACCGGCAAGAATGGAAGCGTGCGATGAGGTTTCACAAACACAGTGGCTATCCTGGTGCGACCCCGCCTGTCCTGCAGCGAGTCCTGATGAATACCCGTTGGCTCCTATCGCTCCTTGTGGTCATTGTGGTCATTTATCTTTCGATCCACTATGACGAAACCGGAGGCGCCGCGGATGTAAAAGAAGTCATGGGCCTCACGCTACTAGTTGGACTGCTAGTGGGTTGGCTTCCGGTGCGCTTCTACGCCGGCCGGTCTGATTCAGCAATCACGTCTGCCACGGTCGCCGGGTGGCTGCCGTCGGCGATGCAGGGCTCCGGCTACGGGATCACCATTAGCGACGCGCAACGTCGACTCGTATGGGTAAACGAGAGCTTTACGAAGATGACCGGTTATGGTCTCGACGAGGTGGTGGGCAAGAAAACCAGCGATCTGCTGTATTGCGAAGGCACTGACGCTAACACCATCCGGTATGTTCGCGATGCATTCAGTGCTGTTCGCGGCATTCGCTTCGAAATTCTGGTGCACAGCAAGGACGCTCGGGAATGGTGGCTCGATACGGACGCACAACCGCTTCTTGACGAGCGCGGGACGCTGAAGGGTTGGGCGTGCATTCAAACGGACGTCACCGACGAAGTCCGCAAGCGCGAAGCGATGCGCCGTGACCAACACCGCATTCTAATGATGATTCAGGGTGGAAACATCGGAACTTGGGAGTGGGATGCAGCGACCAATTTAGTGGAGGCAAATCCAGTATTCATTGAGCCGCTCGCATACGCTGCCGAAGAGGATGGTCGCACCCTGGAATGGTTGCTCAACCTGTATCCCGCCGAGGACCGCGACAAGCATCAGCGCGGCCTCCAGGACATCCTTGCGGGAAGAACGGCTCTTTACCGTGGACAGCATCGGTTGCAGACCAAGGATGGCGCATGGAAGTGGTTTCTCAGCGCGGTTGGCGTCCTCGAACGTGGGTTGGATGAGAAGCCTCTGCGGATGTTCGGCGTGCAATTTGATATAACTGAACAGAAATTGGCAGAGGAGCAGCTGCGGCTCGCGAAGGAAACCGCTGAAGCGGCAAATCGGGCGAAGAGCGAGTTTCTGGCCAACATGAGTCACGAGATCCGGACGCCTCTGAACGGCGTAATCGGAATGACCGGTCTTCTGCTCGATACGCCGTTGCGCGAAGATCAGCGCGAGTTTGCCGAGATCGCGCGATCGAGCGGTGAGTCGCTGCTAGGTGTGTTGAACGACGTGCTCGACTTCTCGAAGATCGAAGCGGAGCAAATGCTCCTCGAGCAAATGGACTTCGACCTTGCAACGATCCTGGATCAGGCGGTCGACGCGATTGCACTGCGCGCTGGAGAGAAGGGCCTCGAACTCATCGTCGACGTGGACGCAACACTGCCGCGCGGCGTGCGCGGCGATCCGACTCGTCTGCGGCAAATCGTTCTCAATCTTCTCGGCAACGCCGTAAAATTTACCGAAAACGGTGAGGTCCGCCTTTCGGCGCACCGACAGCAGGCAGCAGACGGAAGCGTTCGATTGCGTGTGGAGGTCGCCGATACCGGGATCGGTATGACTGCTGAACAAAGATCGCGGCTTTTCCGACCATTCAGTCAGGCGGATACCTCGACCACCCGACGCTTCGGTGGAACCGGGCTTGGTCTGTCGATCTGCCGTCGACTCATCGAAATGATGGGTGGCACGATTGGCGTCGAGAGTTCGCCCGTATCCGGCTCATGCTTCTGGTTTGAAGTCACCCTCGAACTAGCGCCATGGCTGCCCGCTGCGTTCGAAGCCATAGAACTCGCGGACTGTGAAGTCCTTCTGGTCGACGACCATCCCGTCAATCGCAGAATCATCCAGGGACAGCTCGGGTCCCTGGGCTGCCGAGTGACGAGCGCCGCAACTGCCGCGGCGGGTGAGGAAGCGTGGAACGAGCTTGTAGCTGCCGATCGAAGGCCGGATGTGCTGCTGTTGGACCACAATCTGCCCGATCATTCCGGGCCGTGGCTCGCAGAGCGGCTCAGGCGCGATCCGGACGCAAGCCAGCTCAGTATAATATTGATGACATCGCTCGGTACTCGCGTCGGTGAGCAAACGCTGGATGGGGTCATCGATCGAGTGATGACAAAGCCCGTAAAGCGCTCGGCGCTGCTTCAATGTCTCCAGGAAGTTATCGGAACACACAGGGCCGCTTCTGCACCTCATATTGCCGCGCGTGATCACTTTCTGCGGGGCCGACAGGTACTGCTCGCTGAGGATAATGTGGTCAATCAGAAATTGGCCTGTCGCATTCTTCAACAGTTCGGGGCCGAAGTGACGGTTGCCGAAACCGGTCAAGAAGCCATCGATAAACTGTTGACGAAGCAGTTTGACGTCGTATTGATGGACTGCCAGATGCCGGTCCTGGATGGGTACGAGGCCACTCAACGCATCAGGGCAGGTGCCGCGGGGCCAGCGGCGTCGGCAATACCGATCATTGCGCTTACGGCGCATGCTCTTAGCGGCGATCGCGAACGGTGCTTGGCAGCAGGCATGAACGATTATGTGACAAAACCAATCGATCGCAGTCTGTTGCGGGCCAGTCTCAAGGAACTTCTCGGCGTTGGACCAGGACGGCTGGGGTCATCGGATGACGTGACCCGGACGGCGGGTGCATTTGCCATCTTTGACGAGATGACGCTGCGTAAGCGGATTGGCGATGACAGTGTGTTTCTCAAAGAGCTACTAGGCGTTTTTGTCAGCACGATGGATGACGAGGTAGTTGCTCTCCTGGCGGCAGCAACGTGTGGCGATGCGGCTGCCGTACGAGCACACGCGCACACGATCAAGGGCGCCGCCACCAACGTCACGGCGGGCGCGTTGGCGCGCACGGCCGCTGCGCTGGAGCGCAGCGCATGCGAAGGTGTTGTATGCAGTGAGGATGTCGAGGCAATGCGTCTTGCCTGGCGGGAGACACAACGCCACCCAGCCCTGGAGCCGATAGTGGCTCGGCAGATTGCATGAAAATCAGAGTTGCGGCAGGCGGTTCATCTATACATCTAGATGCCTATTTATCGCGGCGATTCGAAGCCACACTCGTAGCTACTGCCATGGCGAAACGCGTACCTGGATTCGCGCGGCAGTAGTTGTCAAGCGAGGAGATCGCTCCTGTGAGGTCTGAGTCTCCTAGAATGTTGTTCGTGCTGAGCGACATCGCGTTCACTCCGGACAGATATCCACCCAACCAATCGATGAAAGCCGCCTCGTCTGGGTTTTGCTGCTCTCTGGCGTCCAGATATGTCCCGCAGGACTTAAACCCGGCTCCATAAGTAGTTACCTCGACGGTTTGCCTTGCCGTCGTCGACCTCCCGCCAACTGCCAACACATCTAATGCCACAGCGACAGGCGTATGTGGATGCGCGCGGCAGTAGTTGCCAAGCCAGTACACCGCTCCCGTGAGGTTTGAGTCTCCTAGAATGTTGTTAATGTGATTTGATGTCGTGTTCACTCCGGACAGATATCCGCCCAACCAATCTAGGAAAGCCACCTCGTCTGCGCTTTGCTGCTCCCTGGCTTCCAAATATGCCTCGCAGGACTTAAGGCCGGCTCCATAAGTAGTTACTTTGTCGGCGTGCGCTGCCGTCGCCGCGCCCGCGCCTATTAGGAATATTGAAACAATCACCGCCCTCTTGGCCATCCAAAGTCTCCCTTCAGCCTTACCGGCGTCCATAGTACCGCGACACGGCCGTGCGCCGAAGAATCGCCATCGCCCGGACCGTGCAGGCCACCTCTCTGCGCGTAGTCGCCCGCACAATGAGAAAACCAGCTTTCGCTGCAAAATTCAAG
>ODAK010002701.1_pt1 | contig 18598 bp, 12 predicted proteins | sample 1539591 | NCBI WGS metagenome assembly ODAK01 (sample SAMEA3539303, study PRJEB22396) | soil metagenome | biome: tundra; feature: field; material: soil | place: USA | collected 2010-05 | depth 0.15 m | reverse complement strand
ATGACCGATCGCGACGGCGCCTCCATGTGGGTTTGTTTTCTCCCGCAGGTGTCCGGCAAACGACATGTCACCGTTGGCGAGCCGCAGCGTGCTAACGAGCGGTGTCGCTGCGAACGCCTCATTTATCTCCAAGAGCTTAAGTTGTTCGGCTGTCATGTGCGCACGCTTCAGCAGCTTGGCAATTGCTATGGCAGGCGTATAGGAGCCGGACGTAGGGCCGTCTGCAACCTGCGCGTAATCGACAATGCGAGCCAGTATCGGCAATCCATGACTGAGGGCAAATTGCCGGGAAACCAGCAGCACGAACGCCGCGCCATCATTTAGGCCTGGAGCATTTCCCGCCGTTATCGTCTCGCTATCATAGATGGTTTTGAGCCTCGATAGTTTCTCGATCGAAGTATCCCGGCGAGGAGACTCATCCTGTTCGATGCGGAAATCTTCTCCCTTCGCCTGGGGAGCCACAACCGAAATACGCTCGAAATTAAAATAACCGTTCTCTTGAGCCGCAAAGTAACGCGAATGACTCTGCAGAGCCCATTGGTCTTGTTGCATGCGATCGATGCCAAGAGCTAAGGCCTCCGTTGAAGTGTATGCGGCAATCGGTTGTTCGATGCCGGGGGCGCGCAATGTCAAAGGATCGCTCACCGTAACCGGACCGATTTCGCGGCTGCGGCGGCGCGGCCAAAACAGGGGCATGGCACTTAGATTGTCGACTCCGCCGCAGATTAGGGCATCCGCCAAGCCGAGGCGCAGGTCCTTCCAGCCAATCCCAATGGTGCTCATGCCCGAACAACACGCCCGGTCTACAGTCGCTGAGGGCGTCGTGTCTTTAAGCTTCGAGGAGAGCGTCACTTGCCGTGCGAGGGTAAAAGCGCCAGACCCCATCAAGCCACTACCCACATAGAGCGCGTCAATCAATTCGGGTGGGATCCCGGCTCGGTCGAGAAGAGCGTCGACCGCCATTACCGAAAGCCGCGCTGCCGAGAGATCCGCCAATGCCCCTCCGAAGCGGCCAAAGGGCGTGCGAGCAACTGCTGCGATGACAACCTCATGGTTCGAGGAAGACGACACCTGGAGTTCCTTTCCGCTCAGACTTCCAACCGAGCCCGCAGCGCCTTTTTGTCAACCTTGCCGTTGGCGTTCTTGGGAAGAGCGGACTCGATGATGAAGCGTTTGGGCGTCTTGAAGCTAAGAATTTCGCGACACGTGGTTCGAAGCTTATCAGCATTCACTTCGGCGCCTGGCACCGGGGAAACAAACGCAATCGCCACTTCCCCCCATTCGGAATCGGGTAAGCCGATCACGGCCGCCTCCGAGATTTCAGGGATGCTCATCAGGAAGGCTTCGATTTCCTGCGGATAGATGTTGAAACCGCCGCTGATCAGCATTTCCTTACTTCGGCCCGCAAGCGTGATCAATCCGCTTTGATCGATGCGGCAAAGATCGCCGGACCATAGCCAGCCATCGCGGAGAACCTTTGCGGTTTCTTCAGGTTTGCCCCAATAACCTGCCATTACGTGCTCCGCGCGAATAGTAAGTTCACCCACTTCTCCCGGTGCGACCGGTTCCCCATCTGGATCTCGAGCGACAATATCGACAAAAGTATAGGGACGGCCGATGCTTCCGATCCGTAACTCGCCGTTTGGATCGAAATGCTCACTGGGGGAAAGATAGGAACACGTCATCATCGCTTCGGTCAGACCGTAATTTTGCGTCAGTATAGGCCCAAAACGCTGAAGCGCCTTTTCCAGGGTATTGCGCGGAATTGGCTCCGCTCCATAACCGATCACTCGGAGCGACGACGTATCGGTTCGATCAATTTCGGGATGATTTACGATGCGCGTCAATGCCGTGGGCACACAAGTAAAAGCACTGATGCGATATTTGGGAATTGCTTCCAACAACCCGTCAATCCCGCCGTCGATGATGACGCTGCACGCACCGCGAAGAAACCAGGGCGTAAAGTAAGTACCGCTTGAGTGGGTCAAAGGACCCACATGGGCGACAATGTCAGATCCGCTGAGGTCACGGTCCACCAGCATATTCCGCGTTAACGCGAGCCAGTTTCGATGGGTGAGCATGACACCTTTCGGCATGCCCGAACTGCCGGAGGTGTAGTTGATTGAACAAAGATCTTCCGGGACCGGCAATCTCAGCGCTGATTGTGAGGGCGCCGAACGCTTGGCTAGTAACTCACTGAAAGCCGGGCCCCTTTCAGTGAGAGACGCGTCAACTCCACAGAGCCACACACCGTTCTTTGCCGCTACTTGCCGCGCAATATCCGAAGTGCTCGCATCGCAAAAAATTACTGACGCGCTGCAGTCAGCCACAATTCTCGACACATCGAGCGCCGACAGGCGGCTGTTTATCGGGACCCGAACAAGCCCGGCACGCTCGAGGGCGCTTTGGAGCAACAAGTATTCGACGCGGTTTGCCATGAACAGGCAAACCTGCGCGCCAAATGGAAGGTTGTTTATTAGACTGATCGCAAGAGCTTTTGCAGTGGCATCGAATTCAGCGAATGTCCAAGACTGCTCACCCTGAACCAATGCTGGGCGATTTGCGAAACGCCGCGCGGCGTTCGCCATTAAGGTGCCGAGGGTCGGCCCACCGGCGATCACGCTAGCCATCGCGTTTTTCTTCCGATGTCATACAGCGCACGATCTCGGAGATAGATGTCCCGGAAAGGAACACATGGGACACACCGGCGGCTTTCAGGCCCGGGATATCTTCTTGCGGGATAATACCGCCTACCATAATGCGGACGTCCTCCGCTCCGGCATCGTCGAGCATGCGACGGATGCGGGGGAGCAATACGCTGTGCGCGCCAGAAAGGATGCTGACACCGATCCAATCCACATCTTCCTCGATGGCCGCGCGGACGACCTGTTCAGGCGTGCGGCGCAGTCCGGTGTAAATCACTTCCATGCCAGCCTCAAGGAGTCCACGAGCGACGACGCGCGCACCCACATCGTGGCCGTCGAGTCCAACCTTAGCTATCAGAACTCGAATCCGTCGGTGATCCTGAGGCATGGTGTCTCTATATTAGAAAGCGGTGGAGGGCGTGAAATCACCGAATATCCCGCGCCAGACATCGACAATCTCTCCAACCGTTGCGTACGCACGAACGGCTTCCAAGACAGAAGGTACAACATTTTTGTTGCTGCGAGTCGCTTCTGCGACCGCTGAAAGCGCCGCCTTCACTTTGGCTGTGTCACGGCTCGCGCGTACGCTCTGAACGTTTCGGATCTGTCGATTCGCGGTTTCAGGGTCGATGCGAAACGCACTGTTAGGCACGTTGGGCTTCTGAGGCCACTTGTTGATTGTGACCCACGGGCGCTGGCCGCTCTCAACTGCCTTCTGCCGCCGGACAGCACCCTCCGTCATCAACCGCCGCCCTATTCCTTCATCGATCACACGAAGAGCGCCACCTTGTGTGTCGATCATCTTCAATGTATTCAGAATTTGCTGCTCAATCTGGTTGGTTAGAGTTTCGATGAAGTAAGATCCCCCGAGCGGATCAATCGTGTCGGTGAATCCGTGTTCGTGCGCGATGATTTGAAGCGTGCGCAGACCAACCAACACGGATTGCTCGCTGGGCGTGGAGACACCTTCGTCGTAGGAGGCTATATACACGTAGGATGCCCCGCCCAAAACATACGCGAGCGCGCCGAATGCGCTCCGGGCAATGTTATTCAGAGGTTCCTGAAGCGTCTCTTGACCGTGGCCGTATACCGTTGTCCGCAATGCCAATGAGTCGTTGGAGAGAGCGCCATAACTTTCGCGCATCAGCCTGGCCCAAATGCGCCGGAGGGCGCGGAGATTGGCAATCGACGCGAAGAAATCGTGGCGTTCGTCGGGGAACATGTGGAGAAGGGGCGCTACTGAGTCGATTCGCAACCCGCGCGACAAAAGCTCATCTATATAGTATTTCGCGTTCGCGAGTGCGATTCCCGTCGCCACACTGGAGCCGGCCCCGCCCGCATTGATATGATTGACGCAGACCGTCATCGGCGACCAGTTCGGGGCATTTTTCACGCACCATTCGACGGTGTCGCAAGCAAGACGCGCCGCGGGTTTTGGAGGAAAAATTTGCGTGCCGCGGGCGATGTACTCCTTAAGTGGATCGTTCTGCAGGTTGACGTTGTATTGCGACCAAGGAATACCCTGCTTCTCGCCAAGCGCGGCGAAAAGTGCAAGCACGATGGGACCGATCGAGTTTCCGAGTGTCCCCACGCGCTTCAAGCTGTTCACGGGAATGCCTTCGAAGAGCCGTTCGACATCGGCAAGCGAATCAATCGCCACACCAACCTGGCCGACTTCACCAGCCGACATTTCATGATCGGAGTCGTATCCGCACTGCGTCGGCAGATCAAACGCCACCAGAATCTGCTCAGCCCCCCAATCGAGAAGCTTTCGGAAACGCTGATTGCAAATTTCCGCGTCTCCGAAGCCGGAGTAGGCGGAAACCACGAACGGAACATGGCGGTTCATCGTTGCTGAATCCCCGCGAGTAAATGGAAATTGCCCGGGAAATCCGAGATCGCGAAGATAGTCGAATCCTGAGGAGGCTAAATTTGCGGGAGTATAGAGCGGATCTACCGGCACTCCGCAATCCAGTATTACCGATTCTCGCGGAGAATCATCGGGGGAAACTGTCTTATACGTTTCGTCTTTCCAACTTTGCTGTGCGGCTGCAATGTCGGCAGCGGTCGCCGGCCGCTGCCGTTCCAAAGAGGAGTGCGGACGCAATATGTCGCTCGTTTCCTGGTGCATTAAAACTGCAATAGATAAATTATAACGAAGCTATAGGAGAGTCAATCATGGTCGCTCAGACTTGTTTTAGGTGCAATGCGCCAAGATCGCGCGCGATGCCATTGATACTGGAAATATTAAAAATGTTCGCCAACTCTTCCAGCAATCGGTCTGCGGATTCCGCCCCCACCGCAGCTCCCGCCAGGGAGCGAAACTTTGCGGAGAGTTCGTCCGCGCTCATCGGGTTTTCCGGCGTACCTTTGGAAAAGTCGACTCGCTTGCGGAATTGACGCCCGCCATCCAGGACGACGGTGACAATTCCCGCGAAACGTTCCGGGTAGATCGCATCCATCTCGGGATCCACTTCCACTTCGATCCGGGAGGCGAAGTCGCAGACAACCGGATCGGCAATTCTTGCTTCCGTGAATTGATCGATCAGAACGTTGCCGTCGATGAGGGCGACGGCGACGTCGTATCGAAGGCTCATCTGCGCGTTGAGGACCGTCGAAGGCCGGTAAGGGAAACCGGTTTGCCGTTCCACCACGCGGCTGATGCCGAGAATTACTTTACGTACATTGGCGGCACGGAAGCCGTGATCTGCCATTAGCTCCAGGGCGGCACTCACGCAAGAGTGGTTGCTGCCACAACAGGCATAGGACTTAAAGCACACCCCTTCGGTCCGCCAGGCGCGACCGAGGTCCCGTTCGATCTCAGGCAGACGCACGTCGTCCGAGGTAGCCGCGAGGAATCCGCCGTCCTCCGCTTCGAGAATCTTCCGAGGGCCCTGAAAGCCCTTTTGCGCGAGCAGCGCCGCAATGATTCCGCTCTGCGCGGAACGTCCAGGATGAAAGCGCTTGCTCATCGCGCCGTCGGCATTGAACGCCCACAAACCGGCCGACTGCGTGCCGGCGAGACCAAGCGCGCTGGCGGTGGTGGACGCATCCAGGCCAAGGATTACCGACGCCGCTGCGGCAGCGCCGAATGTTCCGCAGGTTCCAGTCAGGTGCCAGCCGCGCATCCGGGAGGAGCTCGGATTGGCGGCCAGGCTGACGCGCGCCATCACTTCGTAGCCGGCGGCAAGCGCCGCGAGGCATGTGGCGCCGTCAATGCTCCGGCTTTCACCCAACGTCCACACCGCCGGCAGCACCGCGGCGCCCGGATGAATCTTCGCGTGATGATGGTCGTCGAAATCAAAACCGTGAATCGCCGTACCGATAGCAAGAGCCGCATTCGCACTGGAGACACGCTCGCCGCCCGAAGCCCACAAAGTCGATTCGGCAGGACCTCCTTGCTCCACGGCAAACTCTTGCATGATCCGTCCTGCGGGAGTCGTCAGACCGTACAGCCCGCAGCCGACCGCATCGACAACGGCGGCTTGCAGGACTTTGCGAACGGCATCGGGCACTCCCTTGCGGCGCACAGCGGCGACGAATTCGGCCAGAGCCTCGGTCGGTCCGGCTGAATGAACGTCGGGAGAGACCTGTATGGTCTCACGCACGGCTCGATTCTCCCTTCGATGCGGCAGGCGCCGCAGCGATCAGGCGCGTTAGTTCATCGATGTATGGCAAAGCGGTGATGTTGCGCACGAGATCGGTGAGTTTATCGACATTCGAATGTCCAATGACGCCGTCCGCCAGCATGTGCACTTTGTTGCTCATCTCGTCCGAGGTCATGGGATTGGAGATCGAGCCGCGCGGGTGGTCCACCTGAGAACGGTACACTGCTCCCGCCTCGGTTTCCAGCGTCATCAGGCAGGAGACGCCACGTGGAAGCGTGTCGTCCGGAATCACTTTCACCATTTTTGACAAGCGCAGGATGTTTGGATCGCTGAGCTTGCTCTCCTGGTATTGCGGCAGCAGCGCCGCCCCTTCGATCAGGGCGACCGCAACCGAATAGGGCAGGCTGACCTGCGCTTCATGATAGGTCTTAGGCTCGGCGTTCAAGTGATAATGCGCCCAAGATGGATGGCGCTGCACCGTGATGCCGCGCACGCGGGAAAGAGGCTCCTTAAGCTCCCTGCGGATGTTCAGGGCGCAGTCGATTGCATTATGGATCGGGCGCGCGCAGGAGTATGGCTTGAATTCGATGAACACCGGAAACTCCTTGCCGAGCCCTTCGGTGAGTTTGCCGATGTCAAACCGGTCGCTGAAAGCGCGGCAGAAGCCGCGTTCGCCATCAAAGATTGTGGCGGCGCCGGTAAAACCAAGCTTCGCCATCAAGGCTGCCGTCACGCCGTTGCGAGCGCTCGGCCCCGGGTTAAACCGCTTGTGCATCGACGGGCCGTACATTTCCATCAGCCCTGAGGATTGTGCGCCCGCAAGCCCCAGCGCCGAGATGGTCGCGTCACGATCGAGCTTGAGGAGCCGAGCGGCGGCTATCGCCGCGCCGAATACGCCGCAGACCGGAGTCGTATGGAAACCGCGATCGCGCAGCGAAGGATTCGTGGCGGCGCTCGCGCGAGCCATCATTTCGCATCCCGCGACGACCGCCGCGATGAATTCGGTTCCGCTCGCGTGCTCGCGCTCGGCAACAGCAAGCGCCGCCGAAACGACCGGCGGGCTGAAATGAAACAAGGCGAGGACGTCGACGTCGTCGAGTTCGACGCTGTGCGAAGCGATTGCATTGGCAAAGGCGGCATGGACGGCGGGAACGCGGCCCTGCTGACAGATCATCGTGGCTTCCGCCTTGCCGCCCGTCTCCGCCGCGAAACGGGCAGCAATGCGGCCGCTGTCCGTCTGGCTGCCAGCGATGCCGACGCCGAGGTAATCGAGCACGAGCGCCTTGGCATCCTCAACAAGTCTTGGGGGAATATCGCCGGCTGCTAAACTCACGAAATGGCCGGCGAGGAGTTCGCTTGCGGTAGAGCCCATGATTCTCCCTGGGGTGACCGAGTATTTTAATCAGCTTTGGGTTCCACATCAAGACGGACCACAATACCCTTCAAATTTTCATTGGGCGCCGGATAGCGAGACATCACCAGCGGGTCGTGGCCGGGCACGATGTGATTTTTTGTTGGTGCGAGCGCCAGCAGCTTGTCGAAGCCCTCGAGCTCTCCGCCCACACTGAACACAGCCGGGAACGGACGGCCCGAGTCCATGTTCTCGTAGAAATGTGTGGCGTCGGAGGCGACTACGACCCATCCCCGCCGCGTGTGGACGCGCACAAACTGAAACCCTATCGTATGCCCCTCGGCCGGGTGCAAGGTAACGCCCGGAGCGAGTTGAGCCTCGCCGCTGTGCAGCCTCACGCGCCCTTCATAGTTAAGCCGCACGAGACCGACAATATCTTCAACCTCGAACGAACGCGAGAGCCGCGGATACCTCATGTATCGCCCGGTGGCGTAAGCGAGTTCGCGTTCCTGCAGGTGGAATTGCGCGGATGGAAAGCGATGGATGTTGCCGGTGTGATCGTTGTGCAGATGCGTGAGGATGACGTCCTTTACCTTGCTTGCGTCCACGCCGATCAACGCGAGAGTATCGATGGGGCAGCGCAGGAACTGGCGTTTGCGCCGCGCGGCCGTCTCTGCTTTGAAACCCACGTCGATAACGAACGTGTGTTCCGGTCCCACGGCAGCCCAAATGAAGTAGTCCAGCGGCATGGAGGCGTCAATGGGGTCGCCGCCGATGAAGTTCTCGCGCCGATTTCCCTCCCGCGTGGCATAACGGATAGCGAACAACTCATATTCCGGAAGCGTCTGCACCTGCCCCTCCTGGGTTCGTCTCGGCGAAGCGTTTCTCGAGGCTGTCGACAAACGGCTTTTGCGTAACGCGGCCCCGCTCTTCCATCGTAATCAACTTATCGAAAATGGCGAGGGAGCCTCCGCATATGGTGGCACTCGCATTCTATCTTTGTATCAAGCTGCGGATTAAAGTAGATGCTATATGACGCCTAGCCCGAATTCAACGTGCCTAGATAGGCTCGTTGCACGAGCGCCGAGTCTCGCAGTTCGTCGGCAGTGCCGGACAGAACGAGTTCGCCCCTCGAAAGCACGTAGCCACGTTCGACCAAGCTCAGCGCCACAGCCACGTTCTGCTCAACCATCACGCCGCCGATGCCGAGTTCGCGGCTGATGCGCCGGATGGCATCGAGGACACTTTCCACAATGATCGGCGCCAACCCCAGCGAAGGTTCGTCGAACAGGATGAAATCCGGTTTGGACATCAGCGCGCGGCCGATGGCGAGCATCTGTTGCTCTCCGCCGGATAGCGTTCCGGCGAGTTGGTGTTCCCGTTCCTTGATTCGCGGAAAAAGACTGAACACCTCCGCCATCATGCCTGAAACCTCGGCTCCCGATCGCGTCGCACCACCAACCTCGAGGTTCTCGCGCGCGCTCATCCGTTTGAAGATGCGGCGCCCCTCGGGCACCAAAGCTATGCCACGACGCGCCACGGCGTGTGCTGGTTGTCCAGCGACATTTTCACCGTTGATGATGATCGAGCCGCTCTTCGGCTTGACCATGCCCATGATCGCCTTGAGAACCGTGCTCTTACCCGCTCCGTTTGCGCCCAGCAGAGCGACAACCTCGCCCTGGCCAACGAGCATGGTCAGATTCCTGACGGCGGAGATTTCGCCGTAGTTGACCGAGAGGTCGAGAATTTCAAGTTGCCTCGGCACGCCGCTCTTCCCTCTTCACGAACTTCGCAGAGCCAAGATAGGCTTTCACGACCGCCGGGTCATTTTGGGCTTCCACCGGGGTGCCCGTGAAAATTCTGCGTCCGTATTCGATGACCGTGACGCGATCACACAGCTCTCCCACGAACGCTAGATCGTGCTCTACCAGAATCACCAGGCAGCCAGATTCGGCGATCCGCCGCACGAGCACGCCCAAGCGCCGGCGTTCCTCGCCAGTCAGCCCTGTTGCCGGCTCGTCGAGCAGGAGAACGTCGGGTTGGGCAACCAGTGAACGGGCGACCTCGACGTTGTGCCGCGTGCCGTAGGGAAGTGAGGCGACTGTCTCGCCGGCGCTATCCGCTATGCCAGCGGCATCGAGCGCTCCGCTAACCGTTTCCGCGATCGCGGCTGCCGACAATGGCGTCAGAACGCGAAGATACCTCGAAATTCTTGAAAGCCTTTGTGCCGCGAGTCCGACGGCCACGTTTTCGAAGACAGTGAGTTCACCGGCGAGGCGGATCTTCTGAAAGGTGCGCCCGATGCCCAGTCGCGCGCGCCGATGTGCCGGCAGCCGGTCGATCCGCCGGCCACGGAAAACGATTTCGCCCGCGTTGATCCTGCTGACGCCGGTGATGCAACCGAGCAGGGTGGACTTGCCCGCTCCATTCGGACCGATCAGCCCGTGCACCTCGCCGGGCAAACCGGCCAAGTCAACGGACTGCAGTGCCTGGACACCACCGAAGCTCTTGGAGACTCCGCGGAGTTCGAGAATGGCTGTCGCCGGAGCGGTGCCTTTTTTGCTAGCGGCCAGTCCCGGCAAAACTAGCCGACCCGTTTCCTTAGTGGCACCGCCTTGGGGGCGCCCCCGAACCCCGCGCTCAATCAGGCCGCCGATGCCGGCCGGCAGAAACCACAACGCGAACAAGACCATCATTCCGTAGACCAGTAGGCGGACGTTGGTTTCGCCCAGGGTACGCAACACCTCGGGAATGACCGTCAAAACGAGTGCCGACAGCAACCCGCCAGTGGCGCTACCAACCCCGCCGATAACCGCGATCATCAGATAGCGGAATGACTCCTCGGTGCCGAACAGATCAGGCGTCAGAAAACGCATATTCGCGGCGAGAAGCACGCCGCACAATCCAGCGAGCAGCGCCGAAAGGCAAAATGCGAATAGCTTGACCGCAAACACCGGGATGCCGCACGCGCCGGAGACAATTTCGTCGTGCTTCACCGATTTCAGAACAAGACCCAAGAACGTACGGCGCTCCAGGATGTTGAGACCGGTCACGATCAGCAGCGACACGCCAAGCGCCACATAGAACCACTCGCTGCGGTCGAGACCGATCGATCGGATGCCAAGCAGGCCCATCGGGCCGCGCGTGACGCCCACCCAATTGTTCAGAAGCTGCGCGATCAGCACGCCGAAGCCGAGCGTTCCGATCGCCAAATAATGGCCCTTGAGCCGCGCCGCGGGCAGCGCGAGTAGCAGACCAACGGCCGTTGGAAGCGCAACTCCGGCGAGCGCCGCAATCGCAGGCGAGCTTCCGGAAACGCTCAGGACGCCGTAGGTGTAAGCCCCGAGGCCGACAAAGCCCGCCTGCCCAAACGACAAAAGGCCGGTAAAACCCGTCAGCACATTGATACTGAAGACAGCCAGGCTATAGATCAGCGCCAGCGTCAGCATATTGAGCCAATAGGAATCGACGACGAGCGGCAAGGCTGCCATGCCGGCGATGCAAGCGATCTTTACAGCCCAGAGGCCCGGCTTAGACATTTTCTTCTGTCCGTTCCGGAACGAGCCCGCGCGGGAAGAAAATCAACGTAACGACCAGGATCGCAAACGCGATGGAGTTGGAATAGGCGTTTGAAATGTAGACTGCGGCGAGGCTCTGAGCCATGCCGATCAGCAAGGCGCCGAAAATCGTCCCGCCGACATTGCCGAAGCCGCCCAGAATGATGGCCGCAAATGCGTTGAGCATCTCGGCTTGCCCCATGGCGGGCGAGATCAAATTGACAGGCCCCGAAAGGGCTCCGGCAGCCGCTGCCAGCGAAGTGCCCAAGACGACGCTGGCGCGCGAAATCCGGTTGGTGTCGATCCCTAGCGCGGCGGCAATTTCCGGATCTTCGGCGACCGCGCGGAACTGACGGCCGAGCGACGAATAGCGGACCAGCCACCAGAGGCCCAGCAAGAGCGCCACGCTGCACGCGATCACTAACAGGCGCTGCTCACTGACGCCGATGCTGCCGAAGGTGACGGAAACTTGATTGAAGCGCGTATCGAAGGTTCGCGGGGTGGTGCCCCAGACAAGCTCGGCGACGTTAATCAAAATGATCGACATGCCCATGGAGGCGATGAGCCCGTTGAGTTGGGCGCCCCGAAACGGGCGGAATGCAGTTCGTTCGAGGATTGCTCCGAGCCCTAGATTGACCACCATGGCCAGGGCAATTGCAGGCAGGTAGCCGATAAACGGCGCCCCCGCGAACGCGACAAAAGCGCCGATCATTACCGACTGGCCTTGGGCAAAATTCACCATGCGCATCACGCCGTAAATCAGCGTGAGGCCGGCGGCGACCAGCGCGTAGCTGCCCGCCAGGACCAATCCATTGATTAAGGTTTGAACAAGCAGGGAGCGCCTCCTGGCGGCGTGGCCCGAGTTATTTCACCACTTCGAGTCCGCCTTTCGGCGTGGTGCGGATGAAGAGGAAGTCAAACCCTTCCTGTTTGACTTCGCGGTCCTTGTCGAACTCGTAGTTGCCCAGCACACCCGCATACCGGGCGGAGGCGACTGATTTCAACAAATCCGGCGGCTTCGCTCCGCCGCGCTTGAGGGCATCCGCGACAATCATGACGGCGTCATAGGTGACAATGTCCCAATGGGTTGTCGCCCGGCGCTCGCCGAGTTCCTTTTGGACCAGCGGCTCGAACTTTGCCACAAAGTCCTTCTGGCTGGGAGTCGCGTTGGGACTCTCCAAAAAGAACGCGCCCCTCACGAGGCCAATTTTTCCGGCCTGTTGTCCGACTTGCTGCTCGAAAATGTAGGGCGGCGGCGTGTAGTCCGAGAACAACGGGATTTTTACGTTGCTCTCGGCATATTGCTTGATGAAGTTTGCCGCTTGGCCGGCCGAGATCGAGATCACAACGATGTCGGGAGCTGCCCCCTGGATTCGAGTGATCGACGAGTACCAATTGGCGTCCTGGCGATCCTGTGTGACGTCAAGAACGATTTTGATTCCCGCCTTCTCGAAAGTCTTGCGGATGTTGTTGCGAAAGGTCAATCCGAAATCGTTGTTTTCAACCAGGATCGCTGCTGATTTGAATTTGAACTTATCGAGCAGTAGTTTCCCTTCGCGCTCCTGAATCTGGGAGTTCTGCACGATGCTTTGGAAGACGTATGGTCCGGCGCTCTTCGCGATGCCGTCGGCGGTCGAAATCTGCACCAGCATCGGCACCTTGGCATCGTTGGCGACTTGCGCGGCGGCGATCGAAGCGCTCGAGCACCACTCGCCGATGAGAAACTGTGCGCGGTCTTGGTTGATGAGCTTATCGGCGGCGGCATAGGCGGTGCGTGGCTCGCACGTTCCATCCGCGAAAACGAGTTGCAATTGATAGTTGCCCGCGAGATGGCGGTCGTTGACCTCGCGGGCCGCGAGATTGGCAGCAACCTTGGCAGAACGGCCGCCCCAAGCCGTGCTTCCGGTCAGCGGCAGAAGAACGCCGACCTTAAAAGTCGTGCCCGAGGATTGTGCGAATGCCGGGAATGCCGCACTCCCGATGAAAACGAGAAACGTTACCGCAGTTCTTAAGACAGCTATCGGAAATCGCATCCGCATTCCTGAGTGGTCTCCATCGTTCCAGTTGTGGATCGCGTCTGTTGCCAGCTCTGCTAGCTCAAGCGGTCTGTCCGGTTGCGCGGACACCGAGCCGATGATTGACCGCGAGCGCTGCCATCGACGCATCGCGAATCGCTGTGAGAAAGTCGCCCGGACGGTTGCAGTCGCCCACCAGCACGTAGGGCGCTCCCGCGGCCTCCACTGCGGGCAGCACGTCTCGGTTCGGCTCCGGTCCGATGGCCACGACAACCACATCTCCGGGGGCCATGTGTGTTGTCTCACCTCGCCCGGCCAGGACGAATTGTCCATCAACGACCGACTCGATGAAGGTCTCCGTCAAAATGACCGTGCCGCTCTGTTCCAGACGAGCCAGCAGATCGATACGGTTGTTTCGCGCCATCTCGGCGGCGACGTTCGCCTGTATCTCGATGACGGTCACGTGGCACGCGCGCGTGGCAAGCAGGTCCGCGGTCTCGATGCCGACCTCGCCACCGCCGATAATCGTCACCCTGGCGCCCGGAGCAATCGCGCCGGGATTCAGAAGAACGTCCCGGGCTTGCAGCACAGGAATCCCCAGGTCTAGCTTCAGCGGCAGTTCGCGCGGCCGCGCGCCCGTCGCGATAAAAACCAGGTCCGGGGCGTAACCGCGAATCGTTTCCGCCGTAACGGCCGTTCGAAAGCGGATCGGCACGCCAAGCCGCTCGATCTCTGCCATGCGGTAGGTCCAGACGCCTGAGACGTCGGCCTTATTGGGCGCGGCGAGCGCGAGCGGCATCTGCCCGCCGGCAGTCTCGGCCTTTTCCCAAATCTCCACGACATGGCCTAAACCCGCGAGGACTCGGGCCGCCTCCGCGCCGCTCACCCCTGCTCCAATGACGAGGATGCGCCTGACCTCGCTCACCGGGAGTCTCGCGCGGCCGACCGCTGGCTCCAAACATTCCAGCGTCTCGAATTCCGTCCCGACCAACGGGTTCTGCACGCATGCGACGTCGCGCTCAAGCGACAGGCGTTCGAAACAGATGTTGCACGAGATGCAGGCCCGGATCGGCGCGTCCACTTCGCCGAATGCCTTCAGGCACCAATGCGGATCCGAGATGAGCGCGCGTCCCAGCGAAATGAAATCTGCGCTACCTGCCTGGAGCACGGCTTCGGCGTCTTCGGGCGTGATTATACGGCCGGCGATGATTACTGGGATACTCAAAGCGTGTTTGAAGGGCCGCGCGTAGGGCTCCAGGCAGCGCCGAGGAAACGACGGCGGCTGGATGCAGTAGCGAGACATCAAAGGAGTCTCGTTTGAGCCGCCCGAAAGGTCGATGGCGACCACGCCGGCGTGCTCAAGGGCTTGTGCGAGAGCGATGACTTCCTCTTCCGAGTAGCCTCCATCGGCATATTCGGTCGCGCTGATGCGTACCATCAATGGGAACTCGGGCAATTCGTTGCGAATTAGGCGGACCGTCTCGAGAAGCAACCGCATCCTATTTTCGAGCGAGCCACCGTAGGCGTCCTCGCGATGATTGAATCGTGGCGAGAAGAATTGGTGGAAGAGGTAACCGTTTGCAGCGTGGAGTTCGACCGCATCGTAGCCGGCCCTCCATACCCGCCGCGCCGCGTGCATGAAGTCGCGCTCGATGGCGTGGATCTCGTCGGCGCGCAGCGCCCGCACCGGTTCGCCGGTGGCGGGATGTTTTCCAGCGCTTGGACCTACGGGATCCATGCCAAGCACGGAACGCCGTAGAAGCTGGCCGCGATGATTGAGCTGGGCGACCGCAAGCGCGCCATTTTCCTGGATGGCTCGAACTACCGCATGCAAGCCAGGGATAAACTCATCGTGAAAAATGCAGAGGGAGTTGTTGTGATTGCGCGCGCCGGCCGAGATGTTCATCGCCTCGGTGACAATCATGGCCACGCCGCCCTTTGCACGTTCGGCGTAGTATCGCTTGTCCCGGTCGGTCGAGAATCCGTCGCTGGTGCCGTAATTGGTGCCCATCGGAGCCATGATGACGCGGTTTTTCAGGCGCAGCGGGCCGATCGTTCCCGGCTCTTGTAACAGCATCCGGCGTGAACCCGTCCCAAACAGACTGGCTGCCGATTTGCTGCCAGCGTCAAGACTCACGATGCCGTCCCGAGGGCAGAGCCGCGTCGTCCGGCACGAAGACGTAGCCCTCCATGATGCGGCGCGCCGTGCGCCCCAGCGCCGCTCGACGAACCACGTAATGGGTACCGCTCCATTCGACCTGTGCTTCCGCCTCCACTACACCGGCCGGATGACCGATGCGGACCTCATGGTGATCGAGCGTTTCGCGCCTCGTCATCTCATGGACGATAGTTCCAGCGATGCGGCTCGCCACGCCGGTGCAGGCCGTACTTGTACCAGCATAAGTCTTGTGCATTTGCTGCATGTACATCAGCCGCGAAACCAGATCAATCTCGTCGGCGCGCACAGTACTCTGGGCTATATCGTTCCGGTAATCGGCGGCCGGGCTCACCATTCCCAGGATCGGGGTGGCGGGACTTTCTTCGCATGAGCGTTCGGGACTGGAGATCATTCCCATCTTGAAGGCGGCGGCGCCGCGAATGCTCTCGAGCTGGCGCCTGAGATCGGTCTTTGCGTCGATTTCGGCAACTGTCTCCGTCCCGGCCAGACCAACATCGCGCGCGCGTATGAAAACATGGGCGTTTCCGATGTCCACGAGCGAAGCCTCGATCTCGCCAAATCCGGGAACCTCGAGGCGATCGATACAATTGCCTGTCGGCAAGAGTGCGCCCGTAGCTCCTCCGGCGGTGTCTGCCAAGTCGACGAGGATCTTTGCTCCCGTGCCTGGGACGCCCGGCACAACGTAATTGCCACATTCGATTGGACGATTCCCCCTTACGGGAACTTCCAGAGTAATCATGCGATCGAGATTGGTGTTGTAGGCGTGCACGATCGTTACTGGTTCGGTGGGCTCAACGAGCCCCTCGTACACGGCAAACGCGCCTACGGCCGAACTGATGTTGCCGCAGAGGCTGCGATAGTCAATTTCAGGCTGGGCGATCTCAACCTGACCAAACGTATAAGTCAGGTGCGCGCTCGCGGCCCGTGGATTGCCAGCTCGCGCCGGCCCGATGATGGCGACCTTGCTCGTCAGCGGTTCGGCTCCGCCGAGACCGTCGATCTGGCGCTTGTCGGGCGAACCGAAGATTGCGAGAATCGTCCGGAGCCGCTCGCTGCTATCGGGAGGCAGGTCGGCCTCCTTGAGAAACACGGCCTTACTGGTTCCTCCGCGCATGATCACGCACCGCACCGGACGCGCCATGGCCGATCTTTATCTCCTTCTGCGCAGCTCCTCGCTAAAGTGCCGGATGCTGGCGACGCGCCAGAATCGCTGCGGCGAGAGCAGATGAGAATAGCACGGCTTGCCGCTCGCCGGCGCATCTTCTGCAAGTTGGTCTTTTGTTGTTCGATGACGCCTGTTGCCTCTTGATTGTCGGTATGTACATGCATGGCAGCTACCGAATGAGCGAGCGGCACGCATGCAGGGTGGCAACGGTCGCGGCTTTCGAGTCTATTCGTAGCAGTCCGGAGCCTTCTTGAGCTTCCGGCGGTTCGGTGGACCTTCGACCCAGCACAAAAACGCCGGCGAGACGCCAGCGCCACGAAAGTCCCTCCCTTCTTGATTTCAGTTCTATTCCGCGCCTGTCTTGTTACTCAGGGTGCCAGCCCGAAGCGCTCGCTCCTTCATCACCGCGAAGAAAACTGGAACCAAAATCAGGACGTGTATTGTTGATGTAATCATGCCGCCGACAATTGGCGCAGCGATGGGTTTCATGACGTCCGAACCGATTCCGCTTTCCCAGAGGATCGGGATCAGGCTGGCTAGGACTGCCGTTACGGTCATTAGCTTCGGGCGCAAACGCTGCACGGCACCCTCGATCGTGGCCGCTTCGATATCTTCATGTTTGAGTGGTACACCCGAGGCAATCCTCTTATCAAGCGACTCATGGAGATAGACCACCATGACGACGCCGGTCTCGACGGCAATTCCAAACAGTGCGATGTAGCCCACCCAGACGGCAACGCTGAAGTTATAGCCAAGCCAATACTGGAGAATCAGGCCGCCAGTCATCGCATAAAACGCGGGGAAAATAAGGACAGCGGCCTCCGTGACCGAGTGGAAGACCATATAGAGCAGCAAGAAGATCACAAGAAATACAATCGGTACGATGATCTTCAACCTCTCTTTTGCACGAAGCTGGAATTCGTACTCTCCGGACCACTTGTAACTGTATCCGGCGGGGAGGTGTAATTTTTCGTTGAGGAGTCGGTTAGCCTTAGCAACGAAACCACCGTAGTCCTTCGTTGTGAGGTCAAGATAGACGTACCCCGTGAGCAGGCCATCCTCGTCGCGAATCATAGCGGGCCCCTGCGAGAAGTAAACCTTGGCAACTTCTGAGATAGGAATCTGCGCCCCAGTGGGCGTAGCAATAACGACCCGCTGCAGCTGCGCGATGTCATCGCGAAAATCCCGGCTGTACCGAACATTAATGGGATAGCGCTCGCGACCTTCGATATTTTCAGCGACATTTTCGCCGCCGATGCCAGACGTCACTGCGCGCTGGACATCGGCCACGGTAAGTCCATAACGTGCTGCTTCGGGGCGGTTGACTTCCACATTTATGTAAAAGCCCTCGGCGACGCGTTCGGCAAAGATGGAACGGAGTTCCGGAATCCCGCCAAGGACCTGTTGCAACTGAGCACCCGCTTGCTGAATACCCTCGACATTCGGCCCTTGAATCTTGAGGCCAACGGGCGTTTTGATCCCGGTCAGCTCCATGATGAGACGGTTTTGTACCGGCATCGTCCAGGTATTCGTCAGCCCTGGGAACTGAAGCTTCTCGTCCATTTCGCGAATCAGCTTTTCGTAGGTCATGCCGGCGCGCCACTGCTCGCGTGGTTTGAGCATGATCGTTGTGTCGTACATGTCGAGCGGGGCGTTGTCGGTGGGGCTGTCGGAACGGCCCACGGCGCCAAAGACGCTTTCAACTTCAGGAAAAGACTTGATGATGCGGTCCTGTTCCTGGAGCAACGTCGAGGCCTGGGTGATCGAGATGCCGGGAAGAGCGGTCGGCATGTAGAGCGAGGAACCTTCGTAGAGCGGCGGCATGAACTGGCTGCCGATACGCCACGCGAGCGGCACCGTCACAACGAGAAAGATGAGGTTGAGAACTAGCGTCGTTTTCCGGTATCGCAGACAGAATCGAAGGACTGGCAGATATAAGGCCTGGGTCCATCGCGAGACAGGATTTTCGGATTCCGGCCTGAGATGGCCGCGAATGAAAATCACCATCAGGACTGGAACGAGTGTGATGGCAAGAATCGAAGAGAACGCCACGGAGAGAGTTTTAGTCCACGCAAGAG
>ODAK010002700.1_pt1 | contig 18612 bp, 11 predicted proteins | sample 1539591 | NCBI WGS metagenome assembly ODAK01 (sample SAMEA3539303, study PRJEB22396) | soil metagenome | biome: tundra; feature: field; material: soil | place: USA | collected 2010-05 | depth 0.15 m | reverse complement strand
CTCGCCGCCGCCGCACCACGACATCTACTCGATCGAGGACCTCAAGCAGCTGATCCACGACCTGAAGAACGCCAACCCGGCGGCCCGGGTGCACGTCAAGCTGGTGTCCGAGGTCGGGGTGGGCACTGTGGCGGCCGGGGTGTCCAAGGCGCACGCCGACGTGGTGCTGATCAGCGGGCACGACGGCGGCACCGGCGCGGCCCCGCTGACCTCGCTCAAGCACGCGGGCGCGCCGTGGGAGCTCGGCCTGGCCGAGACCCAGCAGACGCTGCTGCGCAACAAGCTCAGGGACCGGATCGTGGTGCAGGTCGACGGCCAGCTCAAGACCGGCCGGGACGTGATCATCGCCGCGCTGCTCGGCGCGGAGGAGTTCGGCTTCGCCAGCGCGCCGCTCGTGGTGTCGGGCTGCATCATGATGCGCGTCTGCCACCTGGACACCTGCCCGGTCGGCGTGGCCACCCAGAACCCGCAGCTGCGGGCGAAGTTCAGTGGCAAGCCCGAGTTCGTGGTCAACTTCTTCGAGTTCATCGCCGAGGAGGTCAGGGAGTACCTGGCCAGGCTCGGGTTCCGGACCCTGGAGGAGATCATCGGCCGGGTGGACCTGCTCGACGCGGTGCTGGCGGTGGAGCACTGGAAGGCCTCCGGGCTTGACCTGTCCCGCGTGCTCTACGCCCACCCGCTGGCCGAAGGCGCCGCGCTGACCTGTCAGCACAGCCAGGACCACGGGCTGGACAAGGCGCTGGACAACACGCTCATCGCCCTGGCCGAGGGCGCGCTCGAGGAAGGCCGTCCGGTCCGGCTCGAGCTGCCGATCAGGAACGTGAACCGGACCGTGGGCACCATGCTCGGCTACGAGGTGACCAGGCGCTGGGGCGGTGAGGGACTGCCCGACGACACGATCGACATCTCGTTCCGCGGGTCGGCCGGCCAGTCGTTCGGCGCGTTCCTGCCGCGCGGCATCACCTTGCGGCTCGAAGGCGACGCCAACGACTACCTGGGCAAGGGCCTGTCCGGCGGGCGGCTCATCGTCAGGCCGTCCGCGCAGGCCACCTTCGCCGCCGAGGAGCAGGTCATCGCGGGCAACGTGATCGGCTACGGCGCCACAAGCGGCGAGATCTTCATCCGCGGGCTGGTGGGCGAGCGGTTCTGCGTCCGGAACTCCGGCGCGCTCGCGGTCGCGGAAGGCACCGGCGACCACGGCTGCGAGTACATGACCGGGGGCCGGGTGGTGATCCTCGGACCGGTCGGGCGGAACTTCGCGGCCGGCATGTCCGGCGGCATCGCCTACGTGCTCGACCTTCCCGAGCACCGGGTGAACAGGGAGATGGTCGACCTGGATCCGGTGGACCAGGGAGACGATGCCAAGTTCCTGCGCGAGGTGGTGGAACGCCACTACGGCGAAACGGGTTCCGCGGTCGCCGCGCGACTGCTGTCGGACTGGGATACCAGCCGGTTCACCAAGGTCATGCCGAAGGACTACAAGCGGGTGCTGTCCGCCGCTTCGCAGGCCGAACGCGAGGGCCGTGACGTCGACGAGGCCGTCATGGCCGCGGCGCACGGGTAAGGGGCGATCATGGCTGATCCGAAAGGTTTCCTGTCCACGCCCCGGGAGATCCCGGTCCGGCGCCCGGTTGAGCTGAGGCTGCGGGACTGGCGTGAGGTGTACGAGCCGTTTCCGTCCGGCCGGCTCGAGCGGCAGGCCGGCCGGTGCATGGACTGCGGCATCCCGTTCTGCCATAACGGCTGCCCGCTGGGCAACCTGATCCCCGAATGGAATGACCTGGTCTGGCGGCACGACTGGCAGGACGCTGCGGACCGGCTGCACGCCACCAACAACTTTCCCGAGTTCACCGGGCGGCTTTGCCCAGCGCCGTGCGAAGCCGCCTGTGTGCTCGGGATCAACGCGGACCCGGTCACGATCAAGCAGGTCGAGGTGGAGATCATCGACCGGGCGTTCGCGTCCGGCTGGGTGGTGCCGATGCCCCCGGTGACCCTGTCGGGACAGAAGGCCGCGGTGATCGGCTCCGGCCCGGCCGGGCTGGCCGCGGCCCAGCAGCTGACCCGGGCCGGGCACGCGGTGACGGTGTTCGAGCGCGACGACGCGCCCGGCGGGCTGCTGCGATACGGCATCCCCGAGTTCAAGATGGAGAAGCGGCACCTGGACCGGCGGCTGGACCAGATGCGGGCCGAAGGCACCGAGTTCCGGTGCGGCGTCGAGGGTGGCGTCGACGTCACCGCCGATGAGCTGCGTGCCGCCTTCGACGCGGTGGTCCTGGCCGGCGGTGCCCGGGTACCGCGTGATCTGCCGCTGCCCGGCCGGGAGCTGGATGGGATCTACCAGGCCATGGAGTACCTGCCGCCGTCCAACCGGGCGGTCGCGGCCGATGGCCCGGTGGCTCCGGCCGATCCGGTCATCAGCGCCCGCGGCCGCCACGTGGTCATCATCGGCGGCGGCGACACCGGCGCGGACTGCCTGGGCACCGCGCACCGGCAGGGCGCGGCGTCGGTGACGCAGCTGGAGATCATGCCGCGGCCGCCCGAGGCCCGCCCCGGCCGCCAGCCCTGGCCGACCTACCCGATGATCTACCGGGTCTCCAGCGCGCACGAGGAGGGCGGCGACCGTACCTACGCCGTGTCCACGCTGGAGTTCCTCGGTGACGCCGGGGGCCGGGTGCGGGCGCTGCGGCTGGCCGGCGCCAACGGCTTCGACCCGGTGCCAGGTACCGAGCGCGACCTGCCGTGCGACCTGGTGCTGCTGGCCATGGGCTTCACCGGTGCCGAACGTCCCGGCCTGCTCACCGACCTTGGCGTCGAGTTCGATCAGCGGGGCAACGTCGGCCGCGACCAGTCCTACGCGACCTCGGTCCCCGGTGTGTTCGTCGCGGGCGACATGGGCCGCGGCCAGTCGCTGATTGTCTGGGCCATCGCCGAGGGGCGCAGCGCCGCCGCGGCCGTCGACCGTTACCTGGCAGGCGGTGCCGAAGGCGCGGCCCTGCCGGCCCCGATCCTGCCCACCGCCCGCCCTCTGGTGTTAACTATCCAGCAGCACTGAACGGGTCAGTGCGGCAAATGCGGCTTTTGGCGGGCAGCATATGACATCGAGCGTCGGCGTATCGCCGGGTCCGGGAGCCCGCGCCCCCGCGGTGCGCAGCATCTGGTGGCGATCCCGCCTGGACACCACGCCCGCCCGGCTCCGGCTGCTGCTCGCCGTCCTGGTCATCCTCAGCCTGGCCTGGGGCGTCGTCGCCGCACTTACCGCTAACCAGCACGCCTCCGCGGCCGCCAGCGTGGTCGCGGTCAGCGAGCCGCTCAGCCTGGACGCCGAACAGATCTACCAGGGCCTGTCGGACGCCGACGCCACCGCGGCGAACGCCTTCCTGGCCGGCGGTCTTGAGCCTGCCGCGGCCAGGCAGCGGTACAACGCCGACATCACCCAGGCCGCCGTCCGCATCGAGGCGGCCAGCGCGCTGGTGGGTTCTTCCGCCGCCCGGACCCAGCTGCCCGGCCCGCAGGCGGCGCAGGCCAGTGACGGCTCGGCCGTCGGCGATGACCTCGCCACCTTGTCCGCGGAGCTGCCGGTGTACGCGGACGAAGCGGGGACGGCCCGCGCCGACAACCGGCTCGGCCTGCCCCTGGGCGCCGCCTACCTCAGGGAAGCCTCGACGCTGATGCGCGGGACGCTGCTGCCGGCGGCCAGCGACATCTACACCAGGGAAAGCCGGCGGCTGACCTCGTCCAGCGCCCAGGCGACCGGGCTGCCGCTCATCGTGGTCGCCGTCCTGATCGGCCTGGGCGTCGGTTACCTGCTCTACCGCGCGTCCCGGCGGCTGACCCGGCACACCCACCGGGTGGTCAACTACGGGTTGCTGCTCGCGGCCGTGGCGGGTGCCGTCTCGCTGGTGTGGCTGGGCGGCGCGTTCGCGGTGGGCCGGGCTGATCTGCTGCACGCCCAGCAGGCCGGCTCCGGCCCGGCCGAGGCGTTCGCCCGGGCCGACGTCGGGGCGTTGCAGGCGCATGCCGATGAGAGCCTCACCCTGGTGGATAACAGCGGCGACGACTCCTACCAGCAGGACTTTCTCGTCCAGGCCAAGCTGCTGGGACCAGGACCAGGACCAGGACCTGGCACGCTGCTCGCCGCGGTGGAGCCCTCCGGCGGTGGCATCTCAGCCGACGCCCAGGCCTGGTATCAGGCTCATCGGGAGCTGCGTGCGCTTGACAACGGCGGGAACCACGCTGCGGCGGTGCAGTCGGCGCTGTCGGGCCAGGCCGCCGCGAAGTTCGCGCTGCTGTCCAGCGCGCTCAGCCACGGCATCAATGCCGGCCAGGCCGTCTTCGCCACCCGTGCCCGCCAGGGTCGGGACGCGTTCACCGCCCTGCCTGCGGGCATGGTCGTGGCGGCGCTGCTGATGGCGGTGGGCTGCGCCTGGGGTCTGAGCCGCCGCCTCGCGGAGTACCGGTGAACGCGCGGCCCGGGCCCTGGCGGCGCGTGCTGCTGGTGGTGCTGGCCACCTCCGCCCTCGTGCTGGGCGCCGCGGCCGCCGCCGCCCGGCCCGGCCAGCCGCCCGGACACGCAGCGCCCCCCGCGGGGGCTTCCAGGGCCCTGGCCGCGGCGGCCGCCTGTAATCCGAAGGCGAGCAGCCTGCGCCCGGCCGGGCCGCCCCAGGTGACCTCCGGCTCGTTCATGGCCAAGATCCGCGCCCGCGGCTTCCTGATCGCGGGGGTTGACCAGAGCACCTATCACTTCGGCTTCCTCAATCCGCTCGACGGGCAGATCGAGGGTTTCGACATCGACATGATCCGGGCGGTGGCCCAGGCCATCTTCGGCAACCCGGATAAGGTCCAGTTCAAGGCGATCTCCGATGCGCAGCGGATACCCGACGTGCTCTCGGGGGCGGTGGACATCGTGGCGCACACGATGACGATCACCTGCGCCCGGCTGCAGCAGGTCGACTTCTCCAGCGTCTACTTCGACGCGGCCCAGCGGGTTCTGGTGCTGAAGAACTCGACCGCACAGAGCCTGGCCGGCCTGGCCGGCCAGAAGGTCTGCGCGACCACCGGATCCGACTCGCTGAACGTCATCGCCGCGGCCAAGGCGATTCCGGTCGCCGTGCCGTACTGGACCGATTGCCTGGTCCTTTTGCAGCAGGGTGACGTGGCCGCGATCTCGACCGACGACTCGATCCTGACCGGGCTCGCCGCGCAGGACCCGTGGACCAAGCTGATCGGGCCGCGGCTTACCGATGAGCCCTACGGCCTGGCCATCTCCAGGCAGCACCCGGATTTTGTCCGCTTCGTGAACGCGGTCCTGGCGCAGCTGCGCACGAACGGCCGGTGGGCGGCAAGCTACGCTCACTGGATCGGGACCCCGGTTCCCGCCCCGCCGCCCGCGCAGTACGGAGGCTGAACGAACGGTGCCGGGATACCAGACGCTGACGCCAGATCAGGCCCGCGCCGCGGTCAAGGCGGCCGTCGGCGAGCGCGACGCCATCCAGGCGAACCTGGTCGAGCTGGACCGCAGCTTCGGCCACCGGCTGCTGGCGGGGGCCACGCTGACCGGGCAGACCAAGCAACGCTGGGAGGTGGCTGCGGCCATCCTGGCCACGTTGTGGCAGGTCTACTCGGCCTACTCCGCCGCCCTCGACCAAGCCGCCGAGGCGGTCACCAGGCATCTGGGCCCCAAAGAGCTGGTGGCGGTCACCGCGCTGCTCACCGGGCCCTCCGTCCCGCTGGCGGCGGGACCGGTTCCGCTGGCCGGCCGCGATCTGGCCGACACCGGCCGCGAGGAACTGACCCTGGCTGCGGCGGTGGCCCGGATGCGGCGCGCCTTCACCACCGTGACCGAGCTCATCTCCGCCGCCGAGCAGGTGTGGAACGAGGCCGCGGGCCGGCTGGACGCGGTCGGCGCCGAACTCGGCCGGGTGACGCCGCTGGCCGCCTCGCTCGCCGATGAGACCCTGACCGGGAACGTGGTGGCGGCGCAGGCTCAGCTGACTCAGCTGCGCGACACGCTGAACTCCGATCCGCTCGCGCTGTGGCACGGCGGCATGGTCGATACCTCGGCCGCGGACCGGCTGGGTGAGCAGGTCGCGGCCGCCGCCGCCCAGGTGCAGGAGCTAGTCCGGCTGCGGGACGGCGCCGGGCGGCGCATCGCCGAGGTGACGACGGCGGCTGCGGCGGCGCGCTCGGCGGCCGACGACGCGGCCGCCGCCTGGCAGCGGGTCGCGGGCAAGATCGCCCCGGTCCCGCCGCCGCCACCGGTCGCGGCCGACATGTCCGCCCGGCTGGCTGACCTCCAGACGCTGCTGGCCGGCGGCCGCTGGGTCCGGCTCGGCTCGGAGCTGGATCTCATCGAGCACGAGCTGACCGCCGCCACCGCGACATTCCGCGATGCCGAACGGACCCTGGTGGCTCTGCTGCACACACGTGATGAGCTACGCGGGCTTCTCGATGCCTATCGGGCGAAGGCGGCCCGGATGGGCGCGGCGGAAGACCCGGCCCTGGCCGAACGTTACGACCGTGCCCGTGAGCTGCTGTGGACGGCACCGTGCGACCTCGCGGCCGCCGCGGACGCGGTGACCGGCTACCAGCAGGCGGTCCTGGCCCTAGGGGGACAACGGCGATGACAGCGGTCACCCTCACCTGTGCCCAGCCGGGCTGCGGCGGAACGATCGAGGATGGTTACTGCAGCACCTGCGGCGTGGCCGCCTCCCCGCCCGCGGCGTCCGGGTCCGCCGTGTCCTCCGGGCTCTCAGGATCGGCGGCCGCCTCCCGCAGCTCCCGCACCCGGGGCCGCGGCAGCGGGAGATCAGCCCGGGGCCGGCTCGGCGCGGGCCTGGTCGAGATACCGCCCGTTCCCTACCGCGACCCGTCGAGTGCGGTACTTACCGACCCCCGGGTGCCGGAGAACAAGCGCTTCTGCAGCGGCTGCGACCAGCCCGTCGGACGGGAAAGGGACGGACGGCCGGGCCTGGCCGAGGGGTTCTGCCGGAACTGCGGCAGCCAGTTCTCGTTTAGCCCCAAGCTGGAGGCCGGCGAGATGGTGGCCGGCCAGTACGAGGTGCTCGGCTGCCTCGCGCACGGCGGACTCGGCTGGATCTACCTGGCGCGGGACCGCAACGTCAGCGACCGGTGGGTGGTGCTCAAGGGCCTGCTGAACGCGGGAGACGCCGACGCGATGGCCGCCGCCGTGGCCGAGCGGCAGTTCCTGGCCCAGGTCGAGCACCCTAATATCGTCCGGATTTACAACTTCGTCCAGCACGCGGACCGGCGCACCGGGGAGTCGGCCGGCTACATCGTGATGGAGTACGTGGGCGGTAAGTCGCTGAAGCAGATCCTGCTCGACGCCCGCGCCTCCGGTGGCTCGGTGCCGGTCGCGCACGCGCTGGCCTACGCCATCGAGGTGCTGCCCGCGCTCGGTTACCTGCACGACCGGGACCTGGTGTACTGCGACTTCAAGCCGGACAACGTCATCCAGACCGAGGAGCAGCTGAAGCTCATCGACATGGGCGGCGTGCGCCGGATCGACAGCGACGAGGCGATCTACGGGACCCTGGGGTACCAGGCCCCGGAGATCGAGACCGACGGGCCTTCGCCGGCCTCTGACCTGTACACGGTGGGGCGCGCCCTGGCCGTGCTGACCTTCGAGTTCAAGGGCTACCAGAGCACCTTCAAGCACCGCCTGCCAGATGGGATGCCGCTGCTCGGCGAGCAGGAGTCGTTCGCCCGGCTGCTGCGCCGCGCCACGCACCGCGACCCGGACCAGCGGTTCGGTTCGGCCGGCGAGATGGCCGAACAGCTCACCGGAGTGCTCCGCGAGGTGCTCTCCGTCGCCGACGGCGTGCCCAGGCCCGCCTTCTCGAAGCTCTTTAGTGGCGTGCTAGGCAGTGTTGGCCCGGGGGGCGACCCCCCGGAACCCCCCGATCACGGGGGGGCTGCCCGCCCCCCCGTACCCCCCTTCGGGGGGACGAGTCCCGTCGGGCTCCCCTCGGCGGCCGACGTGGTGGCGGGGTTGCCGCTGCCGCTGGTGGACAAGGACGACCCCGCGGCGGGTTACCTGGCCACGTTCGCCGGGCTCAGCTCCGCCCAGCGGGTCGCGGCCCTGTCCCTGGCCGTGGCGGGCGACCCGACGGTTCCGCGGCCGGTCACCGAGTCGGCGGAGACGCGGCTGGCGCTGGTCCAGGCCAGGATCGATACCGGCGACTACGCCGCGGTGGCTCCGCTGCTGGCTGATCTGGCCGCCGATGATCCGGCCGACTGGCGGATCGCCTGGTACCACGGGCTACGCGGCGTGGCCGCGGGCGACGCCGCCCGGGGCGCGTTCAGCTCCGTGTTCGACGCGCTGCCCGGCGAGCTCGCGCCTAAGCTCGCGCTGGCCTTCGCCGCCGAGGCCGCGGCGGACACGGCGGCGGCCGGGCACTACTTCGGCCTGGTCTGGACGGTCGACCAGTCCTATATCAGCGCCGCGTTCGGTTTGGCCAGGACCTGCCTGGCCACCGGCGACCGGACCGGCGCCATCACCGCGCTTGAGGCCGTGCCCAGGACCTCCAGCCATCACGCGGCGGCGCAAATCGCCGTGCTGCGGGTCCTCGTCTCCGGCGGCAGCGGCGAGGACCTCAGGCAGGCCGATGGCCGGCTCGGCCGGCTGAGCGTGGACGACGTGCGGCGGCAGCAGCTCACCGTCGATATCCTCCAGGCCGCCCTCCACTGCTGTACCTCCGGGCAGCTTCCTGGGCCTATCCTCGGCTGCGAGCCCAACGCGCGCGCCTTGCGCTTCGGCCTGGAGCGCAGCTACCGCGCTCTGGCCCGGCTGGCCCCGGCTAAGGCCAGCCGGATCGAGCTTGTCGACCTAGCCAACGCCATCCGACCAAGGACGCTGACATGACGGCCGACCCGCTGCCTAGCCTTACCTGCTCCTCCTGCAGCGAGCAGGTGGCCACCACCGACAGCTACTGCGAATCATGCGGGATCGAGCTGGCCCCGCCCGTGGTCAGCACGAGCCCGCCCGGGTACTCGGCGCAGTGCCCGGTGTGCTCGGTCGACCCGTCTTCGCCGCCCGGGGCGATCAGCGCGGAAGGCTACTGCGAGTCGTGCGGCCGCATGGTGCCGTCCGGCCGCGATCACGTCGAGCTCGACCTCGGGATGGTGGCCGGGGTCACCGACCGGGGGCTGCGGCATCCGCGCAACGAGGACGCGATGGCGCTCGCGGCCGCCGAGACGCCGGACGGCCCGGTCGTGGTCGCCGTGGTCTGCGACGGCGTGTCCACCTCGCCGCGGGCCGATGAGGCGTCGCTAGCCGGCAGCCAGGCCGCGGTGCGGATGCTGCTGACGTCGGTCCGGCGCGGCGATGATCCGCGGGAAGCGTCCCTCGCCGCCATGCGACAGGCCCACCTGGCCCTGACCAGCCTGGGTTCGTCGGCGCAGGCGCCGTCCGTCACCTACATCTCGGCGACCATCAGCGGCGACGGCGTGACCTTGTGCTGGCTCGGTGACAGCCGCGCGTACTGGCTCGCGGCGGACTCCGACCCTGAGCGCCTGACCAACGACGACTCACTCGCCGAGGAGCTGGTCGCCCGCGGCGAGCTCAACGAGGCCGACGCCATGGCGTCCCCCCAGGCGCACGTGATCACCCGCTGGCTCGGCGCTGACGTCGCCAGTCCGGAGGCACATGTCGCGCGATTCGAGCCGCCGGGTCCTGGCGTCGTGCTGATCTGCTCGGACGGGCTGTGGAACTACCGGCCCGACGCGGCGGCCCTAGCCAAGCTCGCGCTCCCGGTTGCGCTCACCGATCCGCTCAGCGCGGCGCTGGACATGGTGGATTTCGCGATCGAGGCCGGCGGCACGGACAACATCACCGTGGTACTGGCACCTTTCCCGCTACAGCGGCCTGCGCCGTTACCGAGGAGATTCCTCTGATGACTGAGTCCGGCTTCACCGTCGACGTCGACCAGAACCAGTACCTGCCTGAGGGCGGCCGCGACGTGAGCGCCGTGGTGACCGTGACGTCCGCCGTCGATGCCACCGGGCTGCCGTCGGCCGGCCCCGCTGCGGGCGGGGCGGAAATCATCATCATCGACTGCTCCGGGTCGATGGAGTACCCGCACACCAAGATCGTCGCGGCGCGGGCCGCGACGGCCGCCGCCATCGACGTCGTCCGCGACGGCGTGGGGTTCGCGGTCATCGCGGGCACCAGCACGGCCTGGCCCGTCTTTCCTCCCGACGGGAGCATGGCGATCGCGAACCCGGCGTCACGGGCCGCGGCCAGGCAAGCGGTCGCGGGGCTGCGGGCGAACGGTGGCACGGCGATCGGCCAGTGGCTGGGGCTGGCCCGCCAGATCTTCGCGGCTCACCCGGCCACGCTCCGGCACGCGATCTTGCTGACCGACGGTAAGAACCAGCATGAGACCCCGGAGCAGCTCGCGGCGACGCTCGGTCAGTGTGAGGGCGTCTTCAGCTGCGACTGCCGCGGCGTGGGTACCGACTGGGAGGTCCGCGAGCTGCGCACGATATCGACTGCGCTGCTCGGCACCGTGGACATCGTGCCCGATCCGGCCGGGCTCGCCGCCGACTTCGCCGCCATGATGGAGAACGCGATGGGTAAGCAGGTCGCTGACGTGGCCCTGCGGGTGTGGACACCGCAGCACGCGGTCGTCCGCTTCGTCAAGCAGGTAGCGCCGGCGGTCGGCGACCTGACCGGCAGGCGCACGCCGTCAGGCCCGCAAGCCGGTGATTACCCGACCGGGGCGTGGGGGCCGGGGGAGAGCCGCGATTACCATATCGGCATCGAGGTTAACCCGGCCGGCGTCGGGCAGGAAATGCTCGCGGCTCGGGTCAGCCTGGTGATGAGCTCCCCGTCCGGCGCTGCCGGGGGTCCTCGGGACGAGGTCCTCGGGCAGGGGCTCGTCCGGGCGATCTGGACCGATGACGAGGCGCTGTCCACCCGGATCAACCCGCGGGTCGCCCACTACACCGGCCAGGCCGAACTCGCCGAGGCGATACTCGAGGGCCTGGAGGCTCGCAAGCAGGGTGACGAGGAGACCGCGACCGCCAAGCTCGGCCGGGCCGTGGCGCTGGCGCATCAGTCAGGAAATGAGGACACGGCCAAGCTGCTGGCTAAGGTGGTAGACGTCGTCGATGTGGAAACCGGGACGGTCAGGCTGAAGCAGAAGGTTTCCGACGTTGACGAGATGGCCCTGGACACCAGGTCGACCAAGACGGTCCGGGTCAGGAAAGAACCCGCGTAAGGGGAGGATTATGAGGGGGAGGTGGCGATGACGGTATGTCCCAACGGCCACGATTCGGTCAGCGATGACTTCTGCGACGTGTGCGGCACGCGCCTGGCCGGGGGTCCGGTGACCCCCGCGACCTCGGCCGGCGGCCTGCCCGCCACGGCAGGCACGCACCGGTCTGACCAGGCGGTCAGCGGCGGCGAACCCTGCCCCAGGTGCGGCACCCTCAGGTCCGGCCAGTTCTGCGAGGCGTGCGGCTTCAACTTCGGTAACCCTCGTTTCACCCCGGCCAGCCCCAGCTTCACCCCGGCCAGCCCCAGCTTCACCCCGGCCAGCCCCAGCTTCACCCCCAGCCCCGGCTTCACCCCGGCCGGCCCTAGTTACACCCCGGACGGCCTCAGCTACACCCCCGCCAGCCCCGATGTCACTCCCGGCCCTCCCGCTCCTTCCGCCCCCCAGGCGGCCCCGCCCGCGCCGTCGTCTTCGTTCCCTTACCCCCAGATCACCTGGACCGCGGTGGTGGGCGCCGACCGCGACTACTACGAGCAAGTGCAAGCGGTCAGCGGTCCTGAGGGCGCGGCCGTGGCGTTTCCCTCCTACTGCGCCGAACGGCGGTTTGCCCTGCTGGGCAACCAGATGCGGATCGGCCGGCGGAGCATGTCACGTGGCCTCGCGCCCGAGATCGACCTGACCGGACCGCCATCTGACCCGGGGATCAGCCGGCTGCACGCGGTCCTGGTCGCGGCGTCGGACGGCAGCTGGGCGGTGCTCGATCCGGGATCGGCCAACGGGACGCTGGTGAACGGCACCGAGATCCCGGTCGGGAACCAGGTGGCCCTGCATGACGGTGATCGCATCAACCTCGGCGCCTGGACCGCCATCACCGTGCACCGAGATGGCCCGTGACCGCGCCGGCGCGCTCGTTAAGAAAATTCCGGCCCACGATGGCAGGTATCGGGCGTCGGCTTATATCAGCGGACGATCCTAGGCACTAACGTATGCACATGATCAGCACCCCGTCGTCGCGCGACCATTCAGAGGTCGATCTTGGTCCCGCGGCCGGCGTCAGCGACCGGGGCTTGCGGCATCACCGCAACGAGGACGCGATGGCCCTGGCCGCGGAGCAGTCGCCCAACGGCCCCATGGTGGTCGCCGTGGTCTGTGACGGCGTCTCCTCCTCGGCCCGGCCCGACGAGGCGTCGCTGGCCGCCGTGCAGGCCGCGCTGCCGGTGCTGGTGACCGCGGTGCGGGCCGGGGAAGATCTGGCCGAGGCCTCGCGGGCCGCGGTGACGGCCGCCCGCCAGGCGATCGCGGCCCTGGCCGAACCCGCGGGTGACACCTCGGCGACCACCTTCGCCTCGGTGGTGGCCAGCGGCTATGAGGTGACGTTGTGCTGGCTGGGCGACAGCCGCGCCTACTGGCTGGCGCAGGCCGGCTCGGAGTCCCGCCAGCTCACCCAGGACGACTCGGTGGCCGGGGGCATGGTCGCGGCGGGCCTGGCCGACCAGGCCGCGGCGCTGGCCTCGCCGCACGCGCACGTGCTGACCCGCTGGCTGGGCGGGGACGTGGCCGACAACCCCGACCGCGCTCCGCACGTCGAGCGGTACACGCCGCCCGGGCCGGGCGCTCTGCTCGTATGCTCCGACGGCCTGTGGAATTACCTGCCCGAGGCGGCGGATCTGGCCGCGCTCGCGCTGCCCAAGGCGCTAGACGACCCGCTCGGCGCCGCCGCGGACATGGTGAGGTTCGCGGTCGACGCGGGCGGGGCCGACAACATCACGGCCGTCCTGATTCCGTACCAGGCACCGGAAACGTCCTGATCAGTCGGTCGGTACCCCGGGTGGGACTCGAACCCACACTGCACGGTTTTTGAGGCCGCGTGCTCTACCAATTGGCATACCGGGGCGTACCTGCGTGCCGCTCCTGACGGGGGAGCCGCACGAAAGACAATCTACCTGGTGAAGGTAGGCTCGTCTGCGTGAGCCAGAACCCGTTGCGTGTAGTTATAGCCGAGGACGAAGCTTTGATTCGCCTCGACCTGAAGGAAATGCTAGAAGAAGAAGGTTACTCGGTCGTCGCCGAGGCGGGCGACGGGGAGTCGGCCGTCGAGCACGTGACGACGCTGCGCCCCGATCTGGCCATCCTGGATGTCAAGATGCCGGTCCTGGACGGGATCTCCGCCGCCGAGCGGATCGCCGCCGAGCGGATCGCCCCGATCGTCATCTTGACCGCCTTCTCCCAGCGCGAGCTGGTGGAGCGGGCCCGCGACGCGGGCGCGATGGCCTACCTGGTCAAGCCGTTCACCAAGGCCGACCTGGTGCCCGCCATCGAGATGGCGGTCAGCCGGTTCGCCGAGATCCGCGCGCTTGACACCGAGATCGGCACGCTGCGCGAGCGGCTCGAGGTCCGTAAGCTGCTCGACCGGGCCAAGGGCCTGCTCCAGTCCGAGCACGGGCTGAGCGAGCCCGAGGCGTTCCGCTGGATCCAGAAAACGTCTATGGACCGCCGGCTGACCATGCGGAAGGTCGCCGAAGCAGTGATCGAGGGCAGCATGCGCCTGGCCGCCGAGTCGCCGCAGCCCTAAGGCAGGAACCCCGGGCACCCCGTCCCTGATCAGGCAGGTCAGCCGCGAGGTGCACACCCGGCGGCCGTCCGGGTCGGTGATCACGATGTCGTAGGTGGCCAGCGTCCGGCCTCCGTGCGCCAGCGTGGCGACCGCGGTGACCTCCCCGTCCCTGGCTCCGCGGTGGTGCGTCGCGCTGATCTCGATGCCGACCACCGTGCGGTCCCGGCCTGCGTGCAGGGCCGCGGCCAGCGACCCGACGGTCTCGGCCAGCACGCACGAAGCGCCGCCGTGCAGCAGGCCGAACGGCTGGGTGTTGCCGGCCACCGGCATCGTCGCCACGACTTCGGTCCCGGACGCCGAAACGATCTTGATGCCCATGCTCCCGGCCAGGGTGCCGTCGGCGACCGTCAACGCCATCATCGACTCCAGGACTTCGGTGTCCATCCGTACCTCCGCATCACGTGGCCCACGACAAGGTTCCCACGCCGCGGCCTGGACCAGCACGAAGGCCCGGTCCCGCACACTATCCGCTCCGAACCGCCCCAGATTCCGCCACATTTTTGTGTGATAAGGCGTGACTTTGCTCTTGTTAGCGCTCACAATCGCCTTGGAACCTTAGTGAAAGGAGCGCAGCATGCGCGGAATCGGAAGACAGCGGCGTCTTCGCGGGCCAGCCATCCTGGGGCTGGCTGCGATGGTGGCGATAGCCGTCGGCGGATCCCTGGCGGCCACTCAGGCCTCGGCGGCGACCAGCACACCCGCGGCCCGGGCCGGGGGCGGCGGTGGCTTGTCCGTCAGCAAGCAGTACTTCGGCTCCACCATCGAGCCGTACACCGGCAAGGAAACGAGCGTTTACCGGTACACGCTCCGCAACGCCAAGGGCATGAGCGCCCAGGTCCTTACCTTCGGCGGCATCATCCAGGACATCAACGTCCCGGACCAGCACGGGCACGTGACAGACGTCACGCTCGGCTTCAAGACCCTGCAGGACTACGTGACCGAGGACAGCCCGCCGGTGACGGCTAACGGCGGCCCCTACTTCGGCGAGACCATCGGGCGGTACGGCAACCGGATCGCCAAGGGCACGTTTACCCTCGTCCAGCCGCGCGTCGGGCCGGTCAAGTACACCCTGCCCATCAACAACGGGGTGAACAGCCTGCACGGCGGCCTCGTCGGCTTCGGTGACCACGTCTGGGCCAGCCAGCCGGTCTTCGGCAGCGGCTCGGTGGGCGTGCAGCTCACGCTGATCAGCCCCAACGGTGACTCCAGCGGAGCCGTGGGATCGCCGGGCTGCCTGAACGGCTGCACCGGCTACCCGGGCACGATCAAGGTGGTCGTGACCTTCACCCTGAACAACGCCAACCAGCTCGGCATCCACTACAAGACCACCGATGAGTCCAAGAACCTCAACACGGTCATCAACCTGACCAACCACAGCTACTTCAACCTGGCTGGCGAGGCCTCGCCTGCGGGTTCGGCCTACGGCCAGCTCCTGCAGATCAACGCGAACAAGTACTCACCGACCGACACCACCCAGATCCCGCTCGGCTACCAGGCCTCGGTCTTCGGCACGCCGTTCGACTTCACCACCCCGCAGCCGATCGGCAGCCGGATCGACGACTACAGCGCCAACTTCAACTCGCCCGGGTACAACCAGCTGCTCATCGCCCAGGGCTACGACCACAACTGGGTGCTGAACCCGGGCAACGCCGGCCCCGGCGGGCTCAACCTCGCCGCCCACGCCTGGGACCCGGCCAGCGGCCGTGAGCTCACCGTGTGGACGGACCAGCCCGGTGTCCAGGTGTACACGAGCAACTTCCTCAACGGAACGCTGGTCGGCATCAGCGGCCACGCCTACCGTCAGGGCGCGGGCTACACGTTCGAGACCCAGCACTTCCCGAACTCGCCCAACCAGCCCAACTTCCCCTCCACCGAGCTGAAGGCGGGCCAGACCGTCAACTCCACGACCATCTTCGCGTTCAGCTCATAACCACCCTGCTCCCGTCCGCCACCCGCGACATGCGGGGGGCGGACGGGAGCACCGTGGTCCGTTCGGACCATAGGATCGATGGGTGGCGACACAAGGACCAGATTCCACGGACCGGCTCCTGCTGCTGGACGGGCATTCGCTGGCGTACCGGGCGTTCTTCGCCCTGCCGATCGAGAACTTCTCCACCACCACGGGGCAGCCCACCAACGCGGTCTACGGGTTCACCGCGATGCTGATCAACGTGCTGCGGGACGAGAAGCCGACGCACGTCGCGGTGGCCTTCGACCGCAGCGAGCCGACGTTCAGGCACGAGCAGTACGTCGAGTACAAGGCGAACCGGCGGGAGACCCCCGATGACTTCCGCAGCCAGCTCAGCCTGATCTTCGAGGTGCTCGACGCGCTCGGCATCAGGCGGCTGTCCGCGCCCGGCTACGAGGCCGACGACGTCATCGCCACCCTGGCCACGCAGGCCGAGGCGCAAGGCATGGACGTGCTCATCGTCAGCGGCGACCGCGACGTGCTCCAGCTGGTCTCGGACCGGGTGACGGTGCTGATGACCCGCCGCGGCATCACCGACATGACCCGGTTCACCCCGGCCGCGGTTACCGAGAAGTACGGGCTCTCGCCCGCGCAGTACCCGGATTTCGCCGCGGTCCGCGGTGACCCGAGCGACAACCTGCCCGGCATCCCCGGGGTGGGGGAGAAGACCGCGACCAAGTGGATCGTGGAGTTCGGCTCGCTGGCCGCCCTGGTCGACCGGGTGGACGAGGTCAAGGGCAAGGCCGGCGACGCGCTGCGCGAGCACCTCGGCAGCGTGCTGCGCAACCGCCAGCTCACCGCGCTGCTCACCGACATGCCCGCCGAGACGGTCGGGGCCGTGCCCGGTGACCTGCTGCCGGTGGCCTGGGACCGGGAGAAAATCCACCAGCTCTTCGACACGCTCCAGTTCCGGGTGCTCCGCGAGCGCCTCTACCAGACCCTGCCGCACGGCCTGATCGGCGCGACCGGCTCCGACCAGGACCTGGCCACCCTGGGCGCTCCCGGTTCCCCGCACCCGGAGAAAGCGGCCTTCGAGGTGGTGACCGACCTGCTCGGACCGGATCAGGTGAGCGCCTGGCTGGCCGCCCATTCTTCAGCCGAACGGTCCGGGGTGACACTGGCGGGCACCTGGGGGCGCGGCACGGGGAACGTGACCGGGCTGGCGATCGCGGCTCCCGGCGGGCACGGCGCCCACATCGACCCGGCCGCGCTCACCGAGGCGGACGAGCAGGCGCTGGCGGCCTGGCTGGCCGACGCGGGCCATCCGAAGGTGATGCACGACGCCAAGGGCCCGGCGCACGCGCTTGCGGCCCGCGGCCTGCCGCTGGCCGGGCTGGCCAGCGACACGGCGCTGGCGGCCTACCTCGCGCTGCCGGGCCAGCGCACCTTCGACCTGGCCGACCTGGCCCTGCGTTACCTGGGCAAGGAGCTGCGCGAGCAGACGCCGGACGGGCAGCTGACGCTGGACGGCTCGGGTGAGCGGGACGCCGCGGCCGCCCTCGTGCTGCGCGCGCAGGCCACGCTCGAGCTGGCCGCGGCCCTGGAGGAGGACCTGGACCGGCGCGAGTCGGTCGCGCTGCTGCACGAGCTCGAGCTGCCGCTGGTGTCCGTGCTGGCCCGGATGGAGCAGACCGGGATCGGCGCCGACGTGGACCACTTCGCGGCCATGTCGTCGATGCTGCACGGCGAGGCGAAGGCCGCCGAGCAGGCCGCCTACGCGGTCGCCGGGCACGAGTTCAACCTGGGCTCACCCAAGCAGCTGCAGGAGCTGCTGTTCACCGAGCTCGGCCTGCCCAAGACCAAGCGGATCAAGACCGGCTACACCACCGACTCCGAGGCGCTGACTCACCTGCTCGCCCAGACCGGCCATCCGGTGCTCGAGCACCTGCTGCGGCACCGCGACGTGGCCAAGCTCATGTCGATCGTGGACTCGCTGATCCCGATGGCCGGCGAGGACGGCCGGATCCACACCACGTTCAACCAGACCGTCGCGGCCACCGGCCGGCTGTCCTCGACCGACCCGAACCTGCAGAACATCCCCATCCGCAGCGACCTGGGCCGCCGCATCCGCGAAGGCTTCGTGGTCGGCGCGGGCTACGAAACCCTGCTGAGCGCGGACTACAGCCAGATCGAGCTGCGGATCATGGCGCACCTGTCCGAGGACGCGGCGCTGATCGCGGCGTTCGAGTCCGGGCACGACTTCCACGCTGCGACCGCGTCCCGGGTCTTCGCCGTGCCGCCCGAGCAGGTCGGCCCGGAGCTGCGGGCCAAGATCAAGGCGATGAACTACGGCCTGGCCTACGGCCTGTCCGCCTACGGGCTCGCCCAGCAGCTGCGCATCACCCCGGACGAGGCCCGCGGCCTGATGGATGACTATTTCAAGGAGTTCGGCGGCGTCCGCGACTACCTGCACGAAGTGGTCGCGCGCGCCCGGATGGACGGCTACACCGCCACCATGATGGGCCGCCGCCGCTACCTGCCCGACCTGACCTCGGACAACCGCCAGCGCCGCGAGATGGCCGAACGCATGGCCCTCAACGCCCCGATCCAGGGCTCCGCCGCGGACGTGATCAAGGTGGCCATGCTGGCTGTGGACAGCGCCCTGGCCGCCGCCGCCCTGCGCTCCCGGATGCTGCTCCAGGTCCACGACGAGCTCATCATCGAAGTAGCCCCCGGCGAGCTCGCCCAGGTCCGCGGCCTAGTCTGCGCCGCCATGGCAGGCGCCGCCTCCCTCCGCGTCCCCCTAGACGTCTCCGTAGGCACCGGCCGCAGCTGGGCCGAAGCCGCGCACT
>ODAK010002698.1_pt1 | contig 18629 bp, 7 predicted proteins | sample 1539591 | NCBI WGS metagenome assembly ODAK01 (sample SAMEA3539303, study PRJEB22396) | soil metagenome | biome: tundra; feature: field; material: soil | place: USA | collected 2010-05 | depth 0.15 m | reverse complement strand
GCAGATACTGGCCGAAGCCCAAGCGAAAGAGCGAGCGCAAGCGCAGGTGCGAAGTGAAGCGCAGGCCAAGCTGGCGGCTGCAGGTCGCGCCAAGACCGAGGCGGAGGCAAAAACCAAGGCGCAGGCCATCGCCCGATCCGAAGAGAAGGCCAAGAACGAGGCCGTCGCGCGCGCCGAGACCGAAGCCAAAGCCAAGCGCGAAGCGCAGGCCTTGGCCCAAGCGCAAACCAAGATCGCCACGCAAGCGCAGGCGGAAGGCGAAAAGCGGGCACGCGGCGAGACCACTGCGAAGCTCGAAACCGAGCGACTACGCCAAGAGCTTAACCAAGCCCAGCGTGAGGTGGCGCAAGCCAAGGCCGAAGCCACCGCTGCCAACGAAGAAAGCCGTCGCCACCAGGTGGCGTTGTCCGACGCCGAAACCCGAATCCAAAAAGCGCAGGCCGAGTCGGAAAGTGCGCGCAAACGTGCTCAGACAGCCGAAGGTGAAGCCCTCGCAGCGCGCCGCCGAGAAGCCGAGCGCGACAATGCCCTTCACAGCGCGAATGCCGAAGTGGTCGCACGCGAAACGACGCTCGACCAGATTGCGCGCAAGCAACAGGAACAACAGAACCGCTTGGCGAACGCCGAGCGCTTGGTCAAGGAGCGCGAAGCACAGCTGCGGACGTCCGAGTCCAATCTGGCGGAACGCGATCGCGAAGCACAGGCGGCCCGCGCTCGGAAGGACAAGCTAGCCCGGGACGCCTCGGAGAAAAACAAAGCGGACGCCACTGCTACGCTGGCCACGGCCGAACTCGAGCGCAAGAACGCCCTGGCGGCGGCTGAGCAGGCCCGCAAGGAACTCGCCCAAGCTGATGCCGGCCGACATCAGGAGGAAGCTCGCCGCGAGGAACAGGCCAGCTTGCGCCGCGCGGAAGAGTCGCGCCTGAGCAAGGCCATCAGCCAGCGCAAGGCGGAAGAGGCGCGCCTCGAAGACGCGCGGGCCGAACGGTCGCGCCTCGATGAGGATCGCACGAAGCTTGAAGCGGAACGCTTACGCCTGGAGAGTATGCGCAACGAGCTGCTCGCCGACGTGAGCCGGCTCAAGGCCGCGGCGAGGGCGCCCAAGGTAGCCCCGCCGAAGGCGACAACCGCCGCGACAACGACAACGGCGGCGAAGACCGCCGCGGCCACGACCACGACCACGACCACGACGAAGACCGCACTAACGAAGACCGCAACAACTACGCCAACGATGGCGGCGTCCACGATGGCGGCGTCCACGATGGCGGCGCCAATCACAGCCGGCGCCTCGCCAGCCCCACGGCTGCACTCGATCACGTTGCATGCCGTGAGCCACGTCCGCAGCATCGACTTCGTCGACGAGCCCAGCCGCGCGTCGGTCATCATCGACATCGACGACAGCACCAACTTCACCATCGAGCGCCTGGCGGGCCGAAGGTTGAGCCTGCGCCTCGAGCACAGCGAATTGCCGGAGAGCCTGGCCCGCAATCTCGACGCCACCGAGTACCTCGGCCCGGTCAAAATCATTAGCTCCTACCGCGACCCGTTGGCCCGCGGTACGGTGCGTGTCGACGTCGATCTGGCCGAAGACGTTCCCAATCGCATCCGCGTCGACGGCAACCGCATTTTCTGGGATTTCCAGAAAGCGAAGGCGCCGAGTCTACCGGCGATGTGGGTGCCACCGTCTACCACCATGTTCGTTCCCGCACGCAAGATGGCGGGTGTCGTCGTGACGTTGAAGGACGGCCTGTGGACCAGCCAAGCCATTCCGCCGTATCTTGTGCCGCCAGTGCAAAGTGCTCCAGATCCGAGCGCCGCCCCAGCGGCTGCGCCCGCTCCGGCCGCGGCACCGGCAGGAGCGCAAGATGCGCGCGCGAGTGGCAGCACGGGCCAAGGTGCTGGTGGAGGCGGACGCTACGGCGCCATCGGCAAGAAGCGCTACACCGGCCGCCGCATCGACCTTGATTTCAAGGGCGCCGACATCCACAACATCCTTCGCCTGCTGGCCGACGTTGGCCAGGTTAACGTCATTGTCGCGGACGACGTGCGCGGTGAAGTCACCATCAAGATGCGGGACGTGCCTTGGGATCAGGCTCTCGACGTTGTTTTGCGCTCGAAGGGCCTAGGCTCGGTGCGCGAAGGCAACCTGCTTCGGGTGGCGCCTCTCGCACTGCTCGAAAAGGAGCTGGAAGCAGAAATCGCACGACAAAAGCAAGTTGCCGACGTGCTGCCGATCGAAACACGCCTCATCGGTGTGTCGTACGCGGAGGCGGGTCAGCTCATCGACAAGATCCGCGACTTGCTCTCCCCGCGCGGAAAAGTTTCGCAAGATCACCGCACGAATACGCTGATTGTTTCGGACGTCACGAAGAATCTTCAGCTCATCGAGGACCTGGTTCGCAATCTCGACACGCAGACGTCGCAGGTCGTGATCGAAGCACGCATCGTGGAAGCGAACTCGGACTTCTCGCGACAGATCGGCGTGCAGTGGGGCGGCACCGCGTTTGCCGACTCGGCGCACGGCAACCCAACCGGCTTGGTCTTCCCGTACAACGTCGGCATCGGCGGCGGTGCAGACGACTCAGCCGCCTCGAGCAACGGGTTGGTTCCCGGTCCGCGTACCGGCTCGGGAACGACCGGCAATCCCAACTACATTGTCAACATGCCTGCCCCGGCTGGCCTCGGCACCGGTTCGGCCATCGGACTCACCCTCGGCTCCGTGGCAGGGGCGTTCAACTTGAACTTGCGGCTTTCGGCCATGGAAACCACCGGCCAGGTTCGCATCCTCTCGTCGCCGCGCATCACCACCATGGACAACATCGAGGCGCACATCATGCAGGGCGTGTCGATTCCAGTCTCCGTGGTCAGTGCCATGGGCGCGCAGACCCAGTTCGTGGACGCCCAGCTGTCTCTTGGTGTCAAACCGCACGTCACCAACGAAGGCACGATTTCCATGACCATCTCGATCACGCGCAACGAGCCCGACTTCGTCAACACCGGCGCGCGCGGCGATCCTTCGATCCAGAAAAAGGAAGCCAAGACGACGATGCTCGTGCGCGACGGCGACACGGCTGTCATCGGCGGTATTTACACGCGCAACACCGGCCTTGCGAACGCCCGGGTACCGTTCTTCTCGGATATTCCGGTGCTGGGCTGGTTCTTCCGAAACCGCAAAGAAAACGACAACCGCACCGAGTTCTTGGTCTTCATCACACCTCGCATCGCCAATCGCTCGCACGTGGCAGGCCAATAGGGGGAACGACGATGAGCCACCAAATCCATTGCTTGAGAACCGGCATCCGCTACGGCCTGTTGGTCGTGGCGCTCGGCACGTGCAACAGCCTCAAGGCGACAGACGCGTTCACAGCGTTGCAAATCGGTCAGGTGCAAGTGATCAGCGGCGCCGATTGCAGCGTACCTGGTACCGCTACCACCGAGTATCGGACCCAGGGCATCATGGATGTCGGGCTTCCCGACTCGCTGTTCAACAATCCACCTGAGTTCCACCCGTACTGGCTGCCGCTGCTCGTAATGAACAACCTCGCCTCAGCCGGCGCGTCGAAAGCCGAGGAAATGAACAACATCACCCTCACCCATTTCACGGTCGAGCTGTCCGCGCCGGGGGTCAACTGGGACAAGGATCTCTGCCCGTCGACCTTCGACAGCCAGCCCATGACGGTCCTGCTGTCGCCGGGTGGCGCGACGGGAGCCAGCCTAAACGTCATCACCGCGGCGCACGCCCAGTGCCTGCAGTCACAGGTTCCCCCCCAGCACGTGACCGTCACGGCAACGCTCACGGCCAAGGGACACCACGGCGGCACCAGCATTGTAAGCGCGCCTTTCACCTACCCGATCGACGTGTGCATCGGCTGCCTGCAGACCGACTACGCCTCGGCCGACCTCATCCCCTACCGCTATCCCGCCAACATGCCCATGTGTTCGTCGCTCTCGGGAAGCAATCCCTACTACACGCCAGGCAGTACCTGCGGTTCGCCAGGCCAGGACCAGACCATCTTCTGCTGCGGCCTGACGATTACCACCGGCAAGCCCGATGCCGGCGCCGTCAAGAAGGACATTGCCATTTGTCCAGGCGTCTTCACCGGAACCACGTCCACCTCGACATCCACATCGACCTCGACCTCCACGGCCACGGGTCCCTAAGCGCGACGGAGCGCGATGGCGGGCGCTATTGACACCCCTTTGGATGTCCGACTAGAAGCGGGCCAGGACAATGTTCCGCGAAAGCTTGCAGCGTATGGTCGATCGCCTTAGCGGGGGCGTTGCGGGCATTCTCATTGGGTTCGACGGCATTTCGGTCGAGTCGTACACCAAGGAAGCCGAGGATGGCGAGGAAGGCGAGGAAGGCGAGGAAGGCGCGGGCCTGGACATCCAGGTCGCCGGCATGGAACTAGCCCATGCCGTCGCCCAGATGCGCAAGGCGGTCGAGCGCCTCGACGTGGGCGGGCTTGGCGAGCTCACGCTGAAAGCCGACAAGCTCGTCGTCTTGGTGTACGTGCTAAGCGACGAGTACTTCGTGGCCTGCGCCGTCAAACCCGAGGCCAACTTCGGCAAAGCGCGCTACCTGATGAGACTTCTTGCCCCGCAATTGCAGGCCGAGCTGTGACCGCGAGAAAAGCCACACAGCCGCCAGCGGCTCCGGTGATCGTGGTGATCCATGGGCCGAACCTCAATCTGCTCGGCACACGCGAGCCGGACGTCTATGGATCGACGACCCTGGCCGAGATCGACGAGGATTTGCGGCGCCACGGAGCCGAGCTGGGCCTTTCCGTCGAAACCTTCCAGTCGAACCACGAGGGCCAGCTCATCGATCGCGTCCAGCACTGTCGGGGTCGAGCGGCCGGCCTCATCATCAATGCCGGTGGCTTCACCCACACCAGCGTTGCCCTGCGCGATGCGGTCGCTGCCGTACAAGTACCCGCCGTAGAAGTGCACCTGTCGAACCTCTACCGACGCGAAGAGTTCCGCCATCGTTCTTTTCTAGCCGCGGTTTGCTTGGGGCAGATTGCAGGCTTGGGCGCGATCGGGTACCGTTTGGCGCTCGACGCGCTGGCCCGGCTGGTGTTCGAGTCTTCCCCTGAAAAGTCGCTTGCCGCGACTTCGTCCAAGAAAGGAGCCGCGAGAAATGAGTAAACGCAAAGCCCCCGTTGCTGCTGCCAAGAAATCTGCTTCGGCAAGCCGCGAGGAGTGCGCGTGTGAATGCCAAATTGTCGACCTTGAGAGGTTGCGCGAGCTAGCCGAGATCGCCACCGAGTTCGACCTGGCAGAAATTGAGCTGGATGCCTGCGGCGGCGTGCGTGTCGTGCGCCGAGCCGCCGGAGCGCCGGCCCCGGTCGCAGCGGCGCCGCTCCCGCCGCCCGTGCACTTGGCGGCTCCGGCCGAGAAAGCCGTCAAACCGGCCGAGACCGGAACCCTGATCACCTCGCCTTTCGTTGGAACGTTCTACCGGGCGCCCGCCCCGGAATCGCCGGCTTTCACTGACGTCGGCCAGACCGTACGCAAGGGTCAGGTCGTGTGCATCGTCGAAGCCATGAAGCTGATGAACGAGATCGAATCGGAATTCGACGGCAAGGTCGTCGAAATTCTGGTGAAGAACTCGGAGCACGTCGAGTACGGACAGCCCCTGTTCCGCATCGAAAAGGCCTAGAGCAACCGAGGCACAGTCGCACACGCTCTGGCGGCGGCCCCAGCGGCAGCCGCCAAACGCTGTGAGATGTGCCGCCAACGTTTACGGACGGTGCACGCGTGTTCAAAAAGGTTCTTATAGCCAACCGTGGCGAAATCGCCCTGCGGGTCATCCGCGCTTGCCGCGACCTCGGCCTGCGCTCGGTCGCGGTTCACTCGACGGCCGACGCCGATTCGCTGCATGTTCGCTTTGCCGATGAGAAAGTCTGCATCGGCCCGCCACCGGCGCGCCAAAGCTACCTGAATATTCCAGCCCTCATCAGCGCCGCGGAAGTGACCGGCGCGGACGCCATTCACCCCGGCTACGGCTTCTTGGCGGAAAACGCCGAGTTTGCCGAGGTGGTGCAAAAATGCGGCCTCCACTGGATTGGCCCGCAGCCCGAGGTCATGCGGACGATGGGCGACAAAGTGTCGGCCCGCAAAGCCATGGAAGCGGCCGGTGTTCCGGTGGTTCCCGGCTCGCCCATCATCGAAACGGACAAGCAAGCCGAAGCAGCCATCGAACGCATCGGCTTTCCCGTGATCATCAAGGCCACCGGCGGTGGTGGCGGTCGCGGAATGAAGATCGTCGAGGACAAGAGCCGGCTGTTCTCTCAGCTAGCGGCCGCGCGATCCGAGGCGCAAGCCGGGTTCAACAACCCGGCCGTGTACATGGAGCGCTACATCGGCAGGCCGCGCCACATCGAGGTGCAGGTGCTTGGCGACGGTCAGAGCGCCCTTGCCCTTGGGGAACGCGAGTGCTCGATCCAGCGGCGCCACCAAAAGCTCATCGAGGAAGCGCCGTCGGTCGCCCTTGACGACGCTCGCCGGATCGAGCTTCTCCGCGTGGCCCGCAAGGCCACAGCCGCCATCGGTTACAAGACGGTCGGCACGCTGGAGTTCCTACTCGACGAAAACAAGCAGTTCTTCTTCATCGAGATGAACACCCGCATCCAGGTCGAGCACACCGTGACCGAAATGGTCTTCGGCGTGGATCTGGTGCGCGAGCAGATGCGCTTGGCGGCCGGCGATCCGCTGCACATGCCGACGGAGATGCGCCCGCGCGGCCACGCCATCGAGCTGCGCATCAACGCCGAGGATCCGGTGACGTTCGCGCCATCGCCGGGCACCATCACCGCACTCAATCTGCCGGGCGGCATCGGCATCCGAGTCGATACGCACATCTACGCGCACTACCGGGTGCCGCCGTTCTATGATTCCTTGCTCGCCAAGCTCGTGGCGCATGGCGACAACCGCAACGTCGCTTTGGCCCGCATGCGGCGAGCCTTGGACGAAGTGGTCGTGGAAGGTATCAAGACGAACTGCGATTTGCATCGCCGGGTGCTGAACCACCCGGACTTCATCGGCGGCCGCTTCGATACGCACTTCCTCGAGCGACTGTAGACACCACGGCCGAGGTCGTCCCTCGGCCACCCGCACGATTGTCACTGTCCTATTGCGCCTTTGCGCGAAGGGCGCCTTGGCACGTCTGCTGTCGACAAAAAACTGGACGTTCCTTTACACCTGTGGCGTTCCCGGTAACACTGTGTTGCGGACTACATCAGGTGGTAACGAAGAAAGACAAACACCTCGCAGCAGCTCAGAAGTACTTGGAGCGGGGCAGTTTCGAGAAGGCCTCGGGCGAATTCCAAAACGCCGTCAAGGAGGATCCGAAGGACACCCGCACATGGCTTCGTATGGCCGAGGTGTATGTTCGGCTCGGTCAGCACGACAAGGCTACCGAGGTTTACCAAAAGACTGTGGACCTTTACGTCGAGCAGGGCTTTTTTCAGCGGGCCGTCGCCGTTTACAAGAACATCATCAAGCTCTCGCCCGACTTCGTCGAGGCGCGGGTCAAGCTGGCCGACATTTTCCACCAGCTCGGCCTGCTTTCGGACGCGGTCCAACAGCTTGAGCAAGCAGCGACGCTCTACCAAAGGAGCAACCGGTCGGCCGAAGCCCTGGATGCCTTCAAGCAGATCATCGACCTCAACCCCGAACAGCCGAGCCCGCGCATCCGCTACGCCGAGCTGGCGGCGCAGGCCGGAGCCATCAAAGAGGCGGTCACGGAATTCACCGAAGCGGCCCGGCTGGTGAAAGCGCAGGGGCGCACCGACGAGTTCCTGCGCGTCGCCGAACGCATCCTGCACTACGAACCGGACAATCACGAATTGGCTTTGGAGGCGGCCGCTAAGTACCTCGAAACCAACAACGCACGTGCTGCGCTGTCGCGCCTCAAAGGCGTTTTCGAAGCGAAACAGCGCGATCCGGGGGTGCTGGAACTGCTGGCCCGAGCCTTCGAACAGCTGGGCCAGCCGCACAAAACCCTGCCCGTGCTCAAAGAGCTGGCGCGCGTGTACGCCGAGGCGGGCCGTCTCAGCGAACGCAACCAAGCGGCCCGGCGAGCGCTCTCGATGGATCCGAATGACGCCGAAATGCTTGAGCTGCTTGGCAAGTCGCACGCCATGGCCAAGGCGCCCCAGGCACCACCCTCGCGGTTAACGACGCCATCGCCCATCCCGACGTTCACGCCGCTTGCAGCAACGGGTCCGCGGCGACCGGTCTCGATCACGTTCAGCGAGATGGAAGTGCCGCAAGCACTCCGCAACAAATACATCAGCCCGACCGAGCCCCTGCCGCCCAGCACGACCGAGAAGCTGAGCATCGCCTCGAATCTGGTAGAAAAGTCCGACGACGATCCCGAGATCAAACGCATCCTCGCCGAGGCGGACGTCTTCGTGAAATACGGGCTCATCGAGCGCGCCGCCGATCATTTGCGCCGCGTCTTCGAGCACGTGCCGACCCACGCGGCAGCGCACGAACGCTTGGCCGCAGTGCTGGTCCAATTGGGACGAAGCGCTGAGGCGTCCGCGGAATACGAGACCCTGGCCCAGCAGTTCATCGCCGGTAAGCCAGCCGCTGCCGCGGATTATGCGCGCAAGGCTCTCGATCTGAATCCGTCTGCACGACGCGCACGCGAAGTGCTCGGCATGGTCGCCGGATCGATTCCTGCCCAACTAGGGCCCGAAGCCGACAGCGAGATGTCGAGCGAGATCCTCTTGGGAACGCCCGAGCCGGAGATCATCGAAAGCGGCGAAATCGAGCTCTTGAGCGAGAGCGCGGAATCCGGCGAATTCGGCACCGCTACCAGAGCCGCCACAAGCCTCACTGAGGACGCTGTCGACCCTGGGGGACCCGAGCCGGAATCGGACGAAGATCTCGGCCCTCCGGCCAGTGCAACGCGCGCCGCAGCCACGCCCTTGCCCGGGCTCGAAGCCCAGGCTTTCGAAGAGGGTTTTGGCGAACCGCAAAGCCCGCCGGAGAATCCCGCCGACTCGCTGGCCAATGACGCCATGCTGGCCGATCTGGAGCAGGTCGATTTCTTCATCGATCAGGGTTTGGTGGACGAGGCAACCGGCATCCTCGACGAGCTCGAAGCTCGGGTGCCGGGACACGCGCTTCTTGCAGAGCGCCGCGAGAAGCTCGCGGCCTTGGCCGCGAGCGCGGCGCCAGCGCAAGGCGCGCTGCCCGCGCAAGAGCAGTCCGAAAATACACACGCTCGAAGAGCACCCAGGCCGGCCCATGCAGTGCCAAGCGCACCCGCGCGGCGGACCGGCGCGCCCACGACGATCACCGCTGGCGAACATGACGTCGACACGCATGCCGACCTCGGCATCATGGAAAAGACCATGGAGCGATACGAGGCCGCCATCGAGCACTTCAAAGCGGTGCTTGCGGATCCCAAGCGCGAGGTCTTTGCCTTGTCGATGATAGGCGAGTGTGCCGAGGCGCTCGGCGACTCTGCCGAAGCGATTCGCTGTTACCAAGACGCGCTCAAGCGTCCCACCGCCACGGCCGCTGAAGCGACGCAACTGTACTTTCAGCTGGGCAACGTCTTCTATAACATGGGCGACCACAGCGAAGCGCTCTACTACTTCGAGCGTGTATTCAAACGGGACCCGAATTTCCGCGACATTCAGCGTCGGTTAGGCGAGCTGAAGCCTCGCGGCGGTGCGAGATAGGACGACGACGGATCGATCGGCCCACATCGACGTACAGAGACCGTCCATAGACTACAACAGCACGATCGCTTCAAAGTCCGCGTTTCTCCTAGAATAAGGCCCGCATGCGCGCACTGATACGTGTGCGAAACCCTTGGTTTCCAAGCGACCAGATGCTACTTTGACTCTCTCGGAAGCAGCTTTTTCCGAACCGACCGCTCAATCACCTGGAGGGCCGCATGCCGAGCGAGCGCGAGTATGAACAGGCCTTACAAAGCGAGCCAGGCCACAATGAGGCCTTCCTTTTTCTGCGTCGGACCTACCGGGAAGCCGGGCGTTTCGACAAGCTCGTAACGCTTTACGAGACGCGCGCCCAAGGCATCGCCGACCAGGCCAAAGCGGCCGAGCTGTTCTATCTCGCGGCGGAAGTTCGCATCGACCATCTTTCCGACGTAGCCGGCGCCGAAGCCGATCTCGCCCACGCTGTCAGTCGCGACGCGACCCACCGCAAGGCCGTCAAACGCCTCAAGAACATCTACCGCGAGCAAAGCCGCTCCGCTGAATACCTCAACATGATGGAAGTCGAGGCCGCTGCCCTCGGCCAAACGAAAGACATGGCGCGCATCGACGAGCTGCGCGCAGAGGTCGAGCGAGGTTTCGGGCAGCACATCGCGCGCATCGAAAACGCGCTAGCAACGCCCGGACTGCGCGCCGAAGTTACGCCGGAACAACTGAAGATCATCGAGGCCGTTCGCAAGATTCAGAGCGCCTTGGGCGACTACCCGATGGTCTGCCGGCTTTACGAAATCGAGCTTGCCGGCACGGCGGATCCCAAGCGCCGCATCAGCCTCATGTTCCGCCTGGGGCGCGTTCTGGCCGAGAAGATCGGTGATTTGCCACAAGCGGCGCAAAAGCTGAGTGATGTGGTCCGGCTTTATCCGCGCGATGACAAAGCGCTAGAGGCATTGGCATCCGTGTTCGCCAATCCCAATTGGAATGGCGCCGACGGCCCCGAACGAGCGGCCGGGCTTTACAATCAAATCGCACGGCGACGGCACGAGGCGGGCGACGTGGACAACGCGATTGCATCGCTCCGCAAAGCCCTGGCGGCGGTTCCGTTCCACGCCGAAGCGTTGGCCTTGCTCGAGCGCGTACTCACGGAGTCAAGTCGCTTTGCCGACCTCGATCGTTTCCTGCGCGAGCGCGTGGCCCAGGCGCGCACAGCCAAGGAAAAGATTGAAATCCTGACCAAACGAGCCCGCCTGGCCGAGACGTCACTCGGCGATGCCGACGAGGCCATTCGCACCTACGAAGAAGTGAGTGCGCTGGAAGAACCCGGCGGCCCGGCCACGCAGCACCTGGCCAAGATGTACGGCGACCGCCACGACTACGGCAAGCTCGCCGAACTACGCGAAAAGCAACTCGAGCGCACCAGCGAAACCGAAGCGCGCCTGGCACTGCTGCGCGAGCTGGCCGCGCTCTACCACGATCGATTGGGCGACCGGGAGCAGGCCGCGGTGTACCTGCACGCCATCTTGGAAGTGAATCCGAGCGACGTGCAGGCTCTCAAGGCCTACGCCGAGCATTTCCGCTCTCGCGGGTCGTACCGTGAGCTGACCGACCTCCTCGAGTTCGCGGCCGAGCACGACCTCAAGCAAGGGCATTCCATCGAGGAATTGCTGCCGCGGTTGGAGGAGGTCGCGGTCATCGCTGAGACGAAGCTGGGCGACATGGACCGCACGCTCGCGGTGTGGCGCCGCATCGGGCAGCTGGAGCCAACCTACGAGCGAGCCCGCGAGGCGCAGAAGCGCATCTTGCAGAAGACCAAGCAATGGGATCAGATGGTCCCGCTGCTCGTCGACGAGGCCGAGCGAGCGCCGAGCACGGAAGAGAAAATCGACGTTCTGCACCGCCTGGCGCGCCTGCACACCGAGAAGCTCGCAAACGCGGAAGATGCCATCAAGGTCTATCTGCAGATCCTCGCTATCGATCCGCGTGAAGCGGTGGCCTTGCGCAACGTCGTCGAGACGTACGAAAAGGGCGAACGCTGGTCCGATTTAGCGCCACTTTTGCGCAGTCAGCTCGAAGCGGCGGGGAGCGATGCCGAGAAGGTCAGCATCTTGCGCCGTCTCATCGTCATCAACATGGAAAAGCTCGGCGACCTGCCGGGCGCTTCCGTCGATGCCACGCAGATTCTGAAATTCATTCCGGGCGACAGCGACGCGCTCTTGCGCCTGGAAAGCATTCTCGAAAAATCGGGCGACAAGCCGCGCCTGGTGAAGATGCTCGACTACCACCTGCGCTACGCGGGCTCGCCAAGCGAGAAGCTTCACATCATCAAGCACATCGCCGGTCTTCTGCAAAATGACCTCGGCGACTACGCCAAGGCGGTTCCGTATTGGGAGAAGGTCGTCAAACACGTCCCCGGCGACGTCGAGGCCATCGACGCCCTGCTCGTCGCGTATGAGCAACTCACCCGACACGAAGATCTAGCTCGCACCCTCGACCTCAAGATCCAGGCGCTTGCGAGCGATCAGGCGGCGCAGACCGAGACGCTGCGCCGCCTGGCCCGCCTGGCAGGCGTTGAGCTCAAACAGACGAGCCGTTCGGAAGAGGCGTGGGAAGCGCTGCTCAAGCTAGTGCCCACCGATCGGGAGGCACTGGAATCGCTGTCGTCCATCGCCACCGACATGGGCGACTTTGCCACGCTGACCGATCTGCTCTTGCGGCGCATCGGCATCGCCGCCAATTCGGCCGAGGCCGTCGAGCTTGCGCTCGAACGGGCGCGCCTGTTCGACGAGGAGCTCAAGGAGCCGACCGCGGCGGTGGCGGCGCTCGAAAAGATCATCACCGAGATGGATCCCGCGAATGTCCCGGCGCACGTGGCGCTACGGCGGGTTGCAGAAGCCATGGACGATTGGCCGCGGGTCGTATCGGTGGCCGAGCGGCAGCTCGCACTTACGCCCGATCCCAAGGAGCGCGTGGCGCGCGCCCTGGAAATCGGTTCCCTGTGCCGGGACCGCTTGGCCGATCCCGTGAAGTCCGTCCGCGCGTTCGAACGCGTGCTGGAAATGGCGCCCGAGGATCGCAACGCGCTGACGGCGCTCGCGGCCCTGCACATCGAGGCCCAGGACGGCGAGCGGCTTATCGTCGTCGACGAGAAGATGCTGGCCTTGGCCAGCGATCCGGCAGAGCGCCGGCGCTTGCTTTTCGAAATGGCCGAAGCTGCCGAGCTGATGCTCAAAAAGCCGCAGCGGGCGTTCGAGTGGTACCGTCGCGCCTACCACGAAGAGCCCGACACAACGACGCTCGGCCGCCTCGAAAGCACAGCCGAGACCTACGCGCTGTGGGAAGACCTCATCGGCGTGTACCTCGGCGATGGCGCTCGGTCGACCGATCCGCTGGATCAGGTGGCGATTGCCCGCAAAGTGGCAACCCTGTGCGAAGAGCAGCTGCAGGTACCAGCCCGTGCATTTTCGGTGCTGCGTGAAGCGCTAGCGCACGAGCCGACCGGCACCACGCTGCTGCCCGAGCTAGAGCGCATCGGACGCGATATTTCCGCTTGGCAAGGTCTTCTGGACGTCTACGCGCAAGTGGCGCACGGCCGGCCTGACACCAAGGATCGCATCGCGCTTTTGCGCCAGCGAGCCCAGGTCCGCGAGAAGGACATGCACGATCCATCAGGTGCTTTCGACGAGCACTTGCGCGCCTTCCTGCTCGATCCCGAAAGCGAAACCTCGCACCAGGAAATTTTGCGGCTGGCGGAAATCACCGGCCGCTGGGAGGACGCCTTTGGCGTCGAAGGCCAGCTGTTTGCGCGCGCCGAAGACATCGAGGAAAAGGTCTGGATTTCCAAGCGCGCAGCGGTTCTGGTCGAAACCAAAATCCAGGACGACGTGCGTGCTTTCCGAGCGTACTTGACGGCTTTCCGTTTGGCGCCCGAAGAACAGGAGGTCATCGACTGCCTGTGGCGACTGGCCGAGAAGATCGGCAGCTACGGCACCGAGCCGGCTGCCGTGCTTACGCAGAAGCCAGTACTCGCGGCGCCGAAGCTGAGGCCGCCGCCTACACCGTCACCGGTTGCCACGTTGGGTGCCGAGCCGATGGACGAGTTGGACCCGCAAATCATCACCGGCGAGATCGACATCGAGGACGTCGACATTCTGGAGGAGCTGACGCCTCCGCCAATGACCGCGCGACCCATGCCGCCGGTGCTGGCTACGCAGTTCGAAAGCCCGTGGCACGAGTGGGTGCAAGCCTACGAGCTGCTGACCGCTGACGTGATTGCTCGCCACCTCTATCTGCTGAAAGAAGCCGAGATCTGGACGCGCGGCGCGCACAACGTGGACCGCGCCATCGATGCGCTCGAACGTGCTTTCGTTCTCAACACCGCCGACGAATTCGTGTGCGGCGAGCTGGAGCGTCTGGCAAAGGAGAGCGATCGCTGGGACGCCGTGTGCGCGATCTATTTGCGAGCGGCAGAGCACGGCTCACGTGCCGACATGGTCGCGTTCAACTTGCGCGTGGCCAACATTCGCGAAGAGCTGGGCCAGGCCGACCGCGCTGAAGAGTGCTACCGCGCCGTCCTGGTGCGCGAGCCGAGTAATGCGGGCGCGCTCGACCGGCTGGAGAGCATCTGCCGCGCATCCGAACGCTGGTCCGATCTGGCCACCATCCTCGAGCGACAAGCCCTATCCGGCGATGCCCATCTGGAAGGCGCCGAGATGCGGCGCAAGGCCTTCGAGCTCGCGGAGCTTTACGAGCAGCGCTTGGAACGACCGTACGAGGCGGTCGACACGCTGGAGAAATACGTTGCCAGCATCGAGGAAGAACGGAGCAATGGCGCGGCCGAAGGCCAGCTCGATGCCATCGTGGCCGAAGCGCGCGCAGGCTACGCGGCGCTAGCCCGCTTACTCGGCAAAGTCGGCTTGGCGCAAAAGGCGGCGGCGGCTCTGCAGCGCGAGCTGGAGCTTTCCGGCGACGACGACAAGGCACGCCAGGCGCGCGCCAACCTAGCGGAAATCTACGAGCGCGAGCTTGCCTTGCCCGCCAAGGCCATCGAAGTGCTGGAATCCATTTTGGCGAAGTGGCCGGGGGATGCTGCCGCGCTGGCGTCGCTCGATCGCCTGCATACGACGGCGGGCCACTTCGACGCGCTGGCCGACGTGCTCGATCGCCGCATCCGTATTGCCGAGGGCAATGACCGCACCGACCTGATTTGGCGGCGCGCTCGCGTGCTCGAAGATAAGCTCGGCAATCCTGATGCGGCAGCGGCCTGCCTGCGTGGCCTCGGCCCGGATGCGCTGTCGGATCCGGAGACAGCGACGGCGCTGTTGCGCAACCTCCGCAGCGCCGGACTTTCCCACGAAGCCATGCGCATTCTTGAGCAGCGCATCGTGGCCCTACGCACGAGCGAAGGCGATCCCGAGCTGATCGCGGCGCTCTACCTCGAAAAGGCGCACCTCAAGGCCGACGACCTCGACGATGCAGACGGTGCCCTCGACGCCATCGAGTCTGCGCTGACGATTGCCCCGGCGTCGAGTGCGGCGCTGTCCGCACTCGCTCGCTTCCACCTCAAGCGCAACGACTTCAAGTCGTATGCGGCGACGCTCTTGCGGCAAGCCGATGCCTTGACCGGCAAGCCCGAGCAAGCCTCGGTGCTGCTGGAAGCAGCGGCCGTATTTCGCGACCAGCTCTCCGACGGGCTGCAGGCGCGCGTCTGCTGCGAGCGGGCCGTGAAAGAGCATCCGTCGAATGCCGATGCTTTGGGTGCCTTGGCATCGCTCGAAGCATCGATGGGCCACAGCGACGAAGCGCGCGAGCTTTACGAGCGTCAGTTCGAGGTGGCGGAGACGCCAGCCGCGAAGGCCGCCGTGCTGACCAATCTGGCGCGCGTGCTGTGCGAGAATACCGAGCTTTTAAACGAAGCGGAGGCGCGCCTTGATCAGGCGCTGGAGCTTGACCCCGGTCATTTGCCTGCCGTGATTACGATGGCGGACATTTACTACCGCGAGCAGCAGTGGAGCAAAGCCGAGCGCCGCCTCAACGAGGCTCTACGGCGCTTGCGGGGCCAACCCGAGCAGACCGCGCGGCTCTACCACCGCTTGGGCGAAGTGTACGAGAAGCTCGGCCGTCTCGAGGAAGGCTACCGCCAACTCGTCGAGGCCGATCGCGCGATGCCGAGCCAGCTCATGCTCCGCATTGCTCTCGGCGAAAACCGATTCCAGGCACGGCGCTGGCGTGAAGCCACCATGCATTTCGAGTCCATCGCCGAGCACGAAATGGCGGCGCAGTATCCGGAAGAGGTGGCCCAGGCCTTGACCCACGCGGCACAGGCCGAGTTGAAGTTGCGCAAACCCGAGCGTGCCGCCGCCCTGCACGAAGCGGCACTACGCTTCTCGCCGAGTCATCCGCAAACTCTGCGCGCCCTCGCCGACCTGGCCATCGAGCGCGGCGACAAGCTGGAAGCCGCGCGGTCGCTCCGGCGGGTGGCAGAATCGTCTGCCGAAGGCGACGAGCAGGTGCAAATCTTCGAGCAGATTGGCGACCTGCAATTGTCCCTTGGAAACCAGGACGCATCCCGGGCGGCGTACCTCGATGCCAGCGCAAGGATCCAAACGGTCAAGCCGGTGCACATTCCCCTGCTGGAGAAGCTGCTCGATCTGCAGCGCGCAGACGGTGCCGTTGCCGAAGCCATCGCCACTGCCCAGCGAATTGCCAGCGCCGTCGAGGATGCCGGTGAACGCTCTGCACGTCGTCGGGAAGTGGCGCGCCTGCAGATGGAAATGGGCGACTTCGACAATGCCGCCAACATGCTGCAGAAGGTGCTCGAGGACAATCCCACCGACGAGGTGGCTTTGCACGAGTTGTGCGCGGCCTATGCGAACACCGAGCGCCAGTCGGAATTGGCGGAGACGCTCGCCCGCCTTTTGCCAGGACTGCCAGCCGCCGCAGATCCCGAGGTCGAGCGCAACCGAGCAGTCCTGTGGGAAGAAATGGGCAACGCCATCGCAACGAGCGATCTTTCCGCCGGAATTGCAGCGCTCGAACAAGCCGTCGCGCTCGACACCGAGCGGCTTTCCGCTCGTCTGCGTCTGACGAAGCTTTACGCTCAGCACCCGGACCACACAGATCTGGCGCTGGCCAACCATCGCTCCCTCGTCCTTTTGGATCCGACTTGCGAGGATTCGCTACGGGCACTGGCCCGCCACGATCTCGAACAAGGCCAAATCGACCGAGGTCGCTGCTCCATCGAGCTTTTAGAACTGCTTGGTCTGGCCACTGCCGACGACGAGGCCATTTTGCAAGCCCATGGACTGCCCGAGCGGCACACCGACGAGCCCTACGCCGGCACCATCGGCGAAACCGAACGGCACGCGCAGCTGGTCCATCCGGGAACGGCCGTGGTCGCCGACGTGTTCGCCGCTTTGTGGGAAGGTATTCCCACACTCAGCAATGTCTCGCTGGACAGCCTGGGCGTGACCGCCAAAGACAAGGTCTCGGCCATTTCCGACTTCGACGTGGCCAAGATCTTCAGCCAAGCTGGCAAGGCGCTGTCCAATCAGCGGGCGGGCCTTTACGTTATGGCCGACGCCGATTTCGAGGGCGTACGCCTAGTTTCCGTCGCACCGACGGCCATCGTGATCAGCAAACGCTACGCCGAGGAAGCGTCCGTGCCCGAGCTGCGCTTCCGCATTGGCCGAGCGCTAGAGATGCTGCGCCCGGAATACGTGTTGGCGGCAACCATGGATCCGGTCGCGCTCGAAGACGTGTTCCTGGCTGTCCTCAAGGCGTACCACCCGCGGCACAACCGCTGGCGCGCGGGCTCCGAGGACAGCGCTGCCGAGGAGGCAGCCAAGCTCAAGAAGGCCCTGCCCTACAAGCTCGCCAAGCGCATCGCCGAGATTTTCCAAGAGCACGCCGACCTCGATCTTGACGGCTCGCAATGGCGCGCCTCCGTCCTTGAAACCGGCAATCGCGCTGGACTTCTCCTTTGCGGACAACTGCGCCCAGCCGCTCACCTAATCCTGCGCGAAAGCGGGATCGGTCCGTCGGAAACCATCGGCCCCGACGTGGTACGAGAACATGCGCAGAAGCCGGGCGCTTTCCGCGAGCTGTTGCGCTTCTTCGTAAGTTCCGAGCACTACGACCTGCGTGCCGTGCTCGGAACAGCGGCCCGAGCATGAAACTGCGAGCCGTGCGCGACGTGGCGTTGACTTGCCGCTCAGGCCCGACTATAAGCCCCCTTCACCCGCGAGGATGGCGGAACTGGTAGACGCACTAGCTTGAGGTGCTAGCGGTTAAGAGCCATGGGGGTTCGATTCCCCCTCCTCGCACTGATAACCCCTGGATATTCCGGGGGTTTTCTTTTTCTGTCGTTGCGTGTAAGTCCTCAAAGCCAGCTCGGGTAACTCGTGGGTAACTTTTTAGTATTGTGTTATCGGGGCCAACTGGGCCACGGCAGCCTGGTGGACGTTGGCCTCGGCGAGCTGGGGAGACGCATAGTGCCTGAAGGTCGTGGTAAGAGATTCATGCCCGAGGGCTTGTGAGACCTGCAGGGGGGTTGCAGCAGCAACAAGGGCAAGATCTCCGTGAGTGCCGCGGAGTCCGTGAGGAACAACCCTCGATACGCCGGCCAACTTGCAAGTGTTGACCACCTGTCTGTGAAGCCAGGTTTTCTCGCGAGGGAAAATTCTGTCATCGGGCTTTATGCCACTTGCCAGATCGATCAGGTAGGGTCGAAACCAATCAGGAACCTGGAGGCTTCGGATTCCAGCGCGTGATTTTGCGGAAGTAATCCGAAGAATCCGTCCGCCATCGTCGATGTCCTTGGCCTGTCGGTTCAGAACCTCACCCGTAGTGTCCAGAAAGCCATCGCCGAAATTCTCCCGCAAATTCGCGGAGATTTGCAGCTTGAACCTGCGTACCTGAATGGCCAAAGTGGCG
>ODAK010002697.1_pt1 | contig 18630 bp, 19 predicted proteins | sample 1539591 | NCBI WGS metagenome assembly ODAK01 (sample SAMEA3539303, study PRJEB22396) | soil metagenome | biome: tundra; feature: field; material: soil | place: USA | collected 2010-05 | depth 0.15 m | reverse complement strand
TCGACAGGGCGATCGCCCCGACCACGGCCGAGAGTGTTGACGTCCGCATCGCAGCGAGGCTACGCCCTGCTGTCTTCTCGCAGGGTGCGTTCGGCAAGCGCGACCGCAGCGGTGGCCAGGCGATACGCGTGCCGCAGACATCGAGACGGACTCCCCCTCGATGCCCGTGGACGCTCCGCGGGCATGAGATGGCTCGCACGGCAGGTCGGCGACTATCCCGCTCGGCGCCGCCACGGCGTATTGGGCCGCCTTGTGGTCTCAGGCGCACCGCGCTACCGTCGGGGGATGCTGGAGCAGGATCTCGCGATCTACACGGCCCTGATGGACAAGCACGGGAGCTTCGGCCAGACGCTGCGCGTCCCGCGGGGCGATCGCCTGGCTGACTACGCCACCGCCTGTGGCCTGATCGCGGCCTACCCGGACACCTTCGAGGCCGGCCATCTGACAGTTGTGCGTGACTGGATCGCCGAGGCGCGGCGGCTCGAGCCTGACCCGTTACCGCCCCGCCCAGCGGGGCCGCGGTCCCGGGCGAGCCACAGCACTGAGGATCCGCGCGGCCGCCGCTTGGCATCCTGGGCGGCCACGCCACGCGACGGTCTCCGCACCACGGATCTCCTCGGGCGAAGCGCCGGCGCGCCGCGCGTTGTCGCGCAGCAATTGGCCGTAGAGCTGCAGCGCGTCGGGGTTCGCTTCGCGCAGTTCGCTGAGCGCCTGCTGCTTCTTCTGGCCGAACCACTCCGCGTCGCCTTCGAGCATCGATCAAGCCTACGTCCGAAGCTCGGAATCCGAAAACCAAGCCGACAGCGACCGGCGGCGCGCCCGAGAAGGCCTCGGCGATCTGGCGAATTTGAAGTACGCTCAGATGCGTGAGCGAGGAGCTTTCCGATCCGCGCGATGACCCCGGCTCGGTCCTCGACCTCGCGGCCGCCGAGGTTCGCGTCGACCGTACCGACGTGCATGCGATGATCGAGGCCCTTGCCGTGCGACTCGAGGAATCCCTGCCCCGTCTGGCCGTCGTCAAGCGCCGGCGGGTCGGCGGGTTTCGCTCCAAGCAGACGGAGGTGGAGCGGATCGAGATCGTGCTGGACGACGAGCGCTTCGAGCTCCTTCAGGCCCGCGGCGGGTTTCAATGCACGCGTCACCGGGTCGTGCGCGGAATCACGCTCAAGCGCGAGGAGCTGCCGGTCGCGCAGTGGATCAGCCAGTTGGTCGACGAGGTCGTTCGCGCTGCCGTGATCGGGGAGCAGGCACGCATCGCGTTGGAAGGCCTGGTGACGTGAGCCCGCTGTTTGGCCGCCGCGGTGGCGCGGACGCCGACCCGGCCCAGGTCCAGGCCCAGGCGCAGCGCGACCAGGATTCGTTGGAGCGCCTCGCGCAGGGACACATCCCGCTTGCCGCCGCCGAGCGACTCGCCACCCTGGCCGCACCCGGAGCGGCCGCCGGCCAGCCGTTCGCGAGCGATCTCTCGGTCTCCGAGTACGCGCTGCTGCACAGCCTCGGGATCGTCCCGGTGACACTCGTGATGGGCTCCTCGATCTACCAGGTCGGCTGGCAGGGTGCCTATTACATGGTCCCGACCGAGATCCAGAGCCTGTCGCACGCCTATAACGAGAGTCGGCGGCTGGCCCTCGGGCGGCTGCTCGAGGAAACACAGATCGCCGGCGCCGACGCGGTCGTCGGCGTGCGGATCGAGCAGGGCCGCCACGACTGGTCGGCCGGCTCGGTCGAGTTCGTCGCCGTGGGCACGGCGGTGCGCCTGCCCGCGGCGCTGCGGTCACCCGGCGGCCCGGTGCTGACCGACCTCGATGGCCAGCAGTTCTGGCAGCTGTGCGCAGCCGGCATCCGCCCCGTCGGGATCGCGGCCCACACCAGCGTGCACTACGTCCCCGCAACCTGGCAGACCGCGCGAGCAATGGGCGGCGGGATGATGGGCGGCGCCTCCTGGTACAACCAGGAGCTGGTCGACTTCACGCAGGGCGTCTACGACGCACGCGAGAAGGCGATGACCTACGTCACGCAGCAGGCTTCGGCGCTCGGCGCCGACGGGATCGTCGGCGTCAAGATCGACGAGCATGCGAGCGGGCGCCGGGTGTCGCGCGGCGGCATCGAGTGCGACGACCTGATCGTGACCTTCCATGTGATCGGAACGGCCGTCCGCGAGGATGCCTCGCTCGCCGCGCTCGCCCCCTCCGTCCCTCGAACGATTCTCTCGCTCGCGTGATCGCCCACCGCGCGCGGCCAACCATCCGAAAGGAACGACGCCATGGCCTATGACCCGACGAGCACCGAGGGAGTTCCCGAGGCCGGCCGCGCCCGCCTGCAGCAGAACCGCGCCGGGCTGTTCACCAGCGATCTCTCGGTCAATGAGTTTCTGCTCGTGCGCCAGGCCGGATTCAACCCGCTGGGCCTGGTGATCGGCTCGAGCATCTACCACATCGGCTTCCAGCAGGCCAGCTACCGCCAGAACCAGGAGCTGACGGTGCTCTCGCAGGCGATGTACCACGCCCGCGAGCTCGCGATGACCCGGATGGAGGAGGAGGCCGACCAACTCGGCGCTGACGGCGTCGTCGGCGTCCGCCTGGACATCGGGCGCTACGAATGGGGCGAGCACCTGGCCGAGTTCATCGCCGTCGGCACCGCGGTCAAGCACGAGGGCGGCGAGCTCCATCGCGCGCCGTCGGGCCGCCCGTTCACGAGCGACCTCAGCGGGCAGGAGTTCTGGACGCTGCTGCAGACCGGCCACCGCCCGGTCGGGATGGTGATGGGCTCGTGCGTCTACCACGTCGCCCACCAGTCGATGCGCCAGAGCCTGCGCAACATCGGCCAGAACGTCGAGCTCGCCAACTACACGCAGGCGCTCTACGACGCGCGCGAGCTGGCGATGGAGCGGATGCAGGCCGAGGCGCTCGAAGCGAAGGCCGAGGGGATCGTCGGCGTCGACCTCCACGAGCGCTCGCATGGCTGGGGCAGCCACGTGATCGAGTTCTTTGCGATCGGGACCGCGATCATCCCCGCCGAGGGCTCCGAGGACCACGTGATCCCCGCTCCGCAGCCGGTGCTCGACCTGTCGTGACCGCCGTGCGCGCGGCGGCTGCCGTGGCGCTCGCGACGGCCCTGTTCGCGAGCGCTGCCACCGCGCGGCCGACAGCCCACCGCGGGCCGTTCGTCACGGCGGCGATGACGGCCTTCCTGCGAACACGGGCCGGCAACATCACCGCCGCCGTCTACAACGAGGGCAGCGGGCGGCTGTTCCTCTACCGTCCCGGCGTGGCCGAGGCCGAGGCGAGCGTCGCCAAGGTCGACATCCTCGCGACGCTGCTCTATGAGAGCCAGCGGCAGGGCGAGGCCCTCAGTCTCGCCCAGCGGCAGCTGGCGGCCGCCGCGATCGAGGACAGCGACAACAGGGACGGCCAGCTGCTGTGGAACGAGGCGGGCGGCAACCCGGCGATCGGCGCGTTCAACGCCCGGGCCGGAATGACGCAGACGCTGCTCGACCCAGCCGGAGTCTGGGGTCTGTACCAAACCACCGCCCGCGACCAGATCCGCCTGCTGCGCCAGCTCGCGCTGCCGGGCGGCCTGCTTGGCGACGGCGCCCGGTCGTTCGAGCTCGCTCTGATGAGCCGGATCACCGGCGGGCAGGCCTGGGGCGTGTCCGCCGGTGTGCTGGCGCCGGCGAGCGTGGCGCTCAAGAACGGCTGGCTGCCGGTCGCCACCGAAGGCGGCTGGCAGGTCAACAGCATCGGCGTGGTCAGCGGGCGCTTCCGCCACTACCTGATCGCCGTGCTGACCTCCGGGGACCCGAGCATGTCCTACGGCGCCGCGACGATCGAGGGGATCTCGCAGCTCGTCTGGAAGGCATTCCTGCCGAAGCGGTTCAGGCCCCGCCCGCGGCCGGCGTGAGGGGTCAGGCCGGCCGCGCGCTCAGAGCTGGAATTCACCGCCCGCGTAGATCACCCGCTCGGTCCCGTCGCTCAGCGTCGCGGTGACGCTGCGGTCGGTCGTCGAGACGATGTCGGTATGGACGCTTGACTCGTTGAAGCCGAGCCGCTCCCACTCCGCATGGGCCACGGAGCCCGGGTCGCCGGCGTAACAGTCGTGGTAGGACTTGCCGAGGGCGATGTGGGTGTTGCCGAACGGGCCGCCGACGTTCTCGTCGTAGAGGGTCTCGGCCATGAACTTGGTGATTCGCGAGAACCGCCGGTCGGTGAGCGAGAACTCCCCCACCTTGTCGGCGTTCTCGGTGGCCACCATCTCGGTGATCACCTGCTCGTTCTGCTCGGCTGACGCTTCGACGACGCGCCCGTCGGCGAAGCGCAGCCGGATCCCCTTGACGAGGTTCCCGTAGCGGTACAGCGGCTGGTTGAAGGCGATCCATCCCTCGGTGCCCCGCCAGTCGGGGCTGGTGAAGATCTCGAAGCTCGGGATGTTGCGTCCGCTCCCCCCCACCCACTGGCGTCGCTCGCCGAGCGTGATGTGCAGATCGACGTCCTCGCCCTCGACATGCAGCCGCTCGATCGGCAGCGAGTTCAGCCGCTGCACGTACTCGCCGATCTGGGCCGCCACCTCGCGCCAGCGGGCGATCGGGTCCTCCTCGTCCAGGAAGCAGGCGTCGGTGATCTGCTGCCAGTACTCCTGCTCGGAGAGCCCCGCCTCGGCAGCCATCGCCGCCGTGCCATAGAGGCCGAGCGTCCAGGTGAAGTTCCCGGCGTTCTCCTTCTCGGTGCGCCAGTCCATCGCCGGCTTCATCGAGCGTCCATTGCGCATGATCAGGGCCGGATCGACGCCCTCGAGCGCGTGCATGTCGGAGTCGCTGAGCACGCTGACCTGATGATCCATCTGATCGACGACACCGCGCATGTACTTCGCCGCGAAGAAGTCGATCTGCTCGTCGTTCGCGAGTTCGTAGAAGTCGCGTGAGAGGTTGAAGGCGCCGTCGTCGTCGGCCACGTAGTGGCCGATCGCGTGCGCGCCGGCGCGCCAAACGGCGCGATGCAACTCGACGTAGAGCGGCTTGGCCGCCTCGTGTGCGGCGATCCGAACGACGTCGCCGCGCTTGACTCCGGAGCCCCCGCCGAGCGCGAAGTTGATCAGCACGTCCGCGTAGCGCTCCAGTACCTGCTGGGAAGGTGTGTGGGACATGCGAGCGACCCTACTCGATTCTCGAATTCGCCTTTCGCTCAATTCTTTTCGGAGGATGCGGGAACGCTGCCAAGGTGCTCTTGCACGGCCCGTGGCCACCTCGTATGTTCTCGCCAGGACGCGGAACGAGCCGCAAAGAGCGAGGCCACCGAGGTGTGAGGCCGCGCCACCCAGAGAACGGAACGCCCCCTCGGGAGCGCCCCGTAGGAGGGTTCCTCAATCGGCTCGCTTCCGCGTCTGATTCGTTTAAGCGCTCACTGCCGTCTTCGTCTTCGTCTTCGCGCTCGCGCCGCCGCTCAACAGGCGCGCGGCGAGGATCCCGCCGAGCCCTCCGAACAGATGGTCCTGCCAGGAGATCCCGGCCTGCGGCACGAGATCGGTGGCGAGCGCGCCGCCGAACAGCACCGCGACGACAACGCCGAGCGCGAGCGCGCCGATGCTGCGCGTGAAGAACCCGCGCGCGATCAGGAATCCGGCGTAGCCGAACACCACGCCGCTCGCGCCGACCGTGTCGGTATGGCTCCCGGCGGTCAGCCAGGTCCCCAGCCCCGCGACCAGGATCACGACCACCGTCACCTCGATGATCCGTCGCGCCCCGGCTGAGGCGATCACCAGGCCGAGCACGACGAACGGGATCGTGTTGCCGATCAGATGGCCGAAGCCGGCATGCAGAAACGGTGCCGAGAGGATCCCCGGGAGCCCGGAGAGCGCGCGCGGGTAGATGCCGTCGCTCGTGAGCCGCTGGCCGTCGATCTTGTTGACGATCTCGACGACCCACATCACGGCGACCAGCACACCGATCACGGCGGCGCCCTCGAACAGTGCGGCGCGGCGGACGGTCTTCACAATGCCCAGTGTGACGCATTCTGCGGCGTCCTACCATCAAGCTATCCCCCGCCGGCTGATGACCCTTGGCGTGCTCGGCGTGCTGGCCCTCGCGGCGTGTGGCGGCCAGCGCAGCACGCTGCCGCCGTCCCCGGGCGCCTCGGGCGCGGTCGCGCTCAGCGAGCTCGCGCACCATCCGGAGGTCTACGCCGACGCGCGCGTCGCCACGGTCGGCACCGTGGCGCGTGTGAGCGGGGGCCGCAAGCCGCTGTTTGCGCTGGAAGGCGGCCACGGAACGCGAATCGTGCTCGAGCCGAGCTCGTCCGCCGCCGCTGATCTCGGCCGGCGCGTACGCGTCAGCGGCTTGTTCACCGTCACCTTCGAGTTGGGCTACGAGATCCTCGTCTCGCGGATCGCAGCCGCCTGAGCGCGCCGCAGCGGCGGCGTGGGCCGGTGATCAGGTCAGGTGGCGCGTGCGGCTCCGTGGTCGAAGCTCGCCAGGTCGCTGACGGCGATGCTGCTCGGCACGGCGAAGCCGACCCCGCTGTTCGCGCCGGCGCCGGCGAACGCGTCCCCGCCGCCGGTCGCGATCTGCGAGTTGATTCCGATCACCTGACCCGCGGTGTTCAGCAGCGGCCCACCGGAGTTGCCCGGGTTCAGCGCGGCGTCGGTCTGGATCACGCCGGTGATCGTCGCGCCGTTGGGTGAGGTGATCGCGCGACCCAGTGCCGAGATCACGCCGACCGTCAGCGTCTGGTCGTAGAGGAACGGGTTGCCGATCGCAAAGGCCTGATCGCCGACGTGCAGCGAGGCCGAGTCGGCGAATTTGAGCGGAGCGAGCCGCAGCCCGGCGGGCTTGACCGACAGCAGCGCGAGATCGTTGGACGCATCCACTCCCACCACGCTCGCCGGTCGCGTGGGCCCGCCGCTGCCGCCGAACTGCACCGTGATCTTGACGGCACCGTCGACGACGTGATCGTTGGTCAGGATCAGCCCCTTGGCGCTGACGATGATCCCGGAGCCGCTGTCGCTCTGCGCCTGCCCGAAGGCGTCGCTGGAGCCCGTCGCCGAGATCGCGACGACGCTCGGCGCTGCGCGCTCGTAGATCAGGTGCGCCAGCGTCTGATGCGTCTGCTGAGCGGAGGCGAGCGCGTTCGCCGCGACCGGCGTCGAGGCCGCCACCGTGCGCGTGGTGGTCTTGCCCGACGGCGAGATCACGACGACCGCGAGCGCAACGAGCAGGCCACCGAGGGCCGCTGAGAGGATCGACGTTTTCGGGCTTGGCGGCATCGCGCGGGACCCACATCATGCCCACCGCCACCTAACCCTGGGTAAACCGCGAGCTCACCGTTGCGTCAGCGGCGAGCCGGCGCGCCGTCGCCGGTCCCCTGCGGACCCTGACGTGCTACACCCTCAGCGATGGGCCGTCTCGACGAGGTTGACCTGACGCAGCGCCTGAGCCGCAGCGCCGAGGCGGCGCGGCTCGCCGTCGTTCAGCGCCGCCTCGTCGAGCTGCGCCTGCAGGCCGCGGGCCTGCTCGGTGACGCACGCCTCGGCCCCGCGCTGTGCGTCCTGCTCGAGGGCTGGGATGCCGCCGGGAAGGGCAGTGCGATCCGCAGGCTCGTCGAACCGCTCGATCCCCGGCACGTGCATGTCGTCCAGTTCGCCGCTCCCACCCCGGCGGAGCTGCGACACCATTTCCTGTATCGCTTCGCGCCGGCGCTGCCGGGTCGCGGCGGGATGGCGGTGCTCGACCGCAGCTGGTACGGCCGTGTGCTCGTCGAGCGCGTCGACGGGCTCGCCAGCGAGACCGAATGGCGGCGGGCCTACCTGTCGATCGCCGCGTTCGAGCGCGAGCTGGTGCTGGCCGGCACCGCCTTCGTCAAGCTCTGGCTGCACGTCTCCGCCGAGGAGCAGCTGCGGCGCTTCCACAAGCGAGAGGTCGATCCGATCAAGCGCTGGAAGCTGACCGAGGCGGACTGGCACAACCGGGAGCGCCGCGCCGACTACGTGGCCGCGGTCGAGGAGATGTTCAGCCACACCGACCGCCCCCACGCGCACTGGCACATCGTGCCCGCTGAATCCAAGCGGTTCGCCCGCGTGCGGGTGATCGAGCACGTGATCGACGCGCTCGAACACGGATTGCGCGGCGAGGGGATCGAGCCGGTCGCGGCGAGCTGAAGCGCCGGCTCGCGGGTCAGAGATCGATCCGCAGATCGACGCGGCCCGGCGCCTTCGCGACGATCCGCAGCCAGCCGCCGCGGGCACGGCTGAGGACCGCGCGACCGCTGGCGACCCGCCAGGCGGCGACGTAGCGCTCGCGCACGATGACCGCGCCGGGTCGCGTGACCAACAGCCGCACGTTCGCCCCATCCGAGCTGAGCAGGCGCGCCGGCCCGCTGACGATCCCGGGTGCGCCGGCGACCGAGTAGACGCGCCAGTGCGCGCTGTGCCAGACGAGCTGCACGCCGGGCACGCCGGCCCGCACCAGCCGCGCCTCGGCGAGCGCCGCGTAGTCAAGCGGCACGTCGGGCAGCGCGACGAAGCGCACGCCGTTTGCGAACAGCCACGAGCGGTATGACGCCGGCGTCAGCCGACCCGGGTCGTAGAAGATCGCGTTGTTCGCCGTGTCGAGCTGGCGCTCCCAGCCGCGCGCGAGCGGAAACGAGGGCGCGACGTAGGCGGCCTCCCAGTGCAGAGCGGTCGGTACCACCTCGACGCGCGCGAGCGGACGGTCGGCGGTATCGAGGTAGCGCAGCAGCGGGTGGAAGTAGGCAGCCTCCATCGAGGGGTTCCCCTCGCCGAGCAGCGCCTGGCGAGCCGGGACCCACTGGGCCAGCGCAAGCGGAATTGCCGCCGCGATGAGCAGGACGCGTCCGCGCCGGCGCTCCCACACGAGGGTCGTCACGAGCGCGACGCCGAAGCAGACGCCGAGCCGCGTGATGTTGTTGCCGATCGCGCTCGGCACGGCGAAGGTGGCGATCAGCGCCACGGCGTACAGCGCGACCCCGGCCGCGATCGCCCGGTCGCGGCGCGCGACGACGATCCCGATCGGCACCAGCGCGACGAGCATCCCGACGAAGTTCAGCGGCGCGAACGGCATCGTCCCGAGTCCCGGGAACAGCACCTCGAGCGCGAGCACCGGCGTCGCCGCGGCAGCGGCAAGCGCGCCGGCGGCCCAGCGGCGCTCGGGCCAGTTGCCGATCATCCACGCGAGCGCCGCCATCGCCAGGAACCCGCCAGCGAGCGGGCTGGCGAGTGAGGCGGCGACGGCGAGCGGCAGCGCGAACGGCCAGCGCGCGCCGCGCGCGACGAGCAGCGCGACGAGGCCGATCGTCTCGCCGAGCAGATACGGCTCCTGGCCGATCGCGACCTGCACCACGGTGCCCACGGCGAAGGCGATCGCCCCGGCCCGTCCGGCCCGCCCAAACCGCCCGACGGCGAGTCGATCGAACGCCCACGCCGCGACGGCGACGCAAACGATCTCCATCAGCGGAATCCCCGCCAGCCAGCCGATCGGGGCGAACAGCACGGAGTAGTCGAAGGTCCAGTGGCCGCCGTACCACTGGCTGTCCCACAGCGTCAGCCCGCTGCGCGCGAACAGCTCCACGCGGTAGGTTGCCGCCGCGAGATCGACCCCCTGTGCGCCGGTGAGGATCGCGAGCAGCGCGAGTCCCGCGGCGAGCAGCGGCGCTGTGAGGCGCGAGCGAGCTCCCGTGACCATCCGACGATCTTAGCTTCCTTCGCTGCTCGGCTCGACCCCTGTCCGACGTTGGTCCCTCGTCGCTCAAGTTTCGTGGCCGATCTGTCGATAGAGGCCTGGCGCGATTCGTATGGAGCAGGTCGCGCGGCAACGCTCACCGCCCTTTGACTGTGACGCTCAGGCTGATCACCGACGCTTCCGAGGAGCCACAGGCGGCGCCGGCTGACGCGCACCCCGAGCTCCCCCCCGAGGCCTTCGAGCAGCTCTTCAGCCTCGCCGGGAGCCTGCTTGCGATCTTCGATGGGCAGGCGCGCTTCATCGCGGTCAACGCCGCCTGCGAGCGGGTCCTTGGCTGCCCGCAGGATCAGCTGCTCGGCCAGTCGCTGCTGGACTGCCTGCATCCGCACGACCCGACCTCGGCGGTTCGCAAGGCTGCCGGAACGCACGGCTGGCAGCCCGGCTTCGTCGAACTGCTCGGACGCCACCGCCACAGCGACGGCAGCTGGCGCTGGCTGTTGTGGAGCGGCAGCGCGCAGGGCGAGTACTGGTACGCCTCGGCCAAGGACGTCACGGAGTGGATCCGGCTCGAGCACCGCGTCGGCCGCGACCCGCTGACCGCTCTGCCGAATCGCGAGGTGTTCATCGATGAGCTGACGCGCGCGCTCGCGCGCCACGCGCGCTCGAGTCTCCACCTCGGGGTCCTGTTCATCGACCTCGACTCGTTCAAGCAGATCAACGACAGCATCGGCCACGAGTCGGGGGATCGGCTGCTGGCCGAGGTCGCACAACGACTGCGCGACGCTGTTCGCGGCGGCGACGTGGTCGGGCGCCTCGGTGGTGACGAGTTCGCGATCCTGCTCGAGCTGCTCGACAGCGACCACGAGGCGGTCGCCGTCGCCCGGCGCGTGCTGGAGGCGTTCGCCGAGCCGTTCGACCTCGGAAGCGGCCCGGTGAGCGTGTCGGCAAGCGTCGGCCTCGCCACCGCCGATGACGCCGACAAGACGGCCGGCCGCGTGATCCACGAGGCCGACATCGCGATGTACCGCGCCAAGGCCAGCGGCCGCAATCGCTTCGCGATCTTCGACGCCGACCTGCGCCTCGAGGTTGACCGCCGGCTGACCGTCGAGCGCGATCTCCGCAGCGCGCTGTCGCGCCACGAGTTCGAGGTCCACTACCAGCCGGTCGTTTCACTGACGGACGGCTCGGTGGTCTCGTTCGAGGCGCTGCTGCGCTGGACCCACCAGGAGTGGGGTGTGATCTCACCCGACGAGTTCATCCCGCTTGCCGAGGAGAACGGTCTGATCGTGCCGATCGGCGCCTGGGTGCTGGAGACCGCGCTGCGCCAGCTCGCCGAGTGGCGTGCCGGCGGCGCAGACCTCAGCGTGTCGGTCAACATCTCCCCGCGCCAGCTGGCCGACGAGGGTGTCGGTGCGACGGTGGCCGCGCTGCTCGCCGAGGCCGGCGTGCCGGCGAGCGCTCTCTGTCTCGAGGTCACCGAGACCGCCGTCCTGTCCGAGCCGATCCGCGCTGCGACCCGCCTTGCGGAGCTGCGCGCGCTGGGCGTGCGCATCGCCTTCGACGACTTCGGCACCGGCTACTCGTCGCTGCGACACCTCAGCCAGCTCCCGGTCGACGTGATCAAGCTCGATCGAACCTTCGTCAGCGCACTCAACCGCCAGGACGCCCATCGCGACCGCGCGATCCTGATCGCGGTCACGACCGCCGCTCGCGAGCTCGCCATCAGCGTCATCGCCGAGGGCGTCGAGGACACCGAACAGCTGGCGGAGCTGCATCGAGCGGGCTGCGGATTCGCGCAGGGCTACCTCTTCTCGGCCGCCCGCAGGCCGGCGGACACGGCGCTCGACGGGTTTCCGAGTCTCGTGGCGCGGGGTGCCGAGAGCGCCGCGCCGGCGAACGAGGGGTCCCGCCGCCAAGGCGGCGGCGCGCCCGATCGCCGCCCTCATCGCTCCAGTCGCTGAGCTACGCTGGAGCGCTATGCGGATCCTCGTCGCCGAAGACGAGCCGGCGATCGCCGACTTCATCGAACACGGTCTCAGCGCCGAGGGCTACGCCGTCACCGTCGCGGCCACCGGTGAGCGCGCGCTCGAGCTCGCCCTCTCGGAGGACTTCGCGCTGATGATCCTCGATCGCATGCTCCCGGGCCGCGACGGGATCGAGGTGCTCGAGGCGTTGCGGACCGTCAATCCCGAGCTGCGCGTGATCATGCTCACGGCACGGACCGGGATCGACGATCGCGTCGAAGGCCTCGACGCCGGTGCCGTCGACTACATGACGAAGCCGTTCGCCTTCGATGAGCTGGCGGCGCGTGTCCGGGCACACCTCCGCGTGCCCTCGCAGCGGGAGTCCACGCGGCTCGAGGCGCTCGGAATCGAGCTCGACCTGCTGACGCGGCGCGTGACCCGCGACGGTAGCGAGGTCGCGTTGTCGACCAAGGAGTTCGACCTGCTCGCCTACTTCCTGCGACACCCGGCGAACGTTCTCTCGCGCGAGCAGATCCTCAGCGCCGTGTGGGGCTACTCCCACGACCCGGGCACCAACATCGTCGAGGTCTACGTCAGCTACCTGCGCCGCAAGCTCAGCCGCCCGGGATCCCCGGCACCGATCGTCACCGTGCGCTCGGTCGGCTATCGGCTCGCGCCGGCCCGTGCCTAACGCGTCGCGGCTGCGCCCCCGCTCCCTGCGCTGGCGACTCACGCTCGCACTCGGGACCGTCCTGGTCCTCGCGTTCGTGGTCACCTTCTACGTCGTGTACCGCGAAACCGACTCGCGGCTGCACGGCGAGATCGACAGGGCGCTGCAGACCCAGGCGAACGCGTTCGCCACCAAGATCTCCCCACTCGGCCGTGAGTACTCGGCTGCCCAGATCGCCGCCCGCGCCACGAACTACGTGGACGCGCAGCCCTTCTCGGCCTCGTCGCAGCTGCTCTACGCGATCGTTCCGGGGCAGAAGATCGCGACCAACGAGCCCGAGCTGCTGGGCCAGAACGCGCACGACACCGATGACTCGCCGGCCACCGGACGCCTCGAGGCGCAATTCACGGCGAGGCTGAAGGCGCAGCCGCCGGGGTTCTCGACCAGGCACGCTCCCGACGTCGGCCGCCTGCGCCTGTACGTCAAGACGTTCTACACCGAGGACGGCCTGCTCGCGCGGCTCGGCGTGGCCGAGCCGCTCGCCCCCGTCGACGACGCCCTCGACGGCATCACGCGCGGCTTCGCGATCGGGGGCACGCTCACGCTCGCTGCCGCCCTGCTCGCCGGGTTCCTGCTGGCGGCGGGCTTCGCGCGACCGCTGCGGCGGATGGCGCGAATCGCCGCCCGCGTCGACGCTGGCGATCTCTCGCCGCGGATCGGCTACCGCGGCCCACGCAACGAGACGCGGGTCCTCGCCGACGCCTTCGACCACATGCTCGACCGCCTCGAGGAGGCCTTCGCCCGCCAGCAGGCCTTCGTCTCGGATGCCTCCCACGAGCTGCGCACGCCGCTGACCGCGATCCGCGGTCAGCTCGAGGTCCTCGCGCGCCGCGAGAACCCCGACGGCAACGAGATTCGACGGGTCCAGGGGCTCGTGCAGGCCGAGGTCGACCGGATGACCCGGCTGACCGAGGACCTGCTGCTGCTCGCCCACACCGACGAGTCCCGCTTCATTCAGCGCGAGGCAATCGAGCTGCGGCCCTTCCTCGGCGAGCTGGTGGCCAGCGCAGAGCCGACGACGGACCGGCGCCTGCGCGTCAGCGCGCGGACCCCCGGGATCCTCAACGCCGATCGCGACCGCCTCGCGCAGGCGTTGCGCAACCTGCTGCGCAACGCGGTCGAGCACACCCAGGCCGGCGGCACGATCGAGCTCGGCGCCCGCGAATGCCCCGACGGGCGCGTGCAGATCTGGGTCGACGACGACGGCCCGGGGATCGCAGCGGCCGAGCGCGACCGCGTCTTCAACCGCTTTCACCGCGCCGACGCCTCGCGCGCACGGACAGCCGGCGGCACCGGGCTGGGGCTCGCGATCGTCCGCGCGATCGTCGATGCCCACGGCGGCCGGGTCTGGGCGGCGGACTCGCCACTCGGCGGAGCCCGCGTGGTGATCGAGCTCCCGGGGTACCGAGCCGCGCGTCTGGCGCTAGATCCCGATGAAGTTGATGCCGAGTGAGTTCAGCCAGCTCTGCGCCTGTGTGTTCAGCACGCTCAGCTCGCCGGTCCACATCAGGACGCCCATCGCGATCAGCACCGCGCCGCCGGCGAACACGATCACCGCGTAGTGGCGCTTGACCCACGAGAAGACCGTCGTCATCCGCCCGAAGGCCAGCGAGGTGGCGAGGAACGGGATCGCCAGACCCGCCGAGTAGAACGCCAGCAACAGCGCGCCGTGCGCTTCGGAGCGCGTCGTGCCGGCGGCCGTCAGGATCGCGCCGAGCGTCGGACCGACGCACGGCGTCCAGGCGATCGCAAAGGCCGCGCCGGCGACCACCGGGCCGCCACGTCCGGCGCGGGCGAGCAGCCGCTCGACGTGCCACTCGCGCCCGAGCACCGGCACCACGGCCGAGAGCACGAACAGCAGCCCCAGCGCGACGATGATCCCGGCGGCCACGCGGTCGAGCGTCACCTTGTTCTGAATCAGCGCCGAGCCGATCGCCGTGGCACCGAGGCCGAGCAGGATGAAGATCGCCGAGAAGCTCGCGATGAACAGCAGGCTCGGCACCAGGACGCGCCGGACGCCGGCCCCGGGGAGCTCGTTCGGCGACACGCCGACGACCGTCGAGAGATACCCGGGGACCAGTGGCAGCACGCAGGGCGAGAGGAACGACACCGCGCCGGCTGCGATCGCGGCCAAGACCCCCACACCTGTCGCTGAGGTGCTCACGTGCCTAGAAGTCTAGAAGCAGATTCGTGAGCTGTCCTCCCTGCCAGGCGATCGGCGGGCGTCCCGGCTCCTCGACGACCAGGCGGGCGCCGGGAATCGCGTCGGCATAGGCCCGCGCGATGGCCAGCGGGTGCCCTGGATCCGCGTCGTCGCTGCTCCCGACCACCAGCGTCGGGATCTCGAGCGCCGCCAGCGAGCTCCAGGCGTCGAACGGGCGCGACCGCGGTACGGCCGCGAGCGCGTCGGCGACCGCCTGCGGATGTTCGTGCGCCGCGAGTCGCTGGCGGATCACCCGCTCGACCGTCTCACGCCACGCGGCCGGCACGCTGTCGAGGCGATAGGCCGCGATGAACCCGTCGACGCCCCCCTCGCGCAGCCCGCGCGCGAGCGCGTCCCAGCGGTCGAACTCGCTTGGGAAGCGCTCGGGGTCGTAGGCGGGCGTGACGAGGGCGAGTCCGGTCACCCGCTGCGGATGCTCGAGCGCGAAGCGGATCGCCGTGTGGGCGCCCATCGAGGCGCCCACGAGCAGGGCGCGCTCGATCTCCAGCCCGTCGATCACGGCCTCGAGATCGCCGGACAGCGCCGCATATGAATAGTCCCCGGCGGGCGCGGGTGCGGACGCGCCGTGACCGCGCGCGTCGTAGAGCACGACCCGCCGCCCCGAGCGCTCGAGCATCCGCGACCCCATCAGCACATAGCGGCGGGTCGCGGTCAGCCCGTGCAGTCCCACGACCGCCGGCCCCTGGCCGTGCTCCTCGACGGCCAGCCGCTGGTCGCCGTGCGTGATCGCGTGCACCACACGCTGATGTCTAGCGCAGAGCGCGATCTCATAGGCTGTGCCGATGACGGTGGTGGATGTCAGCGAGGCCGATTTCGACGTCGAGGTGATCGAGCGCTCCCGCACGACGCCGGTGGTTGTCGACTTCTGGGCGTCGTGGTGTGGTCCGTGCCGGGCGCTGACGCCGCTGCTCGAGGAGGCCGCGGCGGCGCGTGAAGGCGCGGTCGTGCTGGCGAAGGTCGACACCGACGCCAACCAGAGCCTCGCGCAGGCTTTCGGCATCCAGGGCATCCCGGCCGTCAAGGCCTTCCGTGACGGCGCGGTCGTCGACGAGTTCGTCGGCGCGCAGCCGCGCCCGGTCGTGCAACGCTTCTTCGACACGCTGGTGCCCAGCGAAGCCGAGCTGCTCGCCGCCGCTGGCGATGAGTCCTCGCTGCGCGCCGCGCTCGCGCTCGAGCCCGGGCGCGCGGACGCCGCGGTCCCGCTCGCCCGCATCCTGATCGCGGTCGATCAGCCGGACGGGGCGCTGGCCGCGCTCGAATCGGTCGAGAACAGCTTCGAGGCCGACGGTCTGCGGGCGCGGATCCGCCTCAGTGAGGCCGGAGCGTGCACGGAGGCGATCGCCGCGCTCGACGCCGGCGATGACGAGCAGGCCTTCGAGCTGCTGCTGGCGGCACTCCCGCAGGACGACGTGCGGTTGCTGATCGTCGGCGAGCTCGATCGCCGCGGCGCCGCCGATCCGCTGGTCCGCGAGACGCGCCGGCGGCTCGCCGCGGCGCTCTACTGAGCGGCCCGCGATTCGTCTGCACGGCGGCGGACAATCCCCGGCGATGGTTCCCGCCCGCCGCGTCATCGCCCACCTCGACATCGACGCGTTCTACGCGTCGGTCGAGCTGCGCCGGCACCCCGAGCTGCGCGGGCTGCCGCTGATCGTCGCCGGCTCCGGCCCGCGCGCGGTCGTCACGACCGCGAGCTACGAGGCGCGGCGCTTCGGCGTCGACTCGGCGATGCCCGCCGCACGGGCACGCGCCCTGTGTCCCGACGCGGTCGTGCTGGCCCCCGATTTCGAGGCCTACCGCCGCACCAGCGGTGAGGTCTGGGGACTGGTGCGCGAGCGCGTCGCGGTGATCCAGCACGCCGGCATCGACGAGGCCTACCTGGACCTCAGCGAGGAGCCGCTGCCGATCGCGCTGCTGCGCGGGCTCGTGGAGCTCGTCCGCGAGCGCACCGCGATGACGCTGTCGGTGGGCGTCGGGCCCTCGCGGCTGGTCGCCAAGACCGCGAGCGCCTCGTTCAAGCCGGCCGCGTTCGTCGCGATGAGCCGCGAGCAGGCGGTGGCGCACTTCGCCGGTCATCCGGTCCGTGTCCTGCAGGGCGTCGGCCCAAAGACCGCCGAGCGGCTTGCGGCGCTCGGGCTGCGAACCGTCGGAGCACTCCAGGCTGCGCCGACCGAGCTGCTCGCCGCGCGCTTCGGCGAGCGCATGGCGGCCGAGCTGCGGGCGCGGGCGCACTTTCACGACGAGAGCCCGGTCGAGCCCGTCCGCGTCGCCAAGTCGCGCTCCAGCGAGGTCACCTTCCCGGCCGATGTCTCCGACGCCGCGACGCTCGAGCAGGCGCTGGTCGGGATGGCCGGCGAGCTGGGCGAAGGGCTGCGCGCCCGCGGGCGCCGCGCGCGCACGATCGCGATCAAGGTGCGGCTGGAGGACTGGACGACGGTGACCCGCTCGCGGACGATCGACGGTTTCACCGACTCGAGCGAGACGATCGCCGCGATCGCGCTCGAGCTGTTCACGGCCTACGCTCCGGCCCGCCCGGTACGCCTGCTCGGCGTGCGGGTCGCCTCGTTCGAGGACGAAACCGGAGCGCCGCCCCGGGGCGCTCCGGTCCAGCTCGCGTTGGCGCTCTAGCGTGGCTTCGAGGCGGGCGCGATCGCGCTCGCGCCCCACCGGCGTCAGGCGCTCGCCCAGATCTGCGACACGTCGCCGGCGCCGAGCGCGAGCTTGGTCGCGTAGGTGAGGTCGTAGTCACGCCCCGCGACGTACGGTCCGCGGTCGATCACCGGGACGCGCACGGTACGCCCGCCGTAGTGCAGGCTGACCATCGTGCCGCACGGCAGCGTCTTGTTCGCGACGCCCAGCGTGCCGGCGCCGAGCGCCTGGCCGCATGCCGTCATGCCCACTCCGCCATACCACGAGGCGACGACCTGGTGATAGACCGTCGCGACCCGGCCGACGAGCGTCGTGTGAGCTGTGCTCAGGCCCGCTGCGTGCAGGCGCAGCGTGTAGCGGCCGAGCTGCCGGGGCCAGAACCGCTCGAGGAAGTAGCCGTGGCGGTCGGTGGTTGCGTGCGCAACGGCCACCCAGCGGCTCCCGCGACGCTCCTGGACGGCGATCGAGCGATTGCCGACGCCGGGGTGCAGCACGCCGATGAACGCGACGTCCTGGCCGACGAGCACGTTCGGGTGCAGCAGCAGCGCACGCAGGCGCAACGGCAGCTGGCGGTGCTTGCGGTGGCCGACTCGCGGGTGGGCCCGGGAGCCCGCCGCGGTCGCGACGGTCCCTGAGATGCCGGCGCCGAGCGCGAGCGCGCCCAGCGCGGCGGCGGCGCGCCGCGCGCGCCGGTTGAACTGCGGCCTCATATGAGGTCTCCTTGGATTTCGTCCGCCTACGGGGTTAGCTGTCGGGCTCGCGGCGGCGGCGCCGGCTCAACGGGAGCCTGCGCCGTTCGTCGCTACGGCCGCAACTCGGCGACCGATTCGCCCCAGCCGCAGCCGGGCACCAGATGCGCCACGGCTACCGGCAATGGGTCCCCCGATCGGCCTCACCTTGCGCGAGGACGACTCGGCGACAGAACAACTGTTCGTATTCTACCGAGTCAACGGACGCTACAACGCACTACCCACCCCGCCGCCGTGCCCAATCCCGAACGCCTGAGCCGAACCGATGCCGGATTCCTCGCGCTCGAGGATCGCCGCGGCCTGCACATGCACGCCGGTTGCGTGCTGGTGTTCGACGGCGTCGCGCCTGACCTCGGGCAGCTGACCGAGCGGATCCGCTCGCGCCTCGATCGCGTGCCGCGCTACCGCGCCAACGCGGTCGCGACCGGACCCCGCCCGGGTCGGGCGGTCTGGGTCGCTGCTGCGAGCCTGCCGCTCGAGCGCCACGTCCGCCACACCGCGCTGCCGGGCGCCGCGGATGAGGCGGAGCTCGCGCAGCTGGCCGCGCGGGTGTTCTCGGCACGGATCGACCGCGGCAAGCCGCTCTGGGAGTTGTGGCTCGTCGAGCGGCTCGCCGGCGCGAGCTTCGCGCT
>ODAK010002696.1_pt1 | contig 18633 bp, 18 predicted proteins | sample 1539591 | NCBI WGS metagenome assembly ODAK01 (sample SAMEA3539303, study PRJEB22396) | soil metagenome | biome: tundra; feature: field; material: soil | place: USA | collected 2010-05 | depth 0.15 m | reverse complement strand
ATGGCTCTCATTCTATGCTTGCCCGGGAGCCCCGCTGCCCCGTAGGTGCCGTGCTTCCACCTCGCCCGCCGCGCTTTCGCCACCGTGCCGTGCGTCCTCTTCCACCACGCTGCTGTCATCGATGCCGTGCGTCCATCTTGCAGCCCTGCTACCCTCCGTCGATGCCGTGCGTCCATCTTGCCCGCACGCGCCACCGTGCCCGGTGTCGCGCGTCGGGTCTTGCCGGCCCGCTGCCATCTCACCCTGTGGTCTCCGCGGGTCAAACGCCCCATAACCCCAAGCGTAAGCGCGGGGAAATTCAGCGATACACTTTCCTCATGAGACTCACCCTCAGCTTTGCTCTGATCCTCTGCGGCACCGCCGCGGCCCAAACCACTCCGGACAACGCCGCCAGCGATTCGCTGCGTCAGCGCATGCTGAGCATGAATCTCCTGAACCCGCCAAAACGCATCATCCTCGCGCCGTCACCGTCGGCCGCCGCCCCGAAAGTCTGCGCAATCCCGCTGGTCAACGCCAGACGGGTACTCACGAACGACAAAATGCATATCTTCAAACCGAACGTCCCGGCAGCGTCACTTCGCGCCGAAATCGTGCAGGTCCCCGCGCCCGCCTGTGGCGAGCCTGCTGCCCGCTAACGTCCGGCCGAAACCCCGCGCACGCCGATATCGCGCAGACAGTGATCGATCCACAGCTTCGTCACCTTCTCCTGCGCCCCGTTCTGCGACAGCCGCGTCCTTAAACTCCCGAAGTCCACATGATCCAGCGGCTGGTCCTGGTTGAAGCACGAGAACACCACCGTCTCTTCGCCCGTCACAGGATTCTTATGCACCTGCAAACACTGCGCGCAGATCTCCTTCATCATGCACTGCATCGGCGAGTTGATACTCCCGATCGCCTGATGATCCGGCTTCAGAAAAGGGAACAGCACCCCATGCCGCGCCTGCTGCACCGCTTTCATCATCCCGTCCGACCCGATCACGATCAGCCTGTCCACCGCATGCAGCGGAATCGTATCCTCGCCCAACTCCCCGCGTCCGTAAGCCGCCATCGCTTCCACGATGTTCCCCACAAACGCGCTGTCCTGCACACGCCCCGCCGTGAACCCCGGTGCTTCATCGCAAACCCAGATCACCAGATCCGCGGCCTTCTCGATCTCTTCCACCTTGTAGCGATCGATAATCTTCTTGTAGCCCGCGAAATAAATTACCCGCGAGCCTTCCTCGCGCAGCTTCTGCCCAATCGAGAACAGCACCGCGTTCCCCAGCCCGCCACCTGCCAGCAGTACCGTCTCTTCCGACGGCGTCTCGCTCGGCGTCCCCGTCGGACCCATCAGGATCACCGGTTCGCCCTTCTTCAGCAGTGCGCACAAGTCTGACGACCCGCCCATCTCGAGCACGATCGTCGACAGCAACCCCTGCTCGTGATTCACCGACGCGCCCGTCAGTGCCAGCCCTTCCATCCCCAGCACGGTATCCCGCGTCCTTGGTGCCAGCGCTTCGTAATTCTGCAGCCGGTAAAACTGCCCCGGCCTGAACGCCCGAGCAGCGATCGGCGCCCGCACAATCACCTCGACAATATTCGGCGTCAGCCGCACCACATCATGCACCACCGCCCGCAGTTGATCGTTCAGCGTGGCGAGTAACTCCGCTGGCTTCGGCTCGGAAGTCGCCACCTTCGCCAGCATCCGCGACACCACCGGATACCCCTGCTTCGCGCTCCCCATCGCCTTCACCACATTGCCCGAGAACGAAGGATGCAGATCGCCGAAGAAGCTGATCGCCCGGCCATCCGGCCGCACCGACATCAGCACGTACGTTTTTTTCGGCTTCGAAATTCGCTCCGGCTTCACTGGCGCACCTTCTTCATCCACCGCCTGAAAGAACCGCCCGTCGAGCATCACATTGTGCTCGTCTTCCCTCGCCAGCACCGTGTTCGGCTGCGTTCCCGCCGCCACCAGAATCGTCCGCGCCGGCAACACCACCATCTCGCCCGACGCCGCCATTTTCCCGCTTGCTTCATCCACTGCGTACTTCTGGAATCGCAGCGCATCCGCCGCGCCAGCCGCATCCACCAGTACTTCTTCCGGCGCGAGACATTCTGTAAACCGAACGCCCTCTTCGAAAGCCTTCGCCACTTCCTCGTGATTCAGCGTGTAGCTCGGCGCATCGATCAGCCGCCGCCGGTAAGCCACCGTCACGCCGCCCCAGCGATTCAGCAGATGAATGAACTCCGGCTTCCTGCCCTCACGCGCCGCTGCGGCCCGCTCCTCGCGGATCGCCCGCGCATGCGCCAGAAACTCCTTCGCCACCACCGCTTCATCCGCGGTCCACGAAGCGCGCACATTTGCGTCGCCCAACTCTCCCACCAGCGCGTCATAACGCCGCAGGAACTTCTCCACCTGCACCACATAATACGCCAGCGATTCCGTCGCTGTATCGATGGCCGTCAGCCCGCCGCCAATCACTACAATCGGCATGCGGATCTGCAGGTTCGCCAGCGAATCGAACTTCGCGGCGCCCGTCAGCTGCAGCGCCATCAGGAAGTCCGACGCCTGCCGCACCCCGCGCACCAGCCCGTTCTTCATCGGGATCACCGTCGGCCGTCCCGCGCCCGCGCACAGCGCGATATGGTCGAAGCCCATCTCGAACGCGCTGTCGATCGTCAGCGTCCCACCGAAACGCACCCCGCCATACATGCTGAACTGCGCCCGCCGCTCGATCAGCAGCCGGATCACCTTCAGAAAATTCTTGTTCCACCGCACCGTGATTCCGTATTCGGCCACGCCGCCGAACCCGGCCATCACGCGCTCATCTAGTCGCTCATAGATCTCCGTAATATCGTGAATGGGCCGGAACGCCACCCGGTTCCCATAAGCATCGACACCAGATATATCGGCAGGCAGCGGCTCAATCTTTAGGCCATCCACCGCAGCCACCGTATGCCCGTCATTCATCAGATGGTGCGCCAGCGTAAAGCCCGCCGGACCCAGCCCCACCACCAGCACCTTGTATCCCGATGAAGCCTTCGCCACCGGTCGCCCGAAATGCAGCGGATTCCACCGCGTCAGCAGCCCGTAAATCTCAAAGCCCCACGGCAATTCCAGCACGTCTTTCAACGAGCGCGTCTCCACCTGCGGAATATCCACCGGCTCCTGCTTCTGGAACACGCACGACTTCATGCAGTCGTTGCAGATCCGGTGCCCCGTCCCCGCGCACATCGGGTTGTCCACCGTCACCACAGCCAGCGCCCCGATCGGATTCCCGTTGCCCTTCACCACGTTCATCTCGGAGATCTTCTCTTCCAGCGGACACCCCGCCAGCTTCACCCCGAAAACGCTCGCTTTAAACGACCCGTCCTTCTCCTTGAGGCCCGTCGAACAACTGTCCTTCCCCTGGTTGTGGCACTTGATGCAGTAATGCGCCTGATCCAGTGCCCCTGTCAGATCCGTCCCCGCATCCGTCAGCTGAAAGCCTTCGCGGTGCCGCCAGTGCTCGCTCGAAAACTGCAGTTGCACCAACCCATGCGTAGCCACTTCTTCCGCCGCCACCAGATGGTGCATGTCCAGCTTGTGTGGCGTCTTGAACAGCACGCCCGCCTGATGCTTTGCCTTGCCTTCCGGCGTTAGCGTTGCCCAGGCCGCATACAACGCGGCCAGCCTCAACGGTTCCGCATGTTCCGCCTCCGCCGCCAGCCATTTATCGACATGGTCCGCGTAGCTCCGCTCCGTCAGCGGCGCCATCAGGAATGCCTCCAGCTCCGAAGCCACCGCATCCCCGTCGATCGCCGCCGCCTTCTCCGGCGTATATCCCGTCAGCGCCTTCCGCTGGACGAACTTCCGCTTCACCGCATAGAGTGGCGCCAGCTCATGATGCCGCGCCTGCAGCTCGCGCAATTCCTCGCCGATCCCGAACAGCTTCCCGACGAAATCCTCCACGTGCGGAGCCACTTCGATAATCAGTTCCGACGCCGCTTTCGCCGCCAGCGGCGCTGGCTCTCTCCGCGCGTCCGCCAGCCGACCCGCCAGCGCGGGCTCCGCTTCTCCCAACTCTTTCAGGAAGATGGAATCGAGTTTCGCGAGGCCCGAATGCGCATAAAGGTCCTCAAAGGCAAGTCCGAACGACAGAGTTAGCTTTTTCACTTGTTTATTCAATAGCCGAGGGTATGTTTATAGTTTGCCAGATACCCCTCGCTATCAGGACTCCACGCCACCCGCGTGCCTTACATCCCGGCGCGGAATGCGATAGTATCTGGTCGGCTGGACCGCGCGTTACTGTCCGCCCCAAAGGACCCTGTGATGTCCAGAACCTCCCGGTTAGCAGTTCCCCTGCTCGCGGTGGCGGCCCTGTGCGCCGCCACTGAAAAACCAGTCAAGCCTGTCTGTACAGCCCAGCTACGGGGCAAGCTCTGGCCGGAGAAGAACCCGGTCGAGCTCTGCGCTCCCAAACGTTTTCACTACGAATGGCAGCAGCTCACCATCGACGTCTCGCATCTGCGAGCTGCCACCCGGCGCAAGGAGGTAGTCGCGAGCCTCCCCGCCGTAGAAGGCTCCCGCGCCCGGCGCTGATAGAGTGAGGTTTCAGTGGGGCAGGACCCCAGTCCTGCGGCCGACGCCCCCGTCGGCCTCCTGGTTCTTCTTCCGCACCTCCGGCAGCGGCTTCCGCGCCATCATCTCCGGCGCATTGGCCTCTTCGGCCACCACACTTGCGATCACTGCCGACGCCTGCACTAAATCCGCCGCAACCACGTGATCCAGCGTATCCATCGTCGAATGGTGCGTCACTGTCGAGTAATCCATCGGGTCCTGAATAAACTGAAAGCCAGGCAGCCCCACATCGTCGAACGACAAATGATCCGTCCCACCCGTATTTCTTAAACTGATCGTCGTCACGCCCAGATCCCGGAACGGCCCGATCAGCGTCCTCTCGAAGAACGGCCGCGCCGCGTCATTGTCCTGCAGGTAAACTCCGCGAATCCGCCCTGTCCCGTTATCCAGATTGAAATAGGCAGCCAGCTTCGCGTGCTCCGCCGTAATCGCCATCGTCGCCGGATCGCCGAAATGCTCCTTCACATAAGCCTTCGACCCGTACAGCCCCTGCTCCTCGCCGCTCCACAGCGCGATCCGCACCGTGCGGTCCAACTTCAACTGCAGCGTGCTCAGCACCCGCATCACTTCCAGCATCACCGCGCTGCCCGCGGCGTTGTCCGTTGCGCCCGTCCCGCCGTGCCACGAATCGAAATGCGCGCCGATCATCACCACTTCGTCCTTCTTCGTGCCGCCTGGAATCTCTCCCACGATGTTCGTGCCGTTCAGATCCCGATCGCCTACCACCGCTTCCAGATCCACCCGCAGCTTCACAGGCTCTTTCCGGGCCAGCAATCGTGCAATGCGGTTGTATTGTTCTTCCGTGATTCGGAATTTCGCAACGGATAAATGGTCCGCCGCCTTCCTCGTCCCCGCCGCCTCCGCGAAAACGTCCCCGTCATGCGATCGCGCGTCTTCCACGAGAATCGCCGCCGCGCCCTCGTCCACATAGAAACGGTCCCGCTTCTCCGAAGCTTCCCGCGCCCTGTCCTGCATCGCCGTCCGCACATCCGCCGGCAACGACGCTACGTATTTCCGCGCCTCTTCCGCGTCTTCCGGAATCCTCACGTCTTCCAGCCGGATATCGATCTTCGGCGTCGCATCACCCGACTTGGCGAGATTCGCCAGATCCGCATCCGTATAGCGCGTAAACGCCGGGCGCGTCTCCGCTTCTTCCGCCGAATTTCGCTGCCGGTTGAACAGCACGATCTTCCCGCTCAGCTTCCCGTGCCACTCCTGCTTGTACTTCTCGAAATCCGCGTCGGTCTTCGCCTGATCGTTGGCGGTCGCCACGAAGGGCGCCATCACAGGCTCGCCGGTCACAGGCTTACCGGTCGGCTCGCTCCACGCCAGCGGCAGCGCATCGAGCAGCGAGTACCGCGGCTCGATCATCTCCACCGAATAATGCTTCAGCGACCAGCTCCGCCCGAACGGCCCCCACGCTTCCGTGTGCACATTCTGAAGGCCCCAGGCCTTCATGCGCCCCATCGCCCACTGGGCAGCCTCATCGAACTCCGGAGAGGCCGTCAGCCGCGGACCATACCGGTCCGTCAGCGCCTCCTCGTGCTCCATCACCTGCGAATGCTCGAAGGCTTCCTGTTTGATTTGGTGTATGAGGTTGTAGTCAGTGCGCTCCTGCGCAAAGACCGTAAGCACGACCAACGACGACCCGAAGGCCAGTCTTCGAAAAGTCATTCTTCATTTTGCACCCACGGATCGTACGAACCAACGCTCCACTGGTGCCCTTCCGGATCTGTGCAGGTAAACCCGCGCCCGCCATAATCCATATCCCGAATGTCCCGCGTCATCACCGCGCCAGCCGCCTTCGCTGTCGCATAAACCGCATCACAATCCGGTACGACGATATAGATCCCTTGCGCCTCCGAGCTCCCCTTCTCACCGGAACCCAGCATCACCATGCCGCCCCCGTACGTGAGCTGCGCATGCGCAATCGTCCCATCGGGATTCGGATACACGGCATTCTTCGCAAACCCGAATGCCTTACAAAGCCACTCAATCGCCGCTGGCGCGTCCTGATATCGAATTGAAGGAATAACAGAAGATTTCATAACCCCACTATCCCGGTTTTACCCGCATCAGTCTTGTAAAAACCGGAAGCATCTGCTTGCCTGCTGTACTGCCTTGAAGCCAGAATTGTGCTGCCATAGTGGGGCAGGCCCCCCGGCCTGCGGCCGACGCCCACGTCGGCCTCTTCTGCCCTACCCCACCGCCACATGATTCGCCCAAACCGTCTTCCCCGCCGTATACGTCGTCGCGTCGATCCCCGAAAACGCCCGGAACTCATTCGCGAAATGCGCCTGATCGTAATACCCGCACTCCACCGCCAGCTCCGCCCACCGCACATCCGTCCCGCGATGCAACTCGCGCACCGCTCTCTGAAACCGCTGCACCCTGCACCACGCTTTCGGACTCAATCCGACCCGCTCCCGAAAAACCTGCGAGAGATACCTCTCACTCCGGCCGGTCTCAGCCGCGACTTCTTTCACGCAGGCCGTCTCCCGAAAACGCCCGAGCGCATAATCAACAACGCAATTACGCGTCAGCCGGGACCCAAAACGCTCGCGAAGAAACTGCTCGACAGCGCACAGCTTCGCGGCAGGCTCGCGACTCCAGACCAGCCGCTCCCTTAGCGACCTCGCACAGGAACCCCACACATCCTCCAGCGCGATCCCTCGGTTGCTGAAAGAATCCACCGCGTCACCCGCAAACGGCGCAAACCCGCCCGGCGCGAACACGATCCCGGCCACCTCCGCCAGATCCGTGCTGTCCACAATTTCGTACACTAACCGCGTGCCCATCACCAGCGAGTGCGGCGATTTCCCGGTGCGTCCCGCCTCCCCGCATTCCCAGGTAAAATCCCGGTCGAGATTGATGATCGCCTGCACGCAGCCATTCGGCAGCACTCTCTCCCGCGCATGCCCCACCTCCGGCGCCCGCGCATACCAGATCGAGCGAACCCACCCGTCCAGCGGCGGCGCCGGTCTGCGCTCCACGTAGATCATCGGTAGCCGTCCCATACGTACGACAGAAAATTCCGCACTGGCCTGAACCCGCAGCGCTCGTACAGCCGGATCGCTTCCACATTCGCCGTCGTCACCGTCAGGCTGATGCGTCGCGCCCCGTGTATGCGCAGTGCATTGATCGCCTCGCGCAGCAACTCATACCCGAGCCCGCGCCCTTTCGTTGACGGCGTGACGCACAACTGCGTAATATGACCGACCTGATCTCCCACGAAGCTTACGAGCACAATCCCCGCCAGATACCCGCTCGCGGCATCGAATGCCACAAACGACCCGTGCCGGAAAAACGTCCCGCATCCCGGATACTGCACGATGTTGTAAATGAAGCGCCGTGCCCCCGCAACAGTCCTGTATTGATCGTTGATCTGGCTGTCGACGTGTTCCGCGTACGACAACGAAATCACGCCTGCCGCCACTTCGTGGTGATGGTCCGCCCACGGCTCGATGTGGAAGCGCCGCAGCGCCGATCCCGCAGGCAGGTACGCAGGCGTGGTCGTGTCCAGCTTCATCAGCATCCGCTCCTGGACTTTGACGAAGCGCTCACGCTGCAGCGCCCTTCCCACCAGCGGGTCCACCATCATGAGTTGACCCTCGACACGCTTCACGCCGGGGGTCGCAATCAGCCCGTCCAGAATCGCGCGGAACAGCCGCACTTCATTGCCGCTGTGCCGCCAGAGCGGCCGGACATAAACGTCCCCGATCAGCCCCTTGTGTTCTTCGACGACGGAATACCCGTAACCCACCACTTCGCCGCGCTCGACCAGCGCCGCGCCCATCAGCGCGCGCATATCGGCAAACTGATGCACCAGATCGGCCGAACGGCCGAAGTCCCAGTCGAGTTCGGTCTCCCACTCGACCGTTTCTTCCAGCAGCAGCGGATCCAGTTCCCGGCCGGAGAGCTGTCGCAACTCAACGATCTCGGGCCCCGCAGCCATCGGATCGCTCAGCGCCGCCATGGCCAAAGTATATCGATGCTCAATCCCCCGGCTGTGCCATCGCCACGGTCACCAACCGATCGTCCGCATTCCGCGTTCGATACACCAGACTCACCCCGTCCGCGCCGGTCAGACAATACTCCCTCGCCGGAGCCTGTACGGTGTTGGTCACGCCCTTCGCCACATCGAATCGCAGCAGCAGGCCGTTGGTCCCGCCGTAGAAGGCGCCATCGTCGGTCAGAGCATAAAACTGGACGCGTTGTTTATCCGACCGCATCCGTCCCAAAACGTTGCCGCTGCCGTCCAGTTCAATCAGCTCGAGCAGGTTTCCGATCATCCCCGAAAAAGCCACTACGGCGATACGGTCTCCGGCAGCCATGATCGCGGTGGGAACGCCAGCCCCGCCGGGCTCCAGACCACCGGGAAACGTCGAGCGCGCCAGGTACGACCCCAGCAATTTCCCCGCGCGCGAATACTTGCGAATCACGTTGTAATCGTCTTTAGACCTGCTCTGAGCCCCCAGCACCCAGATCGCATGATCAGGCGCTATCGCAATGTGATTCGGCCAGAACTTCCCGGTATCGATGAACGCCGTCTGCAGGCCGTTGGCATCGAACATCACGAGGCCGCTTTTCCAGACGCCGTGCCTCACGTCGCCATCCCCGCCCGCGGCGCCAGCGACGAATGTGCCGTCTGAATCCACCGCGACATCGTTAGCCCATGTAATAGGCGTGTCCGGCAGCTGAATCGGCAGATTCAGACGAAAATGTCCATCCGGCCCATACACCCTGATGACCCGATCGATATTGCTGTCGAACTTCAGCATGTACCCGTTGCGGTACTGGCAAATCGGCTGTCCTCCACTCTCGGGACACTCCGACACCACCTGACTTGCCGCCGGAAACGCCAGCATCAACACGGTACACGCGACTCCAGTCGCATTCCGCAGACCGCGCAAACCTCGCCACTTTGACATGCCCCTCCTTCTCCAGGTGGGGCGGGCGTTTTCCCCCGCCGCTTTTCATTCAGCAATGACGTTCCACCCGTCATGGCTGCGTATGGGAATTATAGGGTTATTTCCACGCGGGGAGAATCCCTGTCAGAGATACAGCTTCATGCCGATATGGCTGGCCTGGAAGCCCAGCCGCTCGTAAAAACGCCGCGCATCGGTCCTCGCCGCATTGGTTGTAAGTTGAACCAGCCGGCAGCCGCGCTCCCGCGCCCGCGCCAGCACCCACTCCATCAGTTGTGTCCCGATCCGTTGATTGCGCAGATCAGAGCGGACGCGCACGCCTTCCACCTGCGCGCGCCAGCCACCGTCGAAAGTCAGTCCCGGAATGAACGTCAGCTGTAATGTGCCGACAACCTGCCCATCGAGCAACACCGCAACAACCTCGTTTATCCGGATGTGCGGCGATTGTGGTTCGCTGGGTACTTCGCCTGCCGGTGCCGCAGTCATAAAATAGCGCGCCAGCATAGCCACGATCGCAGCGAGTTCACTCTGCAGTGCGGGCCGGATTTCGAGCATTACCCCGGCAGGCTGCTCATTACCTCGCGCGGCTTCTCTTCCACCACTTCGAGAATCACTGCGCCAAGCTTCATGAAATCGTCCAGCTCCGATGGCTTGCGGAAATAACGCGAGATTCCCAGCTCGCCAATGCGCGCCCGGTCACGCGGCGCGTCTGAAGAGCTGACTACGATCACCGGCGTCTGTTCGCACTGCGGATGCTTCCGGAATTCGGTCAGCACCTGCTGGCCCTCCATCTTCGGCAGATTCAGATCCAGCAGCAGCAGATCAGGACACGGCACAGCGTCCGACTTACCCATTTGCCCGATAAAACGGACTGCCTGTTCGCCGTCCTGAACCACATGCAGTTCGTACCGGATGTGGTGCTCCGCGAGAGCCTGCTCGATCAGCAGAACATCGCCTCGGTTATCCTCGGCCAGCAATATCTGAAGCAGCTTGACTTGTGGCATGGCGCGATTTCATTATCTATTAACACATACGGTAATTAACAAGATCTATACCCCGCCGTGCAATGACGCTGCGCACGCCGGGGGCAACCAAAGCCGCTAGCTCCTTCTCGCGGCTCTCCTTCAGCCGGGTCTTCGCGGCGCGCAGTTCCGGCCCCAGCCTGCCGGGATGGCACATGAATTCCGTCAGGCCTTCCGGCAGCCGTTCCAGCGTGGCGATCAGATTCGCTTCGCTGAGTGTGCCGGTTATCTGGAAGCCGGCAAAGTGGTCGGTGGTTCTTACTTCTCTGAGCGCCCTCGCAAAGTGCGGCCGCGTGACGCGCATCCCCAGCGAAACCGCGCTCTTCGTGATACGAGCCCCCCGGTCGATCCCGAAATCGAACGGCCGCCGGATCCAGCCGATGCGAAACTCCTGAGCGAGCCGCGCCACTGCCTCCAGCACGGGCGGCAGCAGATGCGTATGTTTATGCGTATCGAGGTGTGTGGGGCGGATCCCGGCCCGGACAATGCGGCGCACCTGAGCGAGAAGTTCCTCGTAAATCGGAAACTGTCCGCGCAGCACCAGCTTCGTCAGTTCCCCTACCGTCGCAGGCAGAGCCCGCGCGGGATCTGCCACGCTCTGCCCCTGCACGAGCACCAGATGACAGCCCACGTCGAGCATTTTGTTTTCGCGCGCCAGAGCTACCGCGTTGTCGAAAGCGTCGCCGTTCGCCATCAAAGTGGTGGCCGTAAGGATGCCGTTCCGGTGCGCTTCGATAATGCCTTCGTTCACGTCATGCGTGAAGCCGAAATCATCCGCGTTGACAATCAATCGCCGCAAGTTTTCCCCGCGCTTTCCCCGCGCTTACGCTTGGGGTTATATGCGCCTGGCGTCGGCAAGGAGGCTCACCTGTCACGGTAGCCGATCGTCCGCGCGCCCATCGGCACCCAGGGCGCGGAGCCTCACGTGCCCCGCTACCCGATCGAACCCCCCGAGGAGAGCCCATAACCCCAAGCGTGAGCGCGGGGAATCTTTTCTTCCACCACTCACACTAAAAAATCGCCAGCTTGATACTCAGGAATTTCTTCGGGTTGGCCCGCACATCCTTCAGCAGCGCGTTCAGCTCGCGTGTAGCCCCGTTCATCGAATCGTAAAGCTGCGGATTCACCACAAGCTGTCCGAGCGTCCCCTGACCCGAATTGATCTTGTCGATCGCCGTGTTCACCTTCTGGCTGATCAGCGTGAGCTGGTTCGCAATCTGATCGTCGTTCAGCAGCTTGCCGGCCGTCCCCTTCCCCTTATTGAGGTTCTCGAGCATGGTCTTCGCCTCGCCGATGGTCGCCCGCGCTTCGTCATAGACCTGTGGATCGTACATCGTCTTTCCAAGCGTGCCTTTACCCTGCTGCACCTGGGCGAGCATGTCGTCCATGCGCTGGATCGGCTTGCGGATGTCGTTGTAAAGCTGGTCGTCGTACAGCAGATGGCTGATGGTCCCGTTGCTGTCCTTCACGTCCTTGACGAGTTGCTGGACTTCGCCGGCCGTGGCGTTCAGACGATCATAAAGCGAATCGTCCTTGATCAGCTTGCCGATGTTGCCCTGACCGTTCTCGACCAGAGCGAGAAGGCCGTCGGCTCGCCCGATGATCGTCTGCAATTGCGACAGCAGACTCGAACTCTGCGCCAGAATCTGGGGGATATCCTGCGTCTGCAGCGAGGCGATCTCGCCGCCGGGCTCGACATGCTTCGGGTGCGTGCCCTTGGTAATGTTCACGTACTTCGAGCCCAGCAGATTCGCCGCGCTGATCGCCGACTTCGAATCTTCAGGAATCTGATCCAGATATTGCTGCTGGATCACCATGTCGATCTCGACCGTGCGTTTCGGATCTCGCGAGCCGGAGAGCTTGATCGTGCCGATATAACCCACCAGAATGCCGTTCACGCGCACCGGGTCGTTCGCGACCATGCCGGCCGAGTCTTCCATATAAGTACGCAGATGGAACTTCCCGCCGAACAGGTTGCTCTGGCCCGTCAGCAGAAAGATCAGGACACCCGCGATAATCATCGCGACCGTCGCCAGAATCCCTGTCCGAAGCTGTGCCCAGTGTACTTTTTTCTGCGAAGGCATGGATGGAGTTAAGCGGCGTCCTTTTCCGGGCGCTTCACGAACTTCGAAATATACGAATCGGCCGATGCTTCCAGATCGGTCTGGTTCCCCTCAAAAACCAGACGCCCTTCGCGCAGAACCATGAATACCGTTTTAGTCCCCGTTTCGCCGGCCGGATCTAAACGGCCACTGTCCGGATTGTAGCGAAAGTTGGCCACCAGATTCCCGTCCTGATAGCGATGGGTGACCACAAGTGCTGTGGTATTGTCCACATCCCGCTCTTTGATGATGAGCGCCACGATGGTGTGGGCTGTGATGGGATCGAGGCCGGCAGTCGGCGAATCGTATAGCAATAGAGGCGGTTTATTGACCACTGCCCGCGCAATCGCAGCCCGCCGCCGCATGCCACCGGAGAGCTCGCTCGGGTAGCGCTCGAGCGTCTGTTCGAGTTCCACGAAGCGCAGCGAATCGCGCACTGCCGGCTCCATTTTCTCGCGCGGCATCTGGATCGCTTTCTGGTTCAGCAGAGGGTAAGCGACGTTCTGCGCGATCGTCATGGAATCAAACAGGGCACTCTCCTGGAAGAGCATCCCGATCTTGGTGCGCACGTCGAACAGCTTGACCTCGGGCATGGTGGTGACGTCTTCGTCGAACAGGAAGATCTTACCTTCTTTGGCGCGGTTCAGGCCCATCGCGGTCTTCAGCAGGACGGTCTTGCCGCTGCCCGCAGCGCCCAGAATGATGCGGGTTTCGCTATGCCGCACGTCAAAGGAAATCTGGTCGAGCGCCTGGGTTCCGTCATCGAAAACGACGCTGACTTTCTCGAAGCGCAGCACGCTCGCGTTGTCGTTCTCCGGCATGGCTCAGACGGATCGGCTGACGAAGATCTTGCTGATGAAGAGATCGAGGATGAAAATCGAGACCGACGCTACGACCATCGCCTGCGTAGTGGCGCGGCCCACGCCCTGCGTGCCGCCGGTGGTGCGCAGGCCGTAGAAGCAGCCGATCAGGGAAACGGCGAACGAGAATATGAAAGGCTTGAGCAGCCCCTGGCCCACGTCGTTCCAGACCAGGGCCTGCCATGTGGAAGTCCAGTACTGGCGGGTGGGCAGGTCAAACAGCAGGACCGACATCACCCAGCCTCCGAACATGCCGACGAAGTCGTCGATCACGGTAAGGGCGGGCAGCATCACAGCTGTCGCGATCATGCGGGGAGTGACCAGTTTCTGGACAGGATCCGTTCCGAGCGCGCGCATGGCGTCGATCTGCTCGGTCACTTTCATCGAGCCCAGTTCGCTGGCGATACCGGAGGAGTTTCTGCCCGCGACCATCACGGCGGCCAGCACCGGACCCAGCTCGCGAACCAGAATGATGGACACGAACTGGCCCGTGCGGCCGGTCTGTCCGTATTGCTGCAGGCTGCGACCCATCTGCATCGCCATCACGGCGCCGGTGAAGAAGCCGGTGAGCAGCACGATCGGGATACTGCCTACTCCGATGGAATCCATCTGGAGCAGGATGTCGTCGACGTAGTGGGGCTTGCGGGCGATTCCCCGAAGGGCGCGCCCAGCTAATTCGTAAAACTCCTGAATCGCCTGAACGGGGCCTTTCAAGATATCAAACACGCGAAGTTGATGCTAGCATACGACCATTGCTATGAATGGTTTGACCGACGTTCCCGGCATCCTGGTGGGCCATGCGACGGACGCGGTGGCGCTCACCGGCTGCACGGTTGTCCTGTGCGGCAATGACGCGGTGGGCGGGGTCGATATCCGAGGTTCGGCGACGGGGTCGGTCGAACTCGATACACTCCGTCCCGGGCACGTCGCGCCTTATGTTCACGGGATTGTATTGGCGGGCGGGAGCGCATTCGGGCTCGAGGCGACTTGCGGCGTGCGGGATTTCCTCGAAAAGCGCGGGGTCGGTTATGACGCTGGGGTGGCTCATGTGCCGATCGTCCCTGGGGCTATCCTGTTCGATCTTGCAATCGGGAACGCGCACGTGCGCCCGACCCGTGAGGCCGGCGCTAAAGCGGCGCAGGCGGCCAATGCCGGGCCAGTTGCGGAAGGCAACATCGGGGCCGGCACCGGGGCGACTGTGGGCAAGATCTTCGGCATGAAGCAGGCCATGAAGAGCGGTATCGGGACGGCGTCGGTCACGCTCGGCAATGGGGTCGTGGTGGCGGCGCTGGTGGCCGTGAACGCCCTGGGCGACGTGATTGACCCTTCGAACGGCCACATCATCGCGGGAGCCCGTAAATCGCCCACCAGCCGGGAGTTTGCCAATTCGGCAGCGACCATGCGGCAGGGCTTGCCCGTGCTGCGCGGGGGCGGGAACACGGTGATCGGGCTGATCGCAACCAACGCGCAACTGGACCGCATTCAGACCAATAAGCTGGCCGCGCTGGGGAGCCTGGGGGTGGCGCGGACCATCTCGCCGGTCAACACGATGTCCGATGGCGACATCACTTTTGCTATATCACTTGGGCGGGGCAAAGCGACGGTGGACGAAGTGGGCATTGCAGCAGCGGAAGCAATGGCAACGGCGGTTTTGAGGGCCGTGAAGGCCGCCAAAACCGCCGCTGGAATTCCAGGTTTGGCCGGTTAACTAATTGAGGCCGGTGAAGCCGACCAGGTGCTGTGCGTCGACTTGGTTTTCCTGGCAGATGTACTCCATCAGTTCTTCCTTCGGCCGCAGGTTGGCGGTGAACGAAATATCGAAGGGCTTCGTGTAAGCGCCGGGATCGATGATATGCGTATCGACCTGCAGGGTGCCGAGATCTTTGCGGGTATACCGCTCGATCGTGTGGAGCTGTTCGGTGTGCGGGTGGCCGGCGAAGTCGAACCAGAATTTGTCGTTATAGCCGATGGTGTCGACGACCAGCGTGTCGCCTTCGTAGTGGCCGATCGAGTCACCGTACCAGGTGGGATCGGGATCGTCTTTGTGCTTGCGGCCATCGACGAAGATCTGCCGGAAGCTGTGGATGTTGCCTTCGAACAGGAAGAAGACATGGGTTGGGGTCTGCACGATGCGCCACGGATAAGGCGCGATGCGTGGCACGCCGGTCGGCAGGCAGTTGGCTTCGGGATCGTCCTTAGACTGACGGGCTTTGAAAATTTTCTCAGCCGCGGGAGTCATGGGGAGGGTCGAGCCTTTGGGCATGCCCTGAGCAATATCGCCGATGGGGCCGCCACCGTTCCAGACGCCGGAGAGATCGACAGTCCCGTCGGCCAGATGCGGGGTGGGGCCTTTGACTCTTTCAGGCGCGCGGCGACGTCCGACCGCCGGAGCGGTCGCGGCCTGCACGCTGCTGCCGGCGCCGGATACGGCCAGTGCGGCGGCGGAAGGCTGCTTCGGCGCCTCGTCCTGGGCGAGCAGCGGCAGAGCTGCCAGAAGAACTAAACAGATTTTCATTTCGGGGACCCTACTTGCCTTCGTTGTTGTCGGTGGCCGAGCCGGCGAAGACCTTGCGGCCATCCGCCAAAGTCACCGTGCGGGCATTAGCCAGGTTCGCGCCATCCTTGGCTTTCGAACCCTGCACCGAGATCGTGTCGCCCTCTTTCAGAGAGTGGCGCGTCCAGCCGTTACGCGAGAGCACGTTGGGGCTGGCGAGCTCGAAATTCCAGTTGGTCACAGTGCCTTTCTCGTCTTTGACATCGACGTAGAAACGGGCGTGCGGATTGGTCCATTCGACCTTCGTCACAACGCCTTTCACATCGACCGGTTTAGTGGCGTCGTACTCAGCCGCAAACGAGTGATGGGCAAACACCGGGGCGGCCGTAATCATCAGGCCGGCGCCCACCAGCAAAATTCCAAGCTTCGCTCTCATTACACAAATCTCCTCGGGTACTCAGGTACTTCAGGAATATATCAGATTCCCCGGCGCGTTTTGGGATTGATCTTCGCTATGAAACGCACAACAGGGATCAGTGAATTCTTTTCTTCGGGCCGCGCTTCGCGCGGGCGATGGGCCAGTTCGTAGTTCAGACTCTGTACAAACTCCTCGATTTGTCCCTGCATGGCGGCCATTTTGGCGCGCATGTTGAGGATGATCTCGACGCCCGCGAGATTGACGCCGAGGTCGCGCGTCAGATGCAGGATGACTTCGAGGCGCGCAAGGTCTTCGTCGGTATAGAGGCGTGTGTTGCCATCGCTGCGGCTGGGCTTCAGCAAACCCTCGCGTTCGTAAAGCCGGAGGGTCTGGGGATGAACGCCGTACTGTTCGGCTACAGAAGAGATCATGTACGCGGCTTTTGATTTCTCACGCATGGGTATCCTCCTCCTGTTCAAAAAGTGCCTTGCGCGGATCGTCGGGGTGAAGGGTGGCCAGTTCCCGCAACAGTTCCTTGGTGCGCTCGTCCTGCACGACGGGAGCTTTTAAGACCACCTGCACGATCTGGTCGCCGCGCGTGTTTTTGTTCTTATTGAAGACGCCTCGTTCGCGGAGGCGGAACTTCTGGTCGTTCTGGGTGCCGGGCGGAATCTTAAGAAGCGTCCGGCCGTCGATGGTGGGCACTTCGATCTTGGCTCCGAGGCCCGCTTCGGCAACGGTGATCGGGACCTTGAGTTTGATGTTGTCGCCTTCGCGGCTGAAGATCGGGTGCTCTTCGACGTTTGTTGTGATGTAGAGGTCGCCGGGGGGCGCGCCCATGGTGCCGGCGTTGCCCTTACCGGGAACGCGCAGACGGGACCCACTCTTGGCGCCGGGCGGAATGCGCACTTCGACGATTTCAGAGCGGGACAGGCGGCCATCGCCATGGCAAGTGGGGCAGGCGTTCCTGAGACGGCCTTTGCCATTGCACTTGGGGCAGGTCAGGTTGAACTTCATGTTGCCGGCCATCTGGGTTACGTTGCCGGTACCGTTGCATTGCGGGCATGCGATAGAGCCGGATTCATTGCCACCCTGCCCATGGCAGGTGGGGCATTGCTCGTAGCGGGTGACTTCGATTTTGGCCTGGGTGCCGCGGATGGCCTGCCAGAAGGTGATGTTGAGACCGTATTCGAGATCGGCGCCCTTTTCAGGCTCCTGGTCGGTTTCCTGACCGGCGGCGCCGCCGTGGAAGAACTGGCTGAAGATGTCTTTGAACGAGCCGGAGCTGGCTCCGCCACCTGAGCCGCCCGCGCGACGGCGAGCTTCGGTTTCGGCCTGGGCGCCTTTGAACATTTCCGAAAAATCGAACCCATTGAAATCCATGTTCGGATGGGATCGGCCGCCGCTTCCCGGGGCCGCGCCGGCGCCGGGGAAACCGGCGTCGGAATAGAAGCCAACCTGGTCGTACATCTGGCGCTTTTTGGGTTCGCTCAGGATGTCGTAGGCTTCCTGCACGTTCTTGAAGCGGTCTTCGGCGGACTTGTCGCCGGGGTTGAGATCGGGGTGATACTTACGCGCGAGTTTCCGGTACGCTTTCCGGATGTCATCTTCCGAGGCGCCGCGCGGAACGCTCAGGGTTTCGTAGTAATCGTGTTTTGGAGCTGACGGCATTTAGTTAATCGAAGGGGCAGATACCCGGAAAGCAGCATCTGCCCCGCTCCTTGTTGTCATACAACCAACCGCTTGCTTGTCATACAACCGCTTGCTTGCGAGCCGGCACCCCTGAAGGGGATGTCCGGGGCGCGGCTCGGAACGAACCAGCGCGCGGCCAAACGAACCGGCGCGCGGTGCGGGACAAGTTACTTCTTGTCGTCAACGTCGACGAACTCGGCGTCGACTACGTCTTCCTTCGGCTTTTCGCCGCCACCTGGATGCGGAGGCGGCGCTGCTCCGTCCTGACCGGGCTGCGAAGAGGCTTTGTACATCGCCTCGGCCAGCTTGTGGCTTGCCTGCGTCAACCTGTCGGTTGCCGCGTTCAGCTTTTCGGGTTCGCCTTCGGCAATGGCCTTCTTAACTTCTTCGAGCGCCGCTTCGATGGACTTCGCTTCATCGTCGCTGACCTTGTCGCGATGCTCTTTCAGCGTCTTTTCGACGTTGTAGACCATGGCGTCGGCGCGGTTGCGGGCTTCGATGGTGTCGCGCTGCT
>ODAK010002695.1_pt1 | contig 18637 bp, 20 predicted proteins | sample 1539591 | NCBI WGS metagenome assembly ODAK01 (sample SAMEA3539303, study PRJEB22396) | soil metagenome | biome: tundra; feature: field; material: soil | place: USA | collected 2010-05 | depth 0.15 m | reverse complement strand
GAGGCGCCGCCGACTTCGATCGACTGGCTGCCGGCGGTGTACCACTCGTCTGGCGAGCAGTGCGTGTCGCCGGGCACGATCGCGAGCCGCGCGAGCGAGACATCCAGCTCCTCGGCGGCGATCTGCGCGATGGCGGTGACGATGCCCTGGCCCAGCTCGACCTTGCCGCTGAACACGGTGACGGTGCGATCGGTGTTGAAGCGCACCCAACGGTCGAGCTGCGGATTAGTTTTCAGGCTTTGCGGCAGGACAGTCGCGCTCATCGCTCTGCTCCCGCGGCGCGCTTGATCGCGCGCAGCACCCGCGGGTGCGTGCCGCAGCGGCACAGGTTGCGCTCCAGCGCTTGCGCAATTTCGGCGTCCGACGGCGCCGGCTTGCGCCCGAGCAGCGCCTCTGCCGACATGATGATGCCGTTGATGCAGTAGCCGCATTGCATCGCCTGCTCGTCGATGAACGCCTGCTGCAGCCGGCCGGGCGCCTCCGCCGAGCCCAGGCCCTCGATGGTAGTGATCTCGTGCCCGGGCGCCGACCACAGCGGCGTGTCGCAGGACTGCACCGGCTTGCCATCGATCAGCACGGTGCACGCGCCGCAGTTGCCCTGGCCGCAGCCAAAGCGCGTGCCCTTCAATTTGAGGTCGTTGCGCAGAATGTAGACGAGCGGCGTGTTCGCCTCCGCATTCACCGTGTGCTCGCGTCCGTTCACGTGCAGGGTGAAATTTTCTGCCATATTGCTCCGCCCTTGCTCGGGCGCGCGCGGCGTATGCCGCGCCAGCCAGCCGTTCATCGTATTCATGAAATGCTCGGGTTCTTCCATCAGGAAAAAGTGGCTGGAGTTCTCGAACACCACGGTCTCGGCATGCTTGATCGCCGCCGACATCCAGCGCGTGCAGGCGAGCGGGCAGATCGGGTCGCGGCCGCCGCCCATGATCAGCGTCGGGCAGCGGATCTCGGGGAGGCGCGCCAGCGTGTCGTGCTCGAGGCAGGCGTGATTCTGGCGCACGTAGCAAGCCTGCAGCCGGGTCTCGCCGCCGATTAGCTGCTCGATCGCGGCGATGCGCTCCGGGTTGGCATCGAAAAAATCGGCGGAGACGAAGTTCTGCACCGAGTGCCGGGCCTGCGCCGCCCAGGATCCCGTCATCTCCAGCACCTCGCGCATGTTCGACAGCACCCGGCGGCCGAAGGCATCGAGTCGGGCGAAGGATGCGCACATCATCAGCGTGTGCACGCGCTCGGGCGCCAGCAGCGCCATGTGTTGTGCGATCGCCCCGCCCATGGAGCGGCCGAGCACATGCGCTTTGGCGATGCCGAGCCGGTCGAGCAGCGCGAGCATGTCGCGCGCCATGTCCTCGGTCGAGATCGGCTCGTCCACTTGGCTGCTGCGGCCGGCGCCGCGGCTGTCTGGCGCGATCACGCGGTGCGTGCCGCGCCAGGCCGCGATCTGCGGCGTCCACGCGCTGTGGTCGCCCGCGAGCCCGTGGATCAGCAGCAACGGAAAGCCTCGGCCCTCGTCGGCGTAATGAATGTCGTAAGCGCCGATGCGCGCGACGGCGAGGGGATAGGCCGCGCTCATGCGCCGTTCCCGAGGAACGCGCTCATCGCGGCGATCAGCGCCTCCGGCTGCTCCAGCATCGGGCAGTGGCCCGAACCCGCGATTTCGCGGTAGAGCGCGCCGGGAATGGCCTTGGCCACGTCCTGCGCCAGCGCGGGCGGGGTGGTCTGATCGAGCGCGCCGCACATCACCAGCGTGCGATTGCCTATGCCGCCCAAGCTGGGGCGCAGGTCGAGCGCGGCCAACGCGAGGCAGGCGCGGGCGAAGCACTCGGCGTTCGCCGGCGCGAGCCGGGTCTTGCGCGCGGCCACGACGTCGGGATGCGCCGCCTGGAACTGCGCCGGGAACATGCGCCCGATGGCGGTGTCGAGTACCGCTTGCATGCCATGCGCGCGCACTTTCTCGGCCATGCCGCGAAACGGCAGCCGCGCCGGCTCCGGGAAGGCCGCGACCGCGTCCGCGACCAGGAGCCGCCCAAAGCGCGTGCCGTGGCGGATCGCCAGTTCCAGCGCGACGAAGGCGCCAAAGCCGTTGCCGAATACGTCGGTGGTCGCGGGAAGCTTCAACGCATCCATGGCGCGCGCGACGTGGTCGGCATAGTCGGCTACCGATGCGAACGCGGCCGGCGCCGAGGCGCCGTAGCCTGGCAGGTTGATGCAGGTGACGCGCCGGTCGGACGTCTCGATCCCCCCTGAGGGGAAGGTCCCCGAGGTGCGGCAGGTCGCGAGCGCGGGCAGCACCTGCTCGAATACGCTGAGCTCGGTGAGCAGCGAATGCAGCAGCAGCAGGTCCGCTCCAACGCCGGTCTGGGTGTATTCGACCTGAAGGCCGTCGACTTGAATCATGGGCATGGTGTGATGGTCTCTGTGGAGAACTCAATAAACCCCGAGATGGACATGGAACAATTCAGGTTGGTTGCGCGCGTCCTCGGCCGGGCCATCGTACACGATGTGCCCGGTGTTGAGGATGACGGCGTCGTAGGCGATCCCGAGCGCGAGCGCATCCGCCGCGCCGATATCACGCCCCAAGGTAGACTTCGCGCGTGCGCGGGTGCGCGACCACTTCGGCGCGAGAGCCCTCGACGATGACTTTGCCGTAGTGCAAGAGCGTGATGCGCTCGGCGAACAACAGCGCGGTATCCATGTCATGCTCGATCATGACGACGGTGATGTCGCGCGGTATCGCGGCGAGCAGCGCCTGTAGCGTCTGGCGTTCCTCTTTCGACAAGCCGGCGAGAGGTTCATCGAGCAGCAGCAGTTTCGGCCGTTGTGCCAGCGCCATGGCGATTTCCACGCGCCGCTTCTCGCCGTAGGAAACCTGCGCCAGCGGCCGCTCGGCGAGCGCCGCCAGGCCCACCGTGGCGAGCACCTCGTGCGCGCGCTGGTACAGGTCGCGGCGCCGCGCGAGCGGCCGCAGCGCGTTCCAGCGCGAGGGCGCGAGACCGAGCAGGCTCAACACGACGTTGTGCGCCAGCGTGTCCTTCGGGAACAGGGTGATAATCTGGAAGGTGCGCGCGAGGCCGCGCTGGACGCGCTGGTCGGTGCGCAGGCGCACCGCCTCCTCGCCGAACAGCCGAATCGATCCCGCGTCGGCGCGCAAATCGCCGCTGATCAGGTTGAATAGCGTGGTCTTGCCCGCCCCGTTCGGGCCGATGATCAGCCGCCGCTCGCCCGTTTCGACCGCGAGCGACACGTCGCTGGTCGCCGGCAGCCCGCCGAAGGACTTGCACAGGCCGCGGATTTCAAGCGCGAGGCTCACGCGCGCCCGCCGTAGAACCTGAGCCACAGCCGTCGCAGTCCCGGCACCAGGCCGTCAGGCATGAACAGCACGATCGCCAGGAACACGAAGCCGAGCAGCATGGTCCAGCGCTCGACGTACGCCGACACGTAGTTCTTCAGCAGCACCACCACGGCCGCGCCCGCCACCGGGCCGACCAGGGTCCCCGAGCCGCCCGCGATCACCATCAGCAGCACCTCGGCCGAATTAGTCAGGCCGAGCGCCTGCGGATGAATGAACTTGTGGTAATAGACGTAGAGCAGTCCCGAGACCGCGGCCCAGAACCCGGCCGAGACGAAAGTCGCATAGCGCACCAGCCAGACGTTGTGTCCGAGGGCGAGCATGCGCCGCGGCTGGTCGCGCGTGCCGCGCAGCACGGCGCCGAAGGCGGAATAGGCGAACGCCGCGATGCAGGCGGTAGAGGCGGCGCTGACGATCAGGGTGAAAAAATAGAACGCGGTCGCGCCGTCGAGGTCGACGCCGAAGGGCATCGGGCGCGTCAGGCCCGACAGGCCGTTGTCGCCGTTGGTGACCGATACCCAGCGGAACGCGAGGCCCCACAGCACCTGCCCCAGCGCAAGCGTGATCATAAGGAAGCTGATGCCCGATGCGCGCAGCGCGACCAGACCGAACACGGCCGCCATCAGCGTGGTGCCGGCGAGCGCGAGCGGGGCGGCGGCCAGATGACCGAAACCCATCTTGAGATAAAGCCAGCCCGAGAGGTACGCCGAAATGCCCATATAGGCGGCGTGTCCGAGCGAGGTGAGGCCGCCGTAACCCACCAGCAGGTTGAGGCTCAGCGCGAACAGCGCCGCGATCAGGATCTGCGTCGCGAGGTTGATGTAGTAATCGCCGGCGACGAGCGGCAGCGCCGCGAGCGCGGTGATGACGGCGGCGACCGTGGCGAGGGCGGCCCGGTTCATGCGCTGATGCGCCCGAACAGGCCGCGCGGTCGGATGGCGAGCACGATGACCATCGGCAGGAACAGGATCATGTAGGCGAGGTCGGGCATCAGCGTCTGGCCGAAGGTATACACGAAGCCGATGAGAAAACTGCCGAAGAAAGCGCCAATCAGGCTGCCCACCCCGCCCAGGATCACCACCACCAGCGCGAGCGGCAGCATGTCCGTATCGAGCCCGGGATAGACCGACAGGATAGGTCCGCCGAGCACGCCGCCTACTCCGACGAGAAAGGAACCCAGGCAGAACACCGCGGTAAACAGCAGCGATACCGGGATGCCTACGCCACGTGCCATCTCCATGTCGTCGACCCCCGCGCGTATCATCGCGCCGGTGCGGGTCTTTTCCAGGAGCAACCAAAGGGCGCCGGCGAGCAGGATCGCGAACGCGACGACCGCGACACGGTACTTCGGAAATGCTGCCCCCTCGATCCGGAACACCCCCTGCAGCCATTCGGGCGAGGGCAGCTGCTGCGGGTCGCCGGTCCACAGCAGCAGGCAGCCGTCGGCGATAATGAAAGCGATGCCCAGCGTCGCCAGCACCTGCGTCAGCGGATTGCCCGCGAGCCGGCGCAGCACGAAGCGCTCGATCAGGCCGCCTAGCAGCGCGACGGCAAGGCCGGCCGCGAGCATCGCCAGGCCGAAGGAATAACCCGCCCGCAGCACCGACAAACCGATATAGGCGCCGAGCATGAAGTAGGCGCCGTGCGAGAGGTTGGCGATGCGCATCAGGCCGAAGATCAGGGAGAACCCGGCCGAGAGCAGGAACAGGAGCCCGCCGAGAGATAGGCTATTCAGGCTCTGAATGAGCCAGAACGCGAGCGGTTTGTCGAACATGATGGCGGCGGCAAACGGGAATGAAACAGCGCCGGGACGACCGCGCCTTGCGCGCAGGCCGCAGCGGCGCCGGTGCGGTTCAGGGTTCTATGTTCTTGGCGGGCGGGACATCGCGCGAATAGACTGGGGCGGCGAGGAAGGCCTTCGGATCGAAGGTCCAGAACTGGCTGATGTTGGGGTAGGTCTTCACCACCGTATTTACCAGCTTGCCGTCCTTGCGCTCGACCTTGCGGATGAACATGGCCATGACCGGATTGCCGTACTCGTCGATTTTCCAATCGCCGCGGGGATCGTGCACCGTGCCGGGATTGCGCAGTGCCTTCATGAACGCTTCCTTGTCCTCGACCTTGCCGTTCACCGCCTTGGCGGCCGTCTCGACCAGCACGCCGGCGGAATACGCGCCCAGCGTGTAGTAGCCCGGATCGACGCCGTACTCCTTGTTCACCGCGGCGACGAAGCGTTTGTTGTCAGGGGAGTCGATGCCGGCGGCGTACCAGCCGCCGGTGGTCACGCCGATCGCCTCGTCGCCCATCTGCTTCAGGACGCCCTCATCGGCGGTGGTCATGCTGCCCAGCACCGGCGCCTTCATGCCGTACTCCTTGTACTGCTTGAGGAAGCGCAGGCCGTTGGCCCCGGCGAAGCCGGCGTAGACCGCGTCGACGTTCTGCTTCAACTGACCGATGTAGGAGCCGTAGTCGGCTACATTCAGTGGCGGCCACAGCTTTTGCACCACTTTGCCGCCGTTGTCCTCGAATACGCGCTGGAATCCCGCCACGGTTTCGTGGCCGTAGGCGAAATCGTCGGCGATGATGGCGATGCGCTTGTAGCCGAGCGTCTTCGCAGCGTACTCGCCGAGCGCATGATTTGGCTGCGCCGAACTGCCGACCGAGCGCACGAACCACGGGTTGACCTTGCGTTGCGTGAGGTCCTCGGCCGCGGCGGAGTCGGCGACCGTGGGCGTCCTGGTCTGGCGGATGTAGTCGTCGATGGCGATTGCCTCGAACGCCGCCAGCGGCCCGATGATGACGTGCACCTTGTTGCGCTCAACGAGCTCCTGAGTCTTGTTCTTGGCGCCCGCCGGGTTGCCGCCGGTGTCGGCGATGATGAGCTCGACCTTGCGTCCGGCAATCATGTTGTTGCGCTCCTTGAGGAACAGCTGGATGCCTTCCTCGAGTTGCCGCCCGCCGGCGGCGAGCGCGCCCGAGCGCACCGTCAGGAAACCGATGCGCAAGGGCTCGGTCTGGGCCTGTACCGATTGCGCCAGCAACAACCCTGTGGTTGCGGCGACCAAAGCGCGCGCCACCGCCAGAAACGGTATCCGGAACATGAAGAGCCTCCCAATCTGATTTGATGATGAAACGTGCTTTGCGCCGGATATTGTTGTCCTTATTGCGGCGGCGAAAGGATAGTAGCATGTGCCAAAGGCATGTCAACCGTGGCCCTCGGCCACCAGATCTCACCAGCGAAATCTCGGCAGCGTCGGGCTTGCGGTAGACTGCCGGCTTTCAGAATAATCGACAACGTTCCCAGGAGGAGCCATGAATCGTGCACGCCCGCTTGCCTGTCTTTGCCTTTCCTTTGCTGCAGCGCTGCCGTTGGCGGCTGCTTACGCGCAGGATGAGCCTATCCGTTTGGGATTTCTCACCGTGCGCACGGGCGCGCTCGCCGCGGGCGGGCGGCAGATGGAGGAAGGCATCCAGCTGTTCCTCAAGGAGCGCAACAACATCATCGCGGGGCGCAAGGTCGAGCTCATCATCGCCGACACCGGCGGCAATCCGGCGGGCGCCAAGAACAAGACGCAGGAGTTGGTTGAGCGCAACAAGGTGCACGTCATCATCGGGCCGCTGGCGACGTTCGAAGCGCTGGCGATCGACGATTACATCCTGCAGGCAAAGGTGCCGCTGATCACCCCGACCTCGGCCGCGCAAAACGACCTGGCGCAGCAAAAGCGTAACGACTACGTGATTCACGCGGTCGGCACTGCGGCGCAGCCGACGCACGTGCTCGGGCAGTACGCGGCGAAAAAACTCGGCATGAAGCGCGTCGCCATGATCGCCGACGATTTCACCTACGGCCACGAGGGCGCGGCCGGCTTTCAGCGGGCGTTCGAGGACAACGGCGGCAGGATCGTGCAGAAGCTGTGGCCGCCGCTGAATGTGTCCGACTACGGCTCGTACGTCGGCCAGCTCAAGACCAATGTCGACGGCGTATACGCGGGCTTCGCCGGCACCAACGGCCTGCGCTTCCTCAAACAATACAAGGAATACCAGACTAAAGCCACGGTGCTCGGCAATCCCACCTGCGTGGACGAGGGGATACTCAAGAACATGGGCGACGAAGCGTTGGGGGTGTATTCGGCGAGTTGGTATTCGGCCGGTATAGACTCCCCGGACAACAAGCGCTTCGTGCAGGCGATCCAGGCGGAGTACAAAGTGACGCCGGGTTTCTATACGGCCGGGACCTACACCGCCGGTCTGTTCCTTGAGGAGGCGCTGAAGGCGATCAAGGGGCGCATCGAGGACAAGCCTGGTTTCGTGCGCGCGCTGCACGCCGCGCGCCTCACGCATGGGCCGATGGGCCCGATACATATCGACGAGTACGGCAAACCGGTGATGAACATGTACATCCGCAAGGTCGAGCGCAAGGACGGCCAGCTCATTAACGCCATCGTCGACACCTTTCCCGATGTCAGCCAGTTCTGGACCTACGATCCGAAGCAATTCCTCGCCGCCCCCGGCTACTCACGCGATGTCCCACCGGCGAAGTATCTGGAATAACGCGCCGCCGGCTGCGGCCAGACTTGTGGCCACAAGGCCGTGTTCGGGCCGCGATTCTGACCATTTTTCAGGGGCCTCTCCGTACGAAATCTTCGATTGACGGCCGCTGCTAAAGCCAGAGATACTCCCGGAGGTGCCGTTGAAGTTTCTATCCTAATATAGAGAAAACGCCAAGAAGATGAGAACACTGATTTCCGTCGTTCCGCCTACGACGCGCCGGCAACGTTTCCTGGCGCAGGCAGATGTGTATTTGGAATTGACCAAGCCGCGGGTCGTGCTGCTGATCGTATTTACGGCGGTAGTCGGCATGTTCCTCGCCACGCCGGGTTTTGTGCCACTCAATATTCTCGTGTTCGCCACTCTGGGCATTTCGCTGGCGGCGGGTTCCGCCGCTGCCTTCAACCATATCCTGGATAAGCGGGCCGACGCAATCATGGCGCGCACGCGGGCGCGCCCTCTGCCCACCGGGCAGTTAACGCCGCGACAGGCGGTCATCTTCGCCTCGGCACTCGCGTCACTTTCCATGACGACATTGGTTTTCGGTGTCAACACGCTCACGGCAGTGCTGACGTTCCTGTCCCTCATCGGCTACTCGCTGATTTACACGTTATTTTTGAAGCCGGCCACACCGCAGAACATCGTTATAGGCGGCGCGGCCGGCGCCGCACCGCCCGTACTGGGGTGGACTGCGGTGACGGGGAATTTTTCCAGCGATGCGTTGCTCCTGTTTCTCATTATCTTCGTATGGACACCGCCGCATTTCTGGTCGCTGGCCCTGTACCGCGCGCAGGAATACGCAAAAGTCGGTATCCCGATGTTACCGGTCACGCACGGTAGCAAGTTCACGCGCCAATATATCCTGATGTATACGATACTTTTGGCGGCGGTTACGGTGATGCCGTTCGCGACGAAAATGAGCGGCTTGCTTTATTTGATCGGTGCGGCGGTGTTGAATATGGGGTTTATCGCGTACGCTTGGAAGCTTTATCGCAACTATAGCGACGCGCTGGCGCGGAAAACCTTTGGCTACTCGATCCAGTATCTGACGTTGCTCTTCGCCCTGTTGCTAGTCGATCATTACCGTATCGTGATCAGCAGCGTACTGCAATCCATCTTTCATTGAGATGCTTTTCTAACGGTATCGACTGGCACTCTGGCGGTTCGAGCTCTTGGCCCACGTGGGCTAGTCTCGAGATTGTCGGGTACTTCTGCGCCATGCGGCGTATCGCGAATCGAGAATTTATCCCGTTTCATGCGGCGTTGAAGTCGAGCAAGCGGTGCGCTCGTACCGCCTCGGCGAAACCGTTCTAGGCAAATCCGGACACCGCCTCGGCGCGTGGCGCGTTTGCCGGACGCGCCAGCGTATTCTGATCGACGAAGACGTCTCAGATTACCCGCCTCGCAATATTTCCTCGGTCCAGCCAGGACGTCGGAGCGGAAAAGACCCGAGCGACTGGTCCGTGACAATTATGTTGGCCAAAAGATCGCATCAGCCGTGTCGCCTTCGGAAACGGAGTCCCCGTATTGCGCCGAGTCTTGTCCATATCGATCACCATGCCGCAAATGATCGACCTAAGCGCGCGCTGCCGGCCCATACCTCGTCGAAAACTGGAACCCCCAGCCAAGTTTACACCGGTTTGGATTAGACTATAATAATAATCATTCGCGCAATGCACTACGCTGAAGGAACGAAAACCCTGGCCGGGTAACGATAAATTAGGAGGAGCAAATCATGAACATGCTAAGGCATTACTTTGTGAGCGACAGCCTCGACGACTTGGAAGTCTTTGAACAGCAACTGGAGGCCGCCGGCGTTTCCGCGCCGCAGATCCACGTACTCAGCCGGAACAACGCAGGGGTGGCGAACCACCGTCACCTGCACGAGGTCCAGTCATTCATGACGAGGGATATTGTGCACTCAGCCCAGCGTGGCGCCGTGGTCGGGTTATTCGCTTGCGTGCTCGCTCTTTACGTCGCGTATCACGCAGGCTGGACGGATACCGCTGCCGGCTGGATGCCTTTCATTTTCCTCGCGATCGTGCTGCTCGGCTTTTCCACGTGGGCGGGAGGATTGCTCGGAATCGAAAAACCCAACCGCAACTTCGCCCGATTCGAACAGGATTTGAGCGACGGCAAGCATGTCTTTTTTGTGGATCTCGAGCCCCGGCAGGAAGCGGTTCTGACGAACGTGCTGCAATCTCACCCGCAGGTGGTGTTGGCAGGAACGGGATCGTCCGCGCCCCACTGGCTTATCGCTTTTCAGCAAAAAGCGGGGATGGTTCGACATTCGTGAGCTCGGTGAAGGATCTGCTTTATTGATTTCAGCCGAGGCAGAACGCGTAGGTCATATTGGATGAAGTGAAGGCGAACTTACGCGTTCCGTCCTGAGAGAAGCTGAATAGCCCCGCAGCGCGAGAGCGACGCGTTTTTCAACCGCCTGTCAAGCGTCTCTGCAGTCAAATATCTCTGTCACCGCCTACCGATGTTCCACCGGCACCGTGGATCCCGGCCCGAAAAATACGCCCCGCGTAGAGAAGGTGTAATTCCCTTCAAACGCTCCGATGCCGATAAGTACCAGCAACAACAGCGTCGGGACCAAGACGGCATACATCAGGGCCAGCCGCTCCCAGATCATATGCATGAAGAAGGAAACGATCAGCCCTGCCTTCAACAACATGAACAGGACGATCAGAAACCACCTGAGGTATCCCTGAAAGTGGAAGTAATCGACGAGATAGGACGCGGTGCTGAGAATGAACAGCAATCCCCATATCTTGAGATAAATGCCGATCGGATGTTGTTGCCCCTGTGCGTGTGCCATGGTTTCTCTTACCAAAGATAGAAAAATGCGAAGATGAATACCCACACCAGATCGACGAAGTGCCAATACAGACCCATGGTTTCGACGATCTCGTAGTTCCCCTTCCTGCCGGTCAAGAAGCCCGGCCGCTCGTGATCCAGATCCCCCCGCAAGACCTTTGCAGCCACGATGAGGAGGAAAATTACGCCGATCGACACGTGAGTGCCATGGAAACCCGTAATCATGAAAAAAGCCGAGCCAAACTGCGCCGCGCCCATCGGGTTGCCCCAAGGACGCACACCCTCTTCGAAGATCAGCTTGGTCCACTCGAAGGCCTGCATTCCGACGAATGTGGCGCCCAATGCCGCGGTGATCAGCAACAGGATAAAGGTCATCTTCCTATTTTTCTCATAACCGAACTTGACGGCCATGGCCATGGTCCCGCTGCTGCTGATCAGGACGAAAGTCATGATGGCGATCAGGATGAGGGGGATTTTCTTGCCCCAGAGCGTCAAGGCGAAAACCTCGCTGGGGTTGGGCCAAGGCTCCGTGGTGGACATTCGCACCGTCATGTACGAAATCAGGAAACAACTGAAGATGAAGGTGTCGCTGAGGAGGAAGATCCACATCATCGCCTTGCCCCAGGGGACATTCTTGAACGCCCGCTGGTCCGAGGACCAGTCGGCGACGACACCCTGCAGGCCTCCAGCCAGGGGGAGGGATTCCGCCGAACTCGTCATTACGGGTTGCGTCATGTTTTTTGATCCCCTTTATTCAGCGACACGGTCTCCAACAATGCACTCTCCGGCGGCAGCGCGACGACTCGATGTTCAATCGCGTGTCTATATCCAGTCGTCACCTCGCCACCCCGCAGATTGCAAACGTATCCGGGGTACAACTACTCACACGCGGCGGCGTAGACAGCAGCAGCGCGAACAAGACCAGCCAAACCAGTAGCAGATAGTGCCAGTACACCGTGCACAATTCCACGCTCAAGCGGACCGCGCCTACCTCAACGCCGCGCGCTACCTTGGCGGTGGTCTTTCCCCAGACCCACAGGCCCCCCAGCAGGTGCAGGCCGTGCAGCGCGGTGAGCAGGTAGAAGAAAGCGTTGGCTGGATTGGCCGCTACAAAATAACCCGAGGCGTTCAGTTGTTGCCACACCCAAAGCTGTCCGGCCAGAAAACAAAAAGTGAAAAGGCCTCCGACAATCAGTCCGATTCTGACGCCGTCTATCCGTCCCCGTCGTGCAGCAACCCGCGTCCATTGCATGGCAACACTGCTCAGAACCAGCGCAGCTGTGTTCAGCCACAGCCCTCTCGGAACGGCCAAAGTCGTCCAGTCCGCCCCCTCCATGCGCATGAAGTAGGCACTGATCAGCAGCGCGAACAGCGAGGTGGCGACCGCCAGAAATACCCCAAGACCCACTTTCACCGGGGGCAGGGACAAAGCGCCGTCGCCGTAAACGTTGTCGGCCGGGCGCTGCGCTATCCAGGGCCTGACGTTGATCGTTTGTCGAACCAACCACCATACTACGGTGGCCATGATTGCGACCAAAACCAATAATGTGACCGTCACGACTACGCTTCCTCGGTGCTTCCGGCTTTTTTGCTCGGTGGCTGGTTCTGCGGTATGAAGTCCGCTTCGGCGCCCGGCACGCTGTAGTCGTAGGCCCAGCGGTAGACCACCGGTAAGGTCGCCCCAAAGTTGCCATGCGTTGGCGGCGTGTGGGCGGTTTGCCACTCCAGCGTGGTGGCCTGCCAAGGATTGTCACCCGACGGTTTACCTTTGAAATAGCTCCAGACCAGGTTGTACAGGAACACCAGTTGGACGGCCCCCACGATCAAAGCCGCTATGGTGATGGCGACGTTCAAGGAATGCGCCGATTGCGGGATGAAGTCGAGGTTTTCGGTAGCATAATAACGGCGCGGCACGCCCAGAAAGCCCAGGTAATGCATGGGAAAGTAGATTGCATAGGTCCCTAGAAACGTGACCCAGAAGTGGAATTTGCCTATGCTGTCGTTCAGCATTCGCCCGGTGACTTTCGGGTACCAATGGTAGATCGCCCCGAACACGACCAGGACGGGCGACACGGCCATCACCATGTGGAAGTGGGCGACCACGAACATGGTCTTGGAAAGCGGGAGGTCAATGGGCACATTACCCAGGAACAGGCCCGTCAACCCGCCATTGACAAATGTAAAGATGAAGCCGATGGCAAACAGCATGGGGACGGTGAAGTGGATGTTGCCCCGCCATAAGGTCAGCACCCAGTTGTACACCTTGAGCGCCGTGGGCACCGCGATGATCAGCGTGGTGGTGGCGAAAAAGAAACCGAAGTACGGGTTCATCCCGCTGACGTACATGTGGTGCGCCCACACGATGAAACTGAGGCCGCCGATGGCCACAATCGCCCAGACCATCATCCGATAGCCGAAGATGTTTTTCCTTGCATGGACGGCAATCAGGTCGGAGACGATGCCGAAGGCCGGCAGGGCGACAATGTAGACCTCGGGATGGCCGAAGAACCAGAACAGATGCTGGAACAGTATCGGGCTCCCCCCGCTGTGGTCGAGGTGTTCTCCCCTCGATACCAGGGCGGGTATAAAGAAGCTCGTGCCCAGCGTCTGGTCCAACGTCATCATGATGGCGCTGACGAACAGGGCGGGAAAGGCCAACAACGCCAGGATGGTCGCCATGAAGATGCCCCATATCGTCAAGGGCAAACGCATCAACGTCATCCCGCGCGTGCGCGCCTGCAACACCGTCACCACATAGTTCAACCCGCCCATGGTGAATCCGATGATAAAGAAAGCCAGGGAAACCAGCATCAGAATAATTCCCAAATGCACCCCCGGGGTGCCCTCGAGGATGGCCTGGGGCGGGTACAGGGTCCAGCCCGCGCCCGTGGAGCCGCCGGGTACGAAGAAGCTCGCCATCAGCAACAGCACGGCGAACAGATAGACCCAGTAACTAATCATGTTTACATAAGGGAAGACCATGTCACGGGCGCCGATCATCAGCGGGATGAGGTAATTGCCGAATCCCCCCAGGAACAGCGCGGTGAGCAGGTAGATGACCATGATCATGCCGTGCATGGTCACGAATTGAAGGTAGTTGCTTGGGTTGATGAAGGAAAAAGTGTGCGGGAACCCCAGTTGCAGCCGCATGATTCCCGACAACACCAAAGCCACCAGCCCCACCGCGATCGCTGTGATCGCGTACTGAACGCCGATGACTTTTGCGTCCTGGCTCCAGATGTACTTCCCGATGAACGTTCTCGGATGATAGAGCTCCGGCTCTTCGACTTCTGCGGGTCGGACAAAAGCCGATTCGTCATGCGCAACGTAACTCATTGAGATTCCCTCTTCGCTAATTCTTCATTACGCCCGATACGCCTGGGCTGACTCATTTAATCGTATTGATGTAGGCAACGAGGCCGTTGGTTGCCTGGTCATCGGCCAGGATTGCGGCCATGGATGCCATCTGCGGACCGTACTTGTCGTTTGCATGGGCGCCGCGAATACCCTGTTTGAAATTTTTCAATTGAGTGACCATGTACCAATCGCTCATACCCGACAACCGCGGGGCATTCATTGCCTGTACCCCCCGCCCATCGGAACCATGACAGGCTGCGCAGGTCGCATAAAGATTTCGACCATCGGTCGTATTGTCTTTCAGCGTGGCCGGTGCGGGATTGTCCGGCAGCGTTTTGATGTAAGCGACGACATTATTTACTGCGGCGTCATCAGCCAGCGTCGCAGCCATCGGCGCCATCTGCTTGCCATAGAGATCTTTATCGTGCGCACCCCGGGCGCCGTGCTTGAAATAATTCAATTGCCGTATCAGATACCAGTCTCCCTGCCCGCTCAATTTCGGCGCATGCATCGCAGGATTACCCTCACCCTGCGCGCCATGACATGCAGCACACACCGCAAAGAGCGGCTTGCCCGCTTCGGCGTCGCCGGCCACCTGCGTCATGGATTGCGCAAACGTCGGATAGCCGCTCAACCACTCATTGAACGCGCGTTCTTCTTCCACTACGACTTTGCCACGCATGACGAAATGTCCAATGCCGCATAATTGTTCGCACAGGAGATCGAATTTCCCGGTCCGTGTGGGGGTGAACCAGGTGCGGGTAACCATGCCCGGTACCAGGTCCATTTTGACCCGGAATTGTGGCACGGCGAAGTCGTGCAGAACGTCGATGGAGCGGAGCAGCGCCTTGACCGGCTTGCCGAGGGGGAGATGCACCTCCGGGCTTGTAATCAAGACGTCGTCCCGTCCGAAGGGGTCGTCGGGATTCATGCCAAACGGATTCTTGTCGCTGACATAGCGGGCATCGACGGTGCCCAGCACGCCGTCCTTCCCCGGGAAGCGATAGCTCCAGTGCCACTGCTTGCCCACGGCCTCGAATACTGCCGCGCCCTCTGGGACCGCGACGATTTTCGCATATACAAATAAGCCGGGGGCCAACATGCCGACGATTCCCACCGCGGTCAACCCGACCAGCCACCCCTCCAGTTTCTTGTTTTCGGGCTCGTACTCCGCCCGGATCCCCTTCCGGTGACGGTAGCGCACCACGCAGTAGGCCATGAACAGATTCACGGCGACGAAAACCGACCCGGTGACCCAGAACGTGAGCGATATGGTGTCGTCGATCGCACTCCAATTGGAGGCGATCGGGGTGAAATACCACGGGCTCAGGAGGTGAAACAGAACGGAGCCAGCGACCAACAGAACCAGTACGATTGCTACGACCATAGCGACGGCCCCCCTTCACGCGATCCCGGTCGAATGGTTTCGACGGATTCTTCTTATTTTCAAGCGAATACTACGTGACGCTCAAGGACAATGCAAGTCAAACTCATTACGTTTTAGTGGTGGGAATAAATGGTAATGTCCAGTTGCCGGCCGCCGTGGCGCAATGGCAGGCCCCTCAGGTGGCCCATATCATCTCCTGAGCGATCCTGTTTGCTTGGGCGTCATAGGCGGCGATTTTGCGCGGGCCGTGAAATAGCGCCAACGTTCCATCCACATAGCGATGCACCCGCACCTGAGGTCGGGTAGCCGCGTGCCAATGCAGGGCGCGAACGCGGTGCTGGCTTCAAGGGAGGGGAGTGCAAATTTGGAATTGTGATTCGGCATGTACACCTCATCCAAATAGCAATTGGCGGCATCCATGTCAGTGATCCCGGCCTCGGCCAGTTCCTTGGGCAGGCGCCCCTGATCGGTGTCGAAGGTGCGCTCGATCACCCCCTAACAGCGCCGCGCCTCGTGCTGCGTCAACCGCTTGCCCTGCCAGCCCGTATAGACCTCTTCGAATCTCATCTCCCGCCTCTCCTGTAACCAACGCGCCCGGCTCATGGGCCTTTCCATACCTCACCCAAAAATAGAGCGCGCTTGAATATCTTTGACTCCGGCGGCTCATGTTGATGTAGATCAAGGCATTGCACCCGCGATCGCGGAATTGTGAATTGACCGTGCTCCGCGAAAGCCGCTATACTTTCGCCGTTTTGCAGCGAGGATAGCGGCGAGTGTGGCGAAAGTTCCGCCCGGTGTTCGGGTCGCAAGTACTGGCCACAATAATCATCGCATCGATTGCGGCCTGGTTTGCGGGCCCACATGGCGCGATTTCGGCGGCCCTGGGAGGCCTGATCAGCATCATCGCCGGGCTGGTGTTTGTGCTGTTGGCTGCAAAAAGCGCAGAAAGCAAAGGGAGATCCGCAGGGGAGGTTCTCTTCGCCGCTCTCAAGGCTGAAGCGGCCAAACTTTTCCTGGCGATGGTGCTGCTTTGGCTCGTGCTGGCGACCTACCAAGAAGTCGTCATTGTGGGGCTGCTAGGATCGTTTGTCGTATCGATCTTGATTTTCAGCATGGCGTTATTTGCCGGCGACAAGACTTAACGCGTTTAAACATGGACAAATCAGGCTAGACAGAATGGCTGCCGAGCAAGAACTCAACGCAACAAGCTATATCCAGCACCACCTGAGCTTCAACGCCCAGCCGGTTGGGGACGGCGCTTTCTGGACGCTGCACGTCGATACGCTGGTGACGGGCGTGATCCTCGGCGTCGTCGCCACCCTCCTCATATGGCTGGTAACGCGCGGCGCGACCTCAGGCGTGCCGAACAAGCGCCAGGCCTTCGTCGAACTCCTGTTCGGTTTCGTCGACGACCAGGTGAAGGGCATTTTCCACGGCAAGCGCGACTTCGTCGCTCCTGTTGCGCTCACCGTGTTCGTGTGGGTGCTGCTGATGAATTCCATGGACTTCCTGCCGGTCGACATCATGGCCTGGATTCTGACGCACGTGTTCCACCAGCACGAATTCCGCATTGTTCCCACCGCCGACGTCAACACCACCTTCGCCCTGTCGCTGTCGGTGTTCTTCCTAATGATCTTTTTCAGCATCAAGGTGAAGGGCCTGGGCGGCTGGATCCACGAACTGTTCTGCGCGCCCTTCGGCGCGAATCCCATCCTGTGGCCGTTCAACTTCCTGTTCAACATGGTCGAGTACGTGTCCAAGCCGCTGTCGCATTCGTTGCGGCTGTACGGCAACATGTATGCGGGAGAGATCATCTTCCTGCTGTTGTGGCTGTGGGCCGCCAACAGTTCTTGGGGCGCAGACTTCTTCGTTGGTATGATCACCTCCACCGCGCTCGGCGTCGGCTGGTCGATATTCCACATACTGATTGTGGTGCTGCAGGCGTATATATTCATGATGCTTACGATCGTCTACATATCGATGGCGCATGAGAGCCACTAATCGTTTTCCCCCATTAACCCCCGGCAACGTTTCGCTCTAGAAAGGAAATTACGATGGATAAGATTCAAGCCTTGGCCATGATTCAGGCCTACACCGGCATCGGCATCGGCCTGATGGTCGGACTGGGCGCCATGGGCGCCTGCATCGGCGTGGCCTTGATGTGCAGCCGCTTTCTCGAGGGCGCGGCGCGCCAGCCCGAGCTGATCCCGCAACTGCAGGCCAAGGTGTTCCTGCTGCTCGGCCTGATCGACGCCTCGTTCATCATCGGTGTCGGTATTGCGATGCTGTTCGCGTTCGGCAACCCGCTGCTCGCCGTTATCCCTAAGTAATTTGACCGCAGGCCTGGTCCTGCAGTACCGGACTAGGTTCGCCAGGGAATTCGAACATGAACATCAACGTGACACTGATCGCCCAGGCGATTTCGTTCGCGATTTTCATCCTGTTAACGGTCAAGTTCCTCTGGCCACCGCTGATGAAAGCCATCGAAGAGCGGCAGAAGCAGATCGCTGACGGCCTTGCCGCCGGCGAGCAGGGCAAACAGCAGCTGGAGGCCTCCGGCAAGCTCGCGACCGAGGAGATGGGCAAGGCGCGCGCGCGCGCCGGCGAAATCATCGCCCAGGCCGAGAAGCGCGGCTTGCAGATGATCGAGGAAGCCAAGACCTCGGCCAAAGCCGAGGGCGATCGACTGATCGCCGGCGCCAAGTCCGAGATCCAGCAGGAAGTATCGAGCGCCAAGGAAGCCTTGCGCGAACAGGTGGCGGCCCTGGTGGTCAGCGGCGCCGAGAAAATCCTGCAGCGCGAAGTCAACGCCCAGGCGCACGCCGAACTGCTCAACCAGCTGAAGCGGGAGCTCTAGACCCATATGGCCGAGATCGCTACGCTGGCGCGGCCCTACGCCGAGGCGGTATTCCGTCTCGCCGACGCGGGCGGCACGCTCGCCGCGTGGTCGGGAACGCTGCGCACCCTGGCGCAGGTGGCCGCGCATCCTGACATGCAGGAATGCCTCGCCAAGTACGACCTGACCGCGGTCCAGCTGCAGGAGTTGTTCCTGTCCCTGTGCCCAGGCGATATTTCGCCCGAGGCGAAAAATTTCGTCCAACTCCTGATCGAATACGACCGCCTGACGCTGCTGCCCGAAATCGTCGAGCAGTTCGAAACGCTCAATAACGAGCGCG
>ODAK010002694.1_pt1 | contig 18640 bp, 8 predicted proteins | sample 1539591 | NCBI WGS metagenome assembly ODAK01 (sample SAMEA3539303, study PRJEB22396) | soil metagenome | biome: tundra; feature: field; material: soil | place: USA | collected 2010-05 | depth 0.15 m | reverse complement strand
AAAATAGCCAGTCAAATCAAGTGATTTGTGCATTTTTATTTTTCAAACAGGCTCTAAGAACTTGGACCGCTTCACGCACGGCGGCACGTTCCTCGGATTCCTCCAAAATCTCAATCAGATATCGGCGGGCCAATTCATGTGAACTGACGCCAATTGCCTTGGCGCGGGTGGCCAAAACGTCGCCGTATTCCGGGTCGAGGCGGAAGCCGATGGTGCTGGGGAGTTTGTCGGCGGGTTTCTTGTTTCGCATCATTCATCAAGATAAAGCACCTCGATTGTTGTAAATATTGTGCGGTGCTGGTGCGGTGAACAGTTTTTATCAGTGCGTTGAAGGCGTTGTTCAACGCGAGTCAACTGCCACACCACCAATGGGTGAAATTGAGCAATGTAAATCGTTTACGCCTGCACCAAGATTTGCGTTCCTCTGGTTTCGCCCAGCGTCTTTTGCTGCCGTTCGTATTCACCCAGCGAAGGTAATTCCACCTTGGCGTTTCGCGCATACGCCCGATGAACGGCTTTGCTGTTGTGGCCGAGTGCTTCTTGCGCAAAGCGTTCGGGATAGCCCGCAGTCTTTGCGCGTTCCGCCCAAGCGTATCGGTAGCAATGCAGCGTCACGCCTCTGATGGCAAGTCCCTTGCAACGCTGTTTGAACTCGGTTGCCCGGTCGCTGGCGCGGACCGTGCGCAGATATGGAAACAGCGGGCCACTTTCCGGCAAATCACGCAAGATCTCCGCCACGTCCTCATCGAAGCGCATAATGGCGATGCTGCCGGTCTTTTTGCGAGCGAACGAAATGAAGCGGTGTTGCCAATCAATGTTTTCTGCTTCCAGCAGCGCAATGTCCGTCTGTGCTGCGCCCAAATGCCACGCCAGTTGATAGAACGCCTTTCGTTCGGGATTTTTTTCGCGTTCAACGATGGCGTGATGCTCCAGCAATGCGATGGCGCGTTTTTCTTTGAATCGGATGGCCGGCCAGCGTTTCTTGGACAACACCGGCCACGGCAGCCAGCTCATGTCGAGGGCGAAGTTGTGGATGCGCCGCAAATAAAGGTTCGTGGAGACGGAACCGTTTTGCAGCACTTTCAAAAAATGTTCGGCCTGGGTTTCCAGCACAACGAGTTTGCGGATGGAATCAAACGCCTGGTCCTTGATGGCCGTGAACCAGCGGTGCTGCGTGTCGCCGGTCTTGAGCTTGGGGATTTCATCCATGACGTGCTGCCAGGTCCGCTTGGCCGCTTCGGGATCACCGGCCTTCCAATACACGCGGGCCAGATGCAGGCTGAAGGCAGGCGCGTCCTCGGTTTCGTTTCTGGCGGCGACGAGGCGGAACGCTTCGTCCTTGTCGCGGGTCTTGAGGGTGGTCTGCTGTTTGGTAACGAGGTCTTCGCAATAGTAGGTGCCCCAGCCACGGCGGAACACCCGGTAACGGTTTTTCATGTGTTGATTCATGTTGTGAGCATGAACCATCCGACCCGACCAGCATTAGGGTGCGTTGCGGGTGCCCTGTGAGATCCTAGTGAGCGACTGCCAGTGCTGTCGTTTCACTGAAGATTCCACTGAAACCCGCCCCTTTTCCATCCAAAAAACCCTGTATTTACAGGTATTTTTCATGGAGGCGAGGGTCGGAATCGGTCGCCTTAAGCGTCGTTTCAGCCCTAAAAATGCCATGTTTTGAAGGTGAATCAAGCACAACACAGCCACTACCCTCCCTAGCACTTTCATTACACCCCTGCTGACGTTTTTGCTGACAGCGGCGCAACAGGAAAATGGCCGGTGAGGTGAACAAATCCTGCCGAAAATTCCTGCCCAAACTTGGAGATGGTCTTTACGGGAACCTGCGCGGAACGTCTCCTCGCGTGCGCTTTGTGATTGTTCGGCTAGGCTCGCCCCACCGTCCCGATGTTGTTAAGAACCATTATATCTGTCGAGTAGTGTTTAAATCACAGTGGCGATGGGTTGCCGAATGTTTTACTTTGTCCGAGACAATCCATGAACGACATTACGCTGGTTTTGGAATCAGTCGGGCGCGGTGAGAGCCAGGCCACGGAAGTATTGTTTCCGCTGGTCTATGAAGAGTTGCGCCGGCTGGCAGCGGCGCGGATGGCTAGGGAGGCTGCCGGACACACCTTGCAGCCGACGGCTCTCGTGCATGAGGCGTGGCTGCAACTGGTGGGCGCGGGCGATCGCACTTGGAAGAATCGCGCACATTTTTTTGGAGCGGCGGCGGATGCGATGCGGCGCATCCTGATTGACAACGCGCGGCGAAAAGCCGCCTTGAAACACGGCGGCGGGCAGGAGCGTGTGCCCATTGAGGATTTGGAAATCACCGCCGCGACGCTCGATGAACATATCCTGATGATTGACGAGGCGCTGCAATGGCTGGAGACCGAAGACCCGCAGAAGGCGCGGATTGTTTCTCTGAAATTTTTCGGCGGGCTGAACAATGAAGAAACGGCGGAAACGCTCGGCATCAGTTTGAGCACTGTGAAGCGCCAGTGGATTCTCGCCCGAATCAAATTGTTCCGTCTGATTCAGGAGCAGAACGGATGAAGTCGGAAGGCCAACTGGAAGAGGCGGTGTGTCTCGCCGCATTGCACATCACGGAGCCAGCTTCGCGGGCGCAGTTTCTGGACCGGGCGTGCGCGGGTGACGCACGGTTGCGCGCGGCGGTTGAGGAGATGCTGCGGGCCAATGATGCTGCCGAGAATTTTTTTGACCAGTGCCGGGCGGCGGTGAATGTTCCCAAGTTGGATGCGCAGACGGCCGACGCGCTCAAGGAAACGGGGATTGAACTCGATGATTTGACCGACGAACAACTCGGCAGCCGGGTCGGGCGTTACAAGCTGTTGCAGAAAATTGGCGAGGGTGGTTGCGGGGTGGTTTATCTGGCGGAACAGGAAGAGCCAGTCCGTCGGCAAGCGGCGCTCAAGGTGATCAAGCTGGGTATGGACACAAAAAGTGTCATCGCGCGTTTCGAGGCGGAGCGGCAGGCGCTGGCGATGATGGATCATCCGAACATCGCGCGCGTGCTCGATGCGGGTGCGACGGAAACCGGCCGGCCATTTTTCGTGATGGAACTCGTGCGCGGCACGCGCATCACGAAATACTGCGACGAAAACAATCTCGACACGGTTCAGCGGCTGAAATTATTCATCCAAGTTTGCCGCGCCATCCAGCACGCGCATCAAAAGGGCGTCATTCACCGCGACATCAAGCCGTCGAACATACTCGTGTCTTTACATGACGGCGTGCCGGTGCCGAAGGTGATTGATTTCGGCATTGCGAAAGCAACGGAAGGCCGGCTGACGAACAACACAATGTTCACCGCCGTCGAACAATTTGTCGGCACTCCGGCTTACATGAGTCCCGAACAGGCGGACATCAGCGGGCTGGACGTGGATACGCGGAGCGACATTTACAGCCTGGGCGTGCTGCTTTATGAGTTGCTGACGGGGCGGACGCCGTTCGACACCACTGTTCTGATGCAGTCGGGACTGGATGAAATGCGGCGGACCTTGCGTGAAAAAGACCCGCAACTGCCCTCGACGATGATCACGTCGCTGCAACGAACGGAGTTGACGCTGACTGCCGGGCAACGCCACACGGAACCGCCGAAACTGATTTCGCAAATCAAAGGCGACTTGGATTGGATCGTGATGAAGGCGCTGGAAAAGGATCGGAACCGCCGCTACGACACGGCCAACGGTCTGGCGCTCGACATCCAACGCTACATTGAAAGTGAACCAGTGCTGGCCCGTCCGCCCAGCCGACGTTACCGGTTTAAGAAACTGGTGTTGCGAAATAAAATTGTGTTTGCCGCCAGCGGCGCGGTGACGCTGGCATTGTTGATTGGTCTTGGCATGTCCACCTGGCTTTTTTTCCGCGAACGCGAAGCGCGTTTTCACGAACGGGATGCCCGCGAGCGGGAGGCTCAACTGCGGACGGAAGCCGAAGATCGCGCCAAGATCACGCAGGCCGTGATGTTTGTAAGTCAGGGTAAATTTGATGACGCGGATGCCTTGCTTAATCAGGTGAAAAATTTCCCGCTCAATCCGACTTTGGATTGCGCCTCGGCCTTGCGTTCGGTGGGCGAGTGGCAGGCGCTGCAAGGCCGCTGGGAGCCGGCCCGCGAACGCTATTCCGCCCTCGTCAAAATGGACAAGCTGGACAGCTTGAGCCAGATCATCTTTGACTATCAGGCCTTCAGCGTGGTCCTGTCCGAAAGTGGTGACGCGGAACAATACGGGAATTTTTTCCAGATGGCCGTCACCAATTTCTCCGCGAATCCAAACGGCAGCATCCTCATCGCCTCGCTATTGCTGCCATTGAACAAATCTCAAATCGAAATGCTCAAGCCGATGGCAGCGGTGGCGGAAAAACAGCTCCACGCGCTGCCCAGAGACCATCGCAGCGAGTGGACGTTCATGCCGTTTTGCCTATGGCAATATCGGTGCGGCAATTATGAGGCGGCCATACAGTGGTGTCAGAACGCCCAGGCACAAAGCTCAAAATTTCCATGCAGCGAGGCCATCGTTCATGCCGTTTTGGCTATGTCTTATTATCAAAACGGTCAGACCAACGAAGCCTGCGCTGAACTCGCACAAGGCCACCAGTTGATTGACGAAAAATTCAAGACCAGTTTGGATCATGGCCGACCAGGCTCCGGTTTCTGGTATGACTGGGTTTATGCCCGCCACCTTTCGCAGGAAGCGACGGCGTTGATCAATTGCGATTCTGCCAAGTCTGTCACGGAATAGTTCACCAATTGGGCGAGCCCAAGAGCCCGTTTGTTTTTCGAGCGGAACTTCAGACTAGGGCTTGGGCTTTGGATAAATTTCTCATTCACTTGCGGCTCGTTTTCGATGCCTGAAAAAATTCTTCGATTTTTTTGAACCTTTTTGGCAGCCGTTTCCCGCGTGTGTAAGTAGAACCCAAAATAATGTTTAGCCAATGCCATAATGCCGTGCAGACGCGGGCAAATTCTGTGAATGCCCGTTCGTCGGCATATTTCCACGCTACGCGACTGCTTTGGACTCGCTAAAACCTCTCAAACAACAACCCACAAGCCCCATGAAAAAATACACATTAGTTCAAATCACCTGCCTGCTCTTTTTGGCCGGCGGATTAAATCTGAAAGCTGCCAGCGGCAGTTGGACTGGCGCAACGGACGCCACTTGGGCTGGCGCGAATTGGAGTGCCTCACCAGTGCCCGGCACCGGCGATACGGCCACTTTCAACGGTTTGGGGAATGGTAATACCACGATTGACTTGGGCGGTGGCGTCACAATTCTAAACCTCCTTTTCAACACCGGCAGCGCGGCGGCTTATACCATCGGCAATGGCGCCGTGGGCAGCCAGACGCTCACGCTCAACGACAGCGGCGCGTTCACGATGAACTCCACGGTGGCCAACAACGAGCTGTTCAGCACGGTGATATTGCTGGGCCTCGATGCTACTGCGAAAAGCTACTCCATCGCTAACAACAGCGGCAGCACGCTGACTTTTGCGGCCAACATTTCTGGCGGTCCTGCAGGCGGGACGGCTGGTATCAAGACGCTGACCGTTGGTGGGACGGGCAACACATTTTTCGGCGGGAATCTGAACAAGGGAAGCGCGAGCAATATCAACCTGGCCAAAACCGGCTCCGGCACATTCACCGTCAACCCCGTGAGCAATGTTGGTTCCGCTTCCGGTTCCGTCACCGTCAGTGCCGGAACGCTGGCGATTGATTTCTCGAACGCCGGCGCAAACAACAGCCTGTTGAGCAGTTTCTCCCCCGTGACCCTGGCCGGCGGTAAATTGCAGATCATCGGCAATCCGGCCAACGCCAGCGCCCAGACTTTTGGCGGCGTAACCGTCAATGCGGGCTATAACGTGATTTCCGCTGAGGGGACGGTTAGCCCCACTTTGACCATGGCCGCTTTTCCGCAAACGCTCGGATCGCAGACGAGGTTTGACGGGCCGGCGACTATTAATGGTGGCGGCAATTTGGCGGTCACGGCGACGATTACGACCACCTACATCGGCACGGGAAATAACAACCAAACCGCCGGCGCTGGCACCAAGGGCTTGCTTTGGAATGGCACAACTCGCTTAGCCATTGCCACCGTTGGTCTTTATGATTGGGCCAGCACATCAAAGGCGGATGGCACGGCGGGCACAACTCCGTGGACCATCATTGGCGGCAGTCAGGTCAGTGGTTTTTATACCACCATTTCTGGCACTTGGGCCAATGTTGATGCTAATTACGATATGACGGCGAGCGTCGCGGCAACTGGTGCGTCAACTCCGTTCGTGGATACGGTCCGGTTCAACACTCCAGCAGCACTTACGCTCGGCGGCGGTGGGGGGCACGGTCTCTTGGTCGGCGGAATTTTGGTCACGCCTAATGTGGGCGCTAACAATACTTCAATCGTTCCAGGTAATGGCTTTATTGCCTCAAGCGCTGTGGCGAACAATACTACTTACCCGATAGATTTCTATCAAAACAACACCCTTGGCGAGTTGGTAATAACTGCCCCGATTGGTGATTACGGTGGCACGGGCAGAACGACTACTTATGTTCAGGGCGGGGCGGGCACGGTGGTGCTTTCAGGGGTAAATACCTACACGAAACAAAGCTATCTGAACGGTGGCGTTACGGTTATCAGCGCCAACTCCGGTTTGGGAGCAGTCGCGACTGGATCGCAAGTGAATCTGAACGGCGGCACCCTGTTAAGCACGGCGAGCATAACTTTGGACAATGCCGGGAGTGCCAAGCGTTTGGTCGCTGTTGGCAGTGCTGGTGGTGGTTTGGCGGCGGCGGCCGGGCAGACGCTGACCGTTGACGGTCAGGTCACTGGAGTAGCCGGGCAAGCACCGCTGGTCATCGGCATTCCGGCATCGTCGGCAAACGGAAATGTGGCGGGCTTGGTGCCCGGAACGGGATCAATCGCCAACGGTCAGGCGGTGGACACGGCCAACACCACGCCGGTGTTTGGCACGGGCACGGTGGTTTTGAACTTTCCAAACGGGGCGAATGGTAACTCGGTTTACAATGTCGCAATTGTCGGCGGGGCCACCTTGAACATCAACAGCCAGTATGCCTTGGGCGGGGCAAATTATAGCAGCCTGACTTTCAACAGCGGCACGTTGCAATACGCCACGACGCTGGCGACCGGCGCGGCGGGCACGGCTTTGGACATCAGCGGTGCTCCGGTCACGTTCACCGGCAATGGCACGATTGACATCAACGACAAGACAATCACCTACGCTAACGCCATCGGCAACAGCGGCAGCGGCCAGTTGACCGTGGCGAATTCCGGTTCGGGCGGTGGATTGTATTTGAACGGCGGCAGCACACACACGGGCGGCACGGTGGTGAGCAGCGGCGCCATTCTGGGCGGCAGCGGCACGATTGGCGGCAATGTGACGGTGAACAGCGGCGGCGAAACATTTCCCAGCGCCGGCAGCGGGGCGACCAACACCATTGGCGGCAACCTCACCTACAATTCCGGCGCACTCGCCGGTTTCAATCTGACCACCAATGCCACCAGCACCAATGACCAGATTATTGTGACGGGCGCGTTGAGCTTGAACGGTGTTGTCCATATCAAGGCCCCCAGCACCTTGTCCATCTTGGATGCAACCGCCGATTATGTGCTGATAACTTATGGCAGCAGTTCGGGCAGTTTTTCCAGCCTGGTTTGGGACGTGCAACCGGCGAATTACAACGCCTATTCCATCTCGAATGACACGGTGCACAAGAAGATTTTGCTGCACTACACTTCCAGCGCCACCGCGCCCACGCTGATCGCTTCCGCCAGTCCGTCAACTTTGGTTCGCAATCAGAGCACGCTGGTCAGCGCCACGGTCACGCCGGGCAGCGGCACGGTCAGCAGCAGCGGCAGTGTCTTCTTGAATGCCGCCTCCATTGGTTTATCCGGTTCAATACCTTTAACCCTTTCGGCCACGCCCAATGTTTACACGAATACGATCACCGTGCCGGCTGGGCCGGCGGCGGGCAGCTACAATCTGGGAGTTTGGGTGGTTGATTCCACGCCGTTGATCGGCACCAACAACTTTTCATTGACGATCAACGTTTCAACAGAAACGTGGAACGGCGGGGATTATGGCACCAGCGCCAACTGGAGCGACAACGGCAACTGGGTGAGCACCTTGGCTCCGGGAATCGTCGGCGACACGCTGGTGTTCGACGGCGGCACCGGGCCGGCTCCGAGCCTGAATAATAATTACAATGTCACGAGCGTGACTTTTGCCGGCACGGCGACGACCGCCTTTACCATCGGCACCGTCAACAGCAGCTATCTGACGTTGTCTGCGGGCGGTGTGACCAACAACTCCAGTCTCACGCAGACGCTGAACGTGCCGGTAGCTTTGACGGCGGCGCAGACGCTGAATGCGGCGGCAGGCGCCTTGACGCTGGGCCAAAGCGTCACCAATGGCGGCAACTTATTGACGGTTGCCGATAGCGGCTTCAGCACGGCCGTGAATGGTGGCATCTCCGGCAGCGGTGGTTTGACCAAAACCGGCAATGGCACTTTGACGCTCGGCGCCGCGAACAATTACACCGGCACCACCGCGGTCAACGGCGGCACGGTGACGGTGAATGGCACCGGCGTGATCAGCAACAGCGTTAGCCAGATCATTGTCGGCAATGTGGCTGGCAATGCGATTTTGAACATCAATGGCGGCACGGTGAACGCCAACTTTAACAACAATCCGTCCGTGGCGCTTGGCAATGTCTCGGGGGCGAACGGATTTGTGTTCATGAGTTCTGGCACCTTCGAAAACGGGGCGGGGGAATTTCATATCGGCCAGGTGACGGGGGCTTACGGCGCGTTTGACCTGAGCGGCGGCAATGTGATAATCGGGGATGTAAATGCTGCGGATGCCTTTTTTGTAGTGGGCGGGGCCTTTGGCGCGAGCGCTTCCCAAGGGGTGTTCAACATGAGCGGCGGGACGTTCAACGACAACGCCCAGTCGATCTCCATCGGCGGCATCGCTGGTGCCATCGGGGTGGCAAACATCATCGGCGGCACGATCAACAGCACTAAGGGCATTCACGTGGGTGAACGTGGCTCTGGTATTCTGAATGTGTCCGGTTCGGCGAATGCTAACTTGACCGGCGGCACGCTTGGTTTTGGTGGTGTTAGTGCTGCTGGCCAGCTTGGCACCATCAACCTGTTGGGCGGCACGGTGACAGCGAACGGGGTCGGCAAAGTCGGCACCACGACCGTCAATGCGCGGTTGAACTTCAACGGCGGGACGCTCAAAGCGGCTGTGGATAACGCGACCTTCCTGACGGGCTTGAATGCGGCGACAGTTTACACCAACGGCGTGGTGATTGATGACGGCGGATTTACCATCAACATCGGTCAAGTATTGCTCGCACCGACGGGTAATGGCGTGAGCACGATTCCGGTGAGCAGCGGTGGTGCGGGATATTTGGATACGCCGGTTGTGACCATCACCGGCGGTGGTGGCACGGGGGCGACGGCAGTGGCGAACATCGCGGGCGGTTCAGTGACCAGCGTTGCGATCACGAGTCCCGGCACGGGCTACACATCAGCACCCACGGTGACACTGACCGGCGGTGCATTTAGTTCCGCCGCGACTTTGGGGACGGCGACAATTGCCGCGAATGTGAGCGGCGGTTTGACCAAGCAGGGCGCGGGCACGTTGACTTTGACCGGAGCCAATACTTACACCAACCTCACCACGGTGAACGCCGGCACGCTGGCGTTGCAGTCTGCATCCTCGGCTACGGCCGGCTATGTGGTGACGAATGGTGCCACGCTTGACGTATCTGCAATTAGTCCGCCCACCTTGTCTGCCGGCCAATCACTTTCCGGCGGCGGCACTATCAACGGCTCCATCACCACATCTTCCGGGGTCAATATCTATCCGGCGACGGCGTTGCCGACGATTGGAACGGTGGGCACGCTGACGTTCAACAACGACCTTGATTTGAGTGGTGGCGGCACCTGCTATTTTGATATTTCTACTACCGCAAGCAGCGGGAATGACCAGATCGTGGTCGGCGGCACTTTGACTTTCAACGGAGGGTTGTTGCACCTGAAAGCCTTGAGTGGCGCAGCCAATCTGGATGCGACCGCCGACTATGTATTATTCAACAATGCCAACAGTCCAAACATAACCACTCTGCCGGCACTGATTTGGGACGGCACCAAGCCAGCCAATGCTGCCAACTATTCACTTCAATTGAGCGGCAATAATCTGGTGCTACATTACGCCACGCTTTCAGGACCATTGGTTGCATCCGTAACGGTTAGTCCCGCATCGGTGGTGCGCGGGCAAAATGTGAAGTTCACCGCGACAGTGACACCGGGCAGCGGGGCAATTAATCCCAGCACCGGTGTAACTATTGATTTGAGTGCATTCGGTGGATCTCCAACGTCGAGTCTGGTGCTGTCGAATGCCAATGTTTACACCAACACGTTCACGGTTCCAACTAGCACCGCTCCTGGCAGCCAGTTGTTGACGGTCACCGCCACAGACGCCAATTCGTTGTCCGGCTCGGGCGGCACCACTTTGACAGTCAACGCGGCAACCGATGTCTGGAACGGCGGCGACTATGGATCCAGCGCCAACTGGAACGATGGCGCGAACTGGGTAAGCACCTTCGCACCGGGATTGGTTGGGGATGCTCTGGTGTTTGCCGGCACGACCGGACCCTCGCCGTCCATGGAAAACAACTACAGCGTCACAAGCGTGACTTTCACCAATGGGGCTGGAAGTTTCAACATCGGCACGCCGAGCAGCACTTTGACAATCACTGCCGGCGGTGTGACCAACAATTCCGCGAACGTTCAAAACTTGAACGTGCCAGTCAATCTGACGACGGCGGCGCAATCACTGAATGCCGCTGCGGGCGATTTGATCTTGGGACAGAACCTGGACAACGGCGGCAACTTATTGACGGTCGCCGATGGTGGACATAGCACCGTGCTGAATGGGGTCGTCTCCGGCAATGGCGGTTTGACCAAAACTGGCAATGGCACTTTGACGCTCGGCGGCGCAAACAATTATTCCGGCACGACGACAGTCAATAGCGGCATAGTGACGGTAAATGGCGCCGGCGCGATCAGCACCACCACGAGCCAGGTGATCGTTGGCAATGCAGCCGGTAACGCGATTCTGAATATCGCCGGCGGCTCGGTGAGCGCCAACATGGTCAACAATCCCGCCTTTGCCATTGGCAATGTAACTAATGCCAACGGATTTGTATTTATGAGTTCCGGCAGCCTCGAATGCGGCGCTGGGGAATTTCATATCGGCCAAGCGGCGGGTGCCTACGGTGCATTTGACTTGAGCGGTGGAACCGTCACGATTGGGGACGTCAATGCAGGGGATGCCTATTTTGTTGTGGGTGGTGCTTTTGGGAATAGTGCTTCCAAAGGCGTTTTCAACATGAGCGGCGGAACGCTCAACGACGATGCTCAAGAGTTTTCCATTGCCAATATCGCTGGCGCGGTTGGGGTGGCAAATGTGAGCGGCGGCACGTTGAATGATAATAAGGGTATCCATGTGGGCGACCGTGGCATTGGCATATTGAATGTGTCCGGGTCGGCGGTGGTCAATTTAACCGGTGGCCCGCTTCAATTTGGTATTAGTGGCAACACCACGGTTGGCACGGTCAACCTGTTGGGCGGCTTGGTCACGGCGAACAATGTCGGGGTAGCTGGCACCAGCACCTCCCGTTTGAATTTCAACGGCGGCACACTGCAAGCCGGCGCGGCGAGTGCGACGTTCATGCAGGGCTTGACTGCGGCGACAATATACAGCGGCGGCGCGCTCATTGATGACGGAGGCAACGCCATTACCATCGCGCAGCCCTTACTTGCACCTACCGGCAACGGCGTCAGCACCATCCCGGTGGCGACCGGCGGTGCGGGTTACCTTGATACACCCATCGTGACCATCAGCGGCGGCGGAGGCACCGGAGCCACGGCGGTGGCAAATATTTCCGGCGGTTCGGTGACCGGCGTCACGATAACCAGTCCGGGCGTCGGTTACACTTCGGCTCCGACCGTGACGCTCTTCGGCGGCGGTTACACCACTGCGGCGACTCTTGGAACTGCAACCCTCACAGCCAATACGAGCGGGGGTTTGATCAAGCAAAATTCCGGCACATTGAATCTGACGGGAGCCAATACTTATACGGGTAACACGATAATCAATGGTGGCACATTGGAACTTGCCCAGCCGACGCTGGCTGAGAATTCCACCGTTACCGTGGCGAGCGGAGCGGTGTTGCAGTTGGACTTCTCGGTCACGAACGCAATAACCAACCTGGTGCTAAATGGAGCGAGCCAGGCTCCGGGCATTTACAATAGCACCACCGGTTCACCCTATATTACCGGCGTCGGCAGTTTGCAAGTCGTGGTGCCTGTCACTATCGCAACTAATCCGACAAACATCACGTTTAGCATCACCGGCGGCAATACGCTCAACCTCTCGTGGCCGGCGGATCATCTGGGCTGGCTGGTTCAATCGAATTCCGTGAATCTGGCGGTGCCGGCTGATTGGTATGACATTTCCAATACGGCAACCGGGACGAGTTATAGCATTACCATTAATCCGGCCAAGACAAACGTGTTTTACCGGCTGCGTAAACCGTAAGCGGTTTGCCTGACGAACCAATTTCCGCTGGTCGTGGGTTCGGCAGAAAGTTAAGCAGTGGTTTGGGGTGATTCGGCCCGCAGTGGTTGGGTTCGCTGCGGGCCGACAATTTTAATTCAATAAACTATTTTCAATTTGAAAAAGCGATTCTTAATTTTTGCCAGTGGGCTTTGCGTCATGGCATGTGTTCGCGCCGGCGACCCCATCCCCGAGACCGCAATTCCGCGCGTCATCGTTAGCACCGCCGTCGAACCGGTCACGCCGGGCAAATTCCAGCCGACGTGGGATTCGCTCAAGCAGTATCAAGTGCCGGATTGGTTTCGCAACGCCAAGTTCGGCATCTGGGCGCACTGGGGTCCGCAATGCGAACCGGAGCAGAGCGACTGGTATGCGCGCAACATGTATGTGCAAGGCCACCCGCAGAATAAATTCCAAGTCGAACACTACGGTCCGCCGTCGCAAGCTGGATTCAAGGAGGTAATTCATGCGTGGAAGGCCGAGAAGTTCGATCCGGAAAAACTTGTCGCACTCTACAAACGTGTCGGCGCACAATACTTTGTCGCGTTGGGTAATCACCACGACAACTTTGATCTTTGGGACAGCGCATATCAGCCGTGGAACGCCGTGAAGGTAGGCCCGCAAAAAGACCTTATCGCCGGCTGGGCCAAGGCCGCGCGCAAACAGGGACTGCCCTTCGGTGTCAGCCTCCATGCCGCTCATGCCTGGAGCTGGTATGAAGTCGCCCAAGGTGCCGACAAAACCGGCCCGCTCGCCGGCGTGCCTTACGATGGCAAGCTGACCAAGGCGGACGGCAAGGGTAAGTGGTGGGACGGCCTCGACCCGCAGGATTTATACGAGCAACGGCACACGCCCAGCCCGAATTTTGACAAGCCCGGCTCCATTCATGACCGCTGGGATTGGACCAATGGCGTGAGCCAGCCCGACCAAGCTTACTGCGATAAATTTTACAACCGCACGGCCGACCTCATCAAAAAATATCAACCGGACTTGATTTATTTTGACGACGACGCTTTGCCGTTATGGCCGGTCAGCGATGCGGGGTTGAAAATCGCTGCTGATTTTTACAACAGCAGTATCACGCACCACGATGGCAAGCTGGAGGCGGTGATTCTCGGCAAGCAACTTAATGGCGAAGAACGCAAGTGCATCGTCTGGGACATCGAGCGTGGCGCGGCCAACCGAATCGAGCCGCTGCCGTGGGAGACGGATACTTGCATCGGCAACTGGCATTACAGCCGCGCGGTTTATGACAACAACCGCTACAAGAGTGCGAAGGCTGTGATCAGAATGCTGGCCGACATCATCAGTAAAAACGGTAATTTGCTGCTGAACATTCCTGTTCGTGGCGACGGCACGATTGATGACAAGGAGGAAGCCGTGCTGCAAGGCATCGCCGCGTGGATGGACGTGAACAAAGAATGTATATTCGGCACGCGCCCGTGGAAAGTTTTCGGCGAAGGTCCATCGGCCGAAGCGCCGCCGGTCAAGGTGGGCAATTTCAGCGAAGGCAAAGGCAAACCGTTCACCGCCGAGGACGTTCGCTTTACGACCAAAGACGAAACACTCTATATGATTGTATTGGGCGTGCCGAAAAAGGATTTGCATGTCAAGTCTCTCGGCAGTGCGGCGAAGCTACTCGACAAGCCGATCAGCAGCATCACGCTGCTGGGCAGCGACGAGAAAATCCAGTGGTTACAAGCCGCCGACGCGCTCATGGTCAAGGTGCCGGGAAAAATGCCGAACGACATTGCCATCGTCTTCAAAATTTCTTTGTGACAATGAATTTTTATTCCTTGAACGGTTTTAGGCTGCCAACTACCGCCATGCCAAGTTGGTTCTTAACCTTGTCTATTGGTCATTGTTCAAGATGAAAAACATCCTGCCAATTCTCCTAATTTTGGGTGCGGTTGCCTTTGCGGATTGTGGGCGCGCGCAAATTCTCACTGACCCCATTCCTGAAACCGCCGTGCCAACCGTCATCGTCAGCACGACCAACGAGCCGGTGACGCCGGGGAAATTCCAGCCGACGTGGGACTCGCTGCACCAGTATCAATGCCCGGCGTGGTTTCGCAACGCGAAGTTTGGCATCTGGGCGTGCTTCGGACCACAGAATGTGCCGGAGGACGGCGACTGGTATGCGCGCAATATGTATGTGGAAGGCAGCCGGCAAAACAAATATCACGTCGCCCATTACGGGCCGCCTTCGCAGTTTGGTTTCAAGGACGTTATTCACATTTGGAAGGCGGAAAATTTTGACGTGGAAAAGCTCGTCGCGCTCTACAAAAAAGTTGGTGCGCAATATTTTTTCGTCATGGCCAATCACCACGACAACTTTGATATGTATGATTCCAAGTATCAGCCGTGGAACAGCGTGAATGTCGGGCCGCACAAGGACATCGTTGGCGATTTCGCCAAGGCGGCGCATGAACAAGGCTTGCCGTTCGGTGTCAGCGTTCACGCCGCGCATGCGTGGAGTTTTTACGAGATCGCCCAGAGCGCCGACAAGACCGGCCCGCTCGCCGGCGTGACTTACGATGGCAAATTGACCAAGGCCGACGGCAAAGGCAAATGGTGGGACGGCCTTGATCCGCAGGAGCTTTACGTGCAAAATCACACGCCCAGCTTGAATTTTAGCAATGCCAACTCCATTCACGGCCAGTGGAACTGGGGAAACGGCGCGAGCATTCCCGACCAGGCTTACTGCGATAAATTTTACAACCGCACGATTGACCTCGTTCACAAATACAAACCAGATTTGATTTACTTCGACGACGACGCCTTGCCGTTGTGGCCGGTCAGCGACGCCGGCTTGAAAATCGCCGCCGACTTTTACAACTTCAACATGCAGCAGCACGACGGCAAACTGGAGGCCATCCTGTTCGGCAAGATGCTTTCCGAAAGCCAGCAAAAATGCATCGTCCGGGACATTGAACGTGGCGCGGCCAACACGATTGAGCCGCAGCCGTGGGAGACGGACACCTGCATCGGCAACTGGCATTACGACCGCTCGCTTTACAATAAAAATCGTTACAAGACCGCCAAGACCGTCATTCAAATGTTGTGCGACATCGTCAGCAAAAACGGCGATTTGCTGCTCAACATTCCCGTGCGCGGCGACGGCTCGATTGACGACAAGGAACAGGCCGTGCTCGCAGGCATCGGCGCGTGGATGGATGGGAACAAGGAATGTATCTTCGGCACGCGCCCGTGGAAAGTTTTCGGCGAAGGCCCGGCCTCGGAAGGCGCGGCGCTTTCCGCGCAAGGTTTCAACGAAGGCAAAGGCAAGCCGTTCACTGCCGCCGACTTCCGTTTTACAACCAAGGGCGACACACTTTACGCGATTGAGTTGGGCACGCCAACGAACGCGGTGGCCATCAAATCACTCGGCACGGCGGCGAGGCTGCTCGACAAACCTATCGTCAGCATCACGCTGCTCGGCACCAATGAGAAAGTAGAATGGTCGCAGACCGCCGACGCGCTGACCATCAAGGCCCCGGCTAAATCACCCAACGATATTGCCATAGTCTTCAAGATTGATTAGACGAAACGAGTAGAGCGCAACATGAAAACCAAACTACAAATACCTATGTCAAACCTATTCAAACTCTGTCTGCCGGTCGCGGCCAGGCTCACCAGAACATACACAACGATTGCCCTCTTGCTAGCGGTGGGCGCACTCAATTTGCAGGCGCAAAGCGGCGTATGGACCAACGCTGTTACCGGCGGGCTTTGGAGCAATGGCGCGAACTGGTTGAATGGAACCGTCGCAACCGGCAGCGGCAACACGGCGAATTTCAACCAGATGGATTTGACGGCTGATCCCACCGTGATCCATTTGGATTCAGCCAGGACGATTGGCAATCTTATCTTTGGCGACATTTACTTGAACACCGCCGCCGGTTGGGTTTTGGATAATAACGGCACGGTCGGGAATATTCTGACGTTGGCTGGCACCACGCCGTCTATCTCCGTCAATCCACTAGCGGGCGGCAAGGCTGCCGCCATCAGTTCGGTCATCGCGGGCACGGCGGGCTTGACCAAGATTGGCACTGGCGCGCTGACGTTGGGCGGCGCGACGGATACTTTCACCGGTGGACTCAAACTCAATGCCGGCACGCTCACCTTGGACTATAACGCCAGCGGCTCGCCGACGAGCACGCTGGTTCCCTCGCAGGTGCTGACGCTGGCGGGCGGCACGTTGAACATCAACGGCAATGCCGGCACGGCGACCAGCCAGAGTTTTAGCAGCACGACGATCAGCCCGGGACAGTCCACCATCAGCGCCGCCCCGGCGTCCGGCGCGAACAATCCCACGTTGTCGCTCGGTGCGTTGACGGTGAGCTACGGCGCGACAGTGCGTTATATCGGACCAGCCACCATTGGCAGCGGTGGTGTGAGTGTTCCGGCCACGGCGACCATCAAGACGACCACCGTAGGTTCCAGCGCCGCCTCCTTGGGAATTTTTTTAGGACAGGGTCCGGCGGCGGCCAATCCCACGGCGGCTTATGCGACGGTCGGTCTTTATGACTGGGCGAGCACCAGCCTGGCGAATGGCACGGCGGGCACTTCGCCTTACACGGTCATTGGCGGCAGCCAGGTGGCGGGATTTTATTCAACGGCCTGGGCGGGCAATGCCAATGTGGACGTGACGGTGAACAATCTCGCCGCCAACAACAATTCATACATTCCGTCGCTGCGTTTCAACACGCCCTCCGCCACCACCTTGGCCGGGGCCAACAATATTATATTGTCCGGTGGACTGCTGGTCACGCCGGACATGGGCGCGAACAATGCCAGCATCAGCAGCAGCGGCGGCGCGACGTATCAAGTTGCCCGCATCCAGAGTCCCAATGGCGCGCAGGCCAGCGTGATGTGGCAGAACAACACACTCGGCTATTTCACGATGTATCCCACCATCAACGACGGACGCGACGGCACCTCCGATGCGAATCAGATCATCAAGGCGGGTGAAGGCACGTTGGTTTTTGCCGCCGCGAACACTTACTCCGGCCAGACTTATGTCAACGGCGGAAATCTGGTCATCACCTCTGATGCTGGTCTTGGCGCGCCGGCGAATGCGACCGTTGCCAATTTGAATGGCGGCACGATTGTTGCGAATGCCACGTTCACGCTCGACAATGCTGGCGCCAACAAGCGTCCGATCACATTGCTTGGCAACGGCGGTGGACTCGCCGCGACGGCAGGCAACACGCTGACAGTGGATGGTCAGATCGGCAGCGCAGCTGGCACCGGCCCGCTGGTGATTGGCATTGCGGCTTCGGCGGCGAATGGGAATATCGCGGGTTTGCTGCCGGGCTCAGGCTCCATCGCCAACAGCCAGACATTTGATACCGCGAATCCCACGCCGATTTTTGCAACGGGAACGGTGGTGCTTAATTATACCAACGGCAACTTTTTTTACGGCGGAGCGATTATCACCGGCGGGGCTACTCTTAACATTAGTAGTATGTGGTCGCTGGGCGGAGGTAACTACAGCGGCGGTCTTACCTTTAACAACGGCACGTTGCAATATAACACCGCACTAACGCCGGGCACCGGCGGGACTTATCAGGATATTACTGTCAACAATGCCGCCACGCCTGTCGTGCAAGCGGTTTCATTTGCCGGCAATGCGACGCTTGATGTCAATGGTCACGATGTTACTTACGTCAACCCGGTTGGCAACGGCGGCAGCGGTGCGCTGACAGTCGCAAGTTCGACGGGAACGGGTGCGCTGACTTTGCAGGGAGCGAACACTTACACAGGTGGCACGACCGTGAGTAACGGACTGTTAAGCGTCATCAACACGACCGGTTCGGGCACTGGCACGGGTGGTGTGACTGTTACCAGCGGCGGCACGCTCGAAGGCACCGGCATAATCACCGGGGTGGTGACTAACTTGAGCGGCGGTGTTGTTGCTCCGGGCGCGCTGGCTTCCGGCAATGGCACGATTGGGACGTTGACGGTGGGCGGG
>ODAK010002693.1_pt1 | contig 18650 bp, 15 predicted proteins | sample 1539591 | NCBI WGS metagenome assembly ODAK01 (sample SAMEA3539303, study PRJEB22396) | soil metagenome | biome: tundra; feature: field; material: soil | place: USA | collected 2010-05 | depth 0.15 m | reverse complement strand
GGATACCGCCAGATCATCGAAGTACACTTGTTGTTCCCGCGCCTGACATCGGTCAGTGAGGCCCACCGCCTCGCCACCATTCTGGAAGAACGCCTGCCGGCCGAACTGGGGATTCCCGCTGAGGTGACGACCCACCTGGAGTGCTTAGAAGACCATGCCGATGTCCACCGCGAGCGGCACTACATGGGGAAACCTGAGTAGACACGCCGGCCATAACTGCCCAACGCGCTGCTGCCCGCAATGACGAGCGCCGCAATCCCAACGATTTGCTTCCACCAGATTTCGCATTTACTAGAATTCATTCGGCTTCGATTCGCCATCCCAACCTGGCGGAGCACTTCATCAACCTTGCCGCCATCGAATACGAACGCGCGGATTACAAGGCGGCTGAGCAATTGGATCGGCAGGCGCTCGCCATCATGCAGTCGTTCTATTCGAAAAACCATCCTGAGACAGCGTCGGTCATGACTCTCGCCGCTCCGGCACTCGTGGCCGAGGGGCAACTCAGCGAGGCGGCCGACATGCTACGGGACGCACTGGGGGGCAGAAACAGGTTTACAAAGAGCCCTGGGCATCCAGAGCTATTGCGCGCCGAGTCAGAGGATCATTCCAAAGGATGGATGAAACACAAACTCAGCATCACATTGCAATAACTAATTGGCGAGTTCGGGAATAGCGTGTTTCAGGCCCTGCACCACGCCGCGAAGTTCGGCCAATCCTTTCAACCTGCCGATCAGCGAATATCCGGGATTCACCTTCTTGCCTATATCATCCGCCAACAGGTGCCCGTGGTCGGGGCGCATGGGAATCTCCTGGTCCGCGCGGCCTTCGCGGCGCCGGCGCAGTTCTTCCGCCATCACCGTGTGAATTATGCCCACCATGTCTGAGCTGCCGCACAAGTGATCGGCTTCATGAAACGAGCCGTCTGCCTCGCGGGTGACCTGCCGCAGGTGAACAAAATGGATGCGATCCGCAAACTCCCGAACCATCGCGGTCAAGTCGTTATCTTCTCTTGAGCCATACGAGCCAACACAGAATGTAAGTCCGTTGGCGCGCGTCTCTGCGGCGCTGAGAATTGCTCGCGCGTCATTCGCCGTGGAGACAATACGCGGCAGGCCGAACAGCGGCCAAGGTGGATCATCCGGATGAATAGCGAGGCGAATCCCAAGTTCGTCCGCGAGCGGAACAACTTCTCTGAGAAACGCCGCGAGATTGCTTTGCAGGTCGCCGGCAGTCACGCCCGCATATTCCGCCAATGCGCGGCGAATGGTTTCGCGGTCATACGAGGATTCCGAAGCAGGCAGCCCGGCAATGATGTTCCGCTCCAAGTCTTCGCGGCACTCCCGTGGCATAGCTTCAAAACGCCCCCGTGCCGAAGTCACTCGGTCAGCGGTGTAGTCCGCTTCCGCGCCGTTGCGGCCGAGAATAAAAAGATCGTAGGCGGCAAAATCGACAGCATCGAATCGCAGCGCATATCCCGTACTGGGCAGACGCCACATTAAGTCCGTTCGAGTCCAGTCCACCACCGGCATGAAGTTGTAGCAAACAGTTTTGACACCGGCTTTGGCGATTGCGGCGAGAGAATCCTTCCATGCTCCAATGAAATGCTGGTACGGTCCCGCGCGCAGCTTGATGGAGTTGTGAACCGGGATGCTTTCGACTACGGACCAGACAAGACCCGCAGCCTCGATTTCATCTTTTCGCCGGAGGACTTCGCGCAGCGGCCAGGCTTCTCCGCCGTACATGTGGTGAAGCGCGGTAACGATTCCTGTAGCGCCCGCCTGTTTGACGTGGTCAAGCGGGACCGGGTCCTGCGGACCATACCACCGCCAGGTTTCCTTCATCTCTTCGTCTTCACGCTTCCGCCGAGCCGCATCAGGCTCTGCGCTTGGCTTTGCCGCTCACCGAAATCTCTCCCAAATCAACCAGCAGTTTTTTCAAATGGTCTAAATCGTGATGACGCAGACCGGTCAACGGCGGCCGTGTCTGCCCAACCGCAAGCCCGCGTAGAATCGCGGAATCGCGTGACATGGAGAGCCAGTGAGGATCGTTATTATTCGAATACACAGTTGAAAACTCCATGAGCACAAGCGGCATGAGGCGATACCAAAGATCGCGCGCCGCATCCAAGTCTTTCTCCACGGCCAGATGCTCGTACAACTTCACCGTCAAACCTGGCGTGATGATCGGCAAACATCCAATCCAGCCGTCTGCGCCCGCTGCCAGAGCCGAAAAGGCAATGCCGTCGTTTCCCGCAAAAACCGGGAATGATGGGCCACACACCAGCCTGGTTTCGGGGACCCGATTGTAATCGGGATGTGACCATTTGACCGAATGGATCACGTCTTCCTCAGCCAACTGATGCACCTCGGCCACGCTGAAGTCGGTGCCGGTCAATACTGGCACAACGTAGAGCATGATCGGCAGGCCCACCGCTTCCCGCACTCTGCGGAGATGGTCAAAGCAGTCTCGCTTCGGCGGTCGTAAGACGTAGGGAGCCATGAGCATCAGCCCGGCGCAACCAACCGCCTTGGCATGACGGCTGAACTCAATCGCTTCACTCGTGAGGTAGGTCACCACTCCAGCGTAGATTGGAACCTTACCCGCAACCTCGGTAGCGATCGCCTCCAGAACTGCCTTGCGCTCATCCATGGTCATCGCGATAGGCTCGCCCGAGCTTCCGAGAGGAACCAGCCCGTGGACTCCTTGGTCCAGAAGAAACCGGACAAATTCGCGACTGCCTTTCAAGTTAACGCTGCCATCGCGATGAAAGGCAGTGATCGTGGGAGCATAAATCCCTTTGGGGGAAATGTTTTTCGACGCGTTCTTAGCCAATCAAAGCTCCTTGTGGTAGTTGCGGGAATGATGGCCGTGAAGTGGAATTGAAGGAAGCCGTTTCATTGAATCACACTGATCGCGTAATTTCAGAGCAATGCAGCCTAGTTTCTTCGCCACCCAGGCTGCATTGCGAGAGAGCAAGCTCCGAGTCGTGCACCCTAGGCGCGAGTAAGGAAGATCGGCAAGCCCAGCTTGCGGTCGTACGTCGGCCGGTAGCGTTCCGTGTTGTACATGGTGGCAATATCAACTTTGCGTGGTCCTAGTTTGGGATCGGGGATCGGCACCATGGCGTAGCAGCCACTGTTAATCGCCGTCAGCAGGCCGGTTTTTCCCTCTTGCAGAGCATCCATCGCCATTCCAGCGAAAGTGTTGGCGACCATGCGGTCCACGAAATCCGGGCTGCCGGAGCGCAGCTCGTAGGTCAGGTCACTGACCGCTGTCTCGTCGCCGGTAGCCGCTTTGATCTCGTTGCTCAGGTCCTCCGCCACGCTCATTTTCTTGTGGTGGCCGAAGGCATCGGCTGGGCCGTATTCCTTCACCGTATAGCCTTCCCACTCGGCGCCCTCCGAAAGAATCACTAGCGAGTAATTGCTGGGATTGTTGTGCTTGTCCTGAACTAGGATCTCGATCAAGTGCTTCAAGTTCACCTTGTACTCGGGGATGCAGCAGCGCAAACCCGTCACGTACGCGGTATAGAGAGCAGTGTATCCGGCGTCGCGGCCGAACACCCTGAAAATGCCGATGCGCTCGTGCGAGCCAACCGTCGTCCGCTGCCGCTCAATGGCGTCCATAGCGCGCGTGACGGCGGTAGAGAACCCTATGCAGTACTCGGTATTGCGAACGTCGTTGTCCATGGTCTTCGGCACCGCGATCACCTTCACCCCCTGCCGGTCGAGTTCGGCGGCATAACTAAGGGTGTCATCGCCTCCGATCGCCACCAGGTAATCGAGCCCCAGCGCCTCGATATTTTTCAGCACCGCCGGGGTCACGTCGAACACCGTGCTGGTCACGCCCTTCTTGGTGGATTGCTTGCTCGTAAACTGTTGCCCCTCCAATACAGGCGGCAGCTTTTGCATCTTGGTGGGATTGGTCCGCGAGCTGTGCAGATAAGTGCCGCCCGTGCGGTCGATGGTACGCGTGTTCTCGCGGTTCAAGGGCTGGATATACCGCGACCGGCTGGCCGGATCTTTCAGATCGACGTGCGTCAATCCTTCCCAGCCGCGGCGGATGCCAAGGACCTCGCATCCGATTTCTGCCCCCCGGTAAACTACCGACTTGATGACCGAATTCAGTCCCGGGACGTCGCCGCCTCCGGTAAGAATACCAACGCGCTTTGCCGACATGAAATGCTCCTTATAAGTATGAAAGTGCGGATCAGAACCTCAAAATTCATTCTATAGAAGATCGCGCCAAAAGGATGGCTCAGTGACGTGCATGATCGGATGCCGGGTGATCCTCCTATCTCGGCGGCATCGCTATGCGCGGCTGACCGTGCGATGCGCAGGACGACGGCCAGCGCCATCCCTGCCCAAAAAGCATGATGCGTCTGGCAACAATCGGACCCGGCGGAGCGGTTCACAATCATGATTATGGCTGTGGCCAAGAAACCGGTGCAGGCATTTTGCTTCGACGGCTGACCAATGGGGTGGAGCGACACGAAGCTTGCTCACTCTCCATGGAAGTGTGCGCTGAATCAACTTGCTCTTCGATGGCTCGAAGCATTCACTTCGCAGTAGCTGGCACTACGACTCCGCCTTCGATCTTCGGAATACCGAAGTGCCCGCCGAGATGGAATAGATCAACCGGACTGATAGACCCGGAGACCACGATAAAGTTGACGTCATCCGGCCGGGCAACGAGAATCGCGATGTCGCTGATAGCATTATTTTCTAAATGGATCCAGAGATCGGTCACGCCCGGCCCCCCGCCCTTCTCATGGTTGTTCACCAGTTGTGTCCAGCCCGCTTCGTGGTACTCCTTTTTCACGGAACTTAGAACCGCCGGATCGTACATCCAGGCTCCGGGAAAATGGTAGCTGTGCACTGAGAGTCCACTTACACCTGCAATCACGCGGCGCAGGTCGTCGTTATCCCGGTCCAGCTTGGACGCAAATACCAGCATGGTATGGTCCAGCGTGAATTCCGTTTTCGAGGACGCGCTTTGCCCCAAAGCCTCAACGCCTCGAGGAACCCAGTCGTGCGACGGCTGCTGTCCCTCGGTCAGTTTGGCGGCAGACGTGGCGATCAAAACCACAAAAACAATGCGGAACAACCTCATAGAGCACCTCAATAAGGGGAACGGGATGGACTGCAGCCCCACTTCTAAGACAGTGTCCCCGCCATAGGCAATGCACTCCAGATAATCTGTAGCTCACCCGCTAACCCTATGAATTCAGACGCATCTAGGAAGAGAAGTCAACTACTGCCAAAGCTAGATCTGGCTTGGCGGTTGGGGAATCGAAACACGAGACGCCTATCTGACTGATTACGGGCCGGGGATTCCGGAATCAAGATGCCTTTACTTGCTTTCTCCGGCATCGTCTTCTTCCTCTACCACCACCGGAACGAAAGCCGCTTGTCGGCGACCTGGGTATGGCACGTTCCAACCCCGCACGTCGTGCCAGAGGATCCGGTTGAGCTTTTCGGCAGGCGCGGCATCGGGTACGTCGAAGCGCATGCGGTTGGAAGCCAATGCCCCCTCGCGCTCCGCGCCCCGTAATGCGGATGCCGGCGGATTAACTTCGAAAAGAGATTGCTTTGGAATCTCAGCTGAGTAGGGGGGAAGGTTAGGCGTGCTCTGGAAAGCGTTGCGCATGTCGTTTGCGATCAGATCGAAGAGCGAAAGCGTTGGCAAGCCGAGCATGAGTTCGATGGACTTCAGTATGCTTTGGTGGGAATAAAACGTCGAATCGATGGAGGCGCGGCGCGTGTAGGGGCTGACAACCAGCGCGACCGTGCGATGGCCGTCAACATGATCAACGCCATTCTGCGCATCGTCCTCGACGACAAAGATCGCCATCTTCCGCCAGAAAGCCGATCTGGAGAGCGCCTCGACGATGCGACCGAGTGCAAGGTCATTATCGGCCACCATCGCCTTCGGGGTGGAGACGCCTGGCCGCGTCCCTACCGTATGGTCGCAGTTTAATTGGAGGAGAGTGAGGTTCGGCATGTTTCCCTCTTTCTCCCACTTCTTTAGATCGGTTAGAAAAATCTGCGCCCGGACCACATCCGGGACGGCGTTGGTGTAGCCGGGGAAGTAGTGTGCCATCACCTGATTAAGCGGCGGGATGGGAGAACCATGGTGGAACTCCGAGGAGAAATCCGCACCCTCCTGCCAACGTTTCAGATACTGGCTGCGCTGCTCGGTCGAAATGTTCATCGCAGGCGTGAACTCTCCGTAGACACGAACTGTTTTCTTGCGAGCCAATGCGATGTCCCACAGAAATCCGGACTTGGAATAGGCGATGGGGTCGCTGCCGTCGAAGGGATAGCTGCGGCCTTCGTAGCCCGGCCACATGGCGTAGGCGGTTTCGTTGGCTTGGGTGAGCCATTGGTGGCCATCCCCGCTCACTCCGCCGGTCGCATAAAAATTGTCGAGCAAGACGAACTGGTCAGCCAGCCGATGCTGATTGGGCGTAACGTCCTCACCGAACATGACCAGGGACGGATCTCCATTGCCTTTGCTTAGGTCGCCCAGTACTTGGTCATAGGTGCGATTCTCTTTAATGATGAAGACAACGTGCTCGATTAAAGAGGGATCGCCCGATCGTGCTGGAATCGGCATCGGAGCTGCCACGGCCCGCCTGCCGGTACTCGCCTTGGCGGAAAGAGGTATGTGGTTATTTTCCGCAACCGATGTTGTGTAGCCCGCGAGCTGCGCCGCATCCGGCAAATGCAACACCTGCACCGACCCGCGTTCAGCGTACACGCTGCGTTTCCCTATCTCAGCTTGAGCGCCTGCTCCCACGCCAAACAGCGTCCCAACGGCTAAATACTTGCCATCGGCGCTTAGTGAAAGGCTCGCTGGATACCAGCCTGTCGGGATAAGTCCGTCGATCTTCCCAGTCGCTGTTGTGACTTGGGCAACTGCGTTCAGGCCGCCACAAGCGACGAAGAGAGTCTGCCCGTCAGCGGTGAGGGCGAGCGCCGTGGGCGCCACGCCACCCACTGGCCGCTCAAATGGCTGGATCGTAATCGTACGGGTTACTTTGTTAGTGCTTGTGTCAATCACAGAAACGGAGTCGTCGTTGGAGTTAGCGGCGAAGATCCGGTTGCGAGGCTCGTCCCACAGAATCGCCGTGGGATGCAGCCCTACCCGAATCTCAGCGGTTGCCTTTCCAGCTTTCGCGTCAATGCGGGTGACCGTTCCGGTAGCGGCGATTCCCCGGGAATCAATCACAACCACATCCTGAGGACGCTTCTGTGGTTCATCGGGATCAGCGATACCGGTAGTCGCCGTGGAGTCGCCGGCTTTAGCAAGCCGGCCGCCCCAGTTGCTGACATACACGACGGTACCTGCTGCATTAATCGCCGCGCCGAAAGGTGCGATAGCAGTCGCAACTTTGGCGATAAGCGCTTTATGATCGAGATCGATCAGAGCAAGTTGATTGTCGTAGGTGAGTGGCACGGCTGCGACACGCGCCTGTCCAGCGAAAGCAAGCGCACCACACAGATAAGAACCCAAATCGGACACTAAGATAGAGGCCGAGCCATCGTTGAGTCCGAATAGATCCAGATGCGGAGGCTGGCCGGTGTGGTCAGCGACCGCAAACGCGGCCAAAGCCTGCCCAGTAGACGCATCGTAACGCACGCCTTGCAGGCACGGAGACCCTTTCCACTGTTGATGCGAAATGAGCTTGTTCTTCTGCCAGTCAAACTGATAGACATCTTTGCCCGCCGAGATAAACAGCTGCTCCGAGCTTGCGCCAAAGGAAACGCCGTAGACCCGCCCGCGGACGATTGCTGGCACTCCCGCCGGCGTGATTCCCTGTCGCGTTGTGATCACACCAGGGTCCGGAACAGAGCGCTGCGGCTCGATGGGCAGTTGCGCGGACATGAACTTACAGAGCGCCAGGACAACAAACCACGCGCGCATGCGGTTCATGGAGGAACGAAAGCTCAACTTAGCGCTGGCAAATAAAATATCGAAGGACTCTTCAACGATCTGCTTTCCCCGTGAAAGTCCACAGCGCCCGCCCATGAGGAGATTATGGCAGATCGAACCAGCGATTCACATGTGCTAACGGCAATCGAGCTTTCTCCGCTTGACCTGCCGCTGGCCAAACGATTAGCCTACCGCCACAACGTTTGGGGAGGTGGCCTCCATGCTTAGTGGCTTCAAGCAGTTCATTCTTCGCGGCAATGTAATTGATATGGCGGTTGGCGTCGTCATAGGAGCGGCCTTTGGCGGCGTTGTGACTGCTTTAACCAAGGACCTGCTTACGCCGTTTATCGCCGCCATCGTGGGCAAGCCGGATTTTTCTGCCGTTAGCTTCACCGTCCACGGCTCGGCGTTTCCGGTCGGCGACTTCATCAATGCTGCCATCTCGTTCCTATTGATCGCGGCCGCGGTGTACTTTTTTGTGGTCACGCCGGTGAACGCGTTGGTGGCCCGCATGCGCAAGGCCCTGGCGCCCGCCGATCCCACTACGAAGAAGTGCCCCGAATGCCTGAGCGAAATTCCTATTGACGCTCGCCGCTGCGCGCACTGCTCGCAGCCGGTGATGGGGAAGGCAGCATAAAGCGGATTCCGCCGAGTGCTCGTATCCCTGTAACACTCATGAAGAACTACCAGCTTCGGATAGCTCTGAAGGAGATCGCGCCTGACGTATGGCGCCGTCTCCTGGTGCCGGGAAACGTAACTCTTGCTAGACTGCACAAGATTTTCCAGATAGCCATGGGATGGGAGAATTACCACTTGTATCTCTTCACCATTGGCCGGGAGTGTTATGGAGAAGGTGTTGGAGAATGGTCGGATTTCGGCCAGAGGGTAGACAACGCAAAAAGAGTGACGCTAGACGATGTGGCCGCCAGCAAAGGCCTCCGCTTTGTCTATGAATACGATATGGGTGATGGCTGGGAACATGAAGTCCGCATAGAAGCGATTCAGGAGGGCACAGCGGGCAAGGTGCGTTGCCTGGAGGGCGAGCGCAGTTGCCCTCCGGAGGATTGCGGCGGACCGTATGGCTACGAAGAACTCCTGGAAATCATCTTCGACCCAAAGCATCCCGAATACGTAGACAAGAGAGAGTGGCTGGGCGAAGGCTTCAACCCGGAAGAGTTCGACCTCGACAGGGTTAACCGACAGCTTGGACGTTTGAAAGTCTAGGCAACTCTTGTGATCTTTTGCGGAACTCACTGGCCATGGAGACACACCAAGCGCAGCTTGATCGTTGCCCAGTTATCGTTCGATTAACTCTATATTGCGGCCACATCGCTTAGCGGAACAGCAGCATGGTCGAAGTCTGATTCATGTGTCCCAGGTATTCCTCGCCATAAGTGCTGAAGCCAATGGCGGGAATCCCGGAGAAGATGGATCCGTACTCGTCGCACCGCTTTTCACTGCGAAGCTCGAGGGTGCGCAGGATGCAATGAAAGTCGATCAGTCCTGAAATGTGTCCTAAGGCAGATTTCCTGGCCGCGAGGGCGGCGCGGGTGTCGGCCACGATGTCGGTACCTTTCAGCACTTCCAGATGCATCCCCTCTTTGATCTGGCAGTAGAAGACCATGCTGTTTCCATCAATCCGCTGGGGACTGCGCACGAAGGGTTCGCCGTTGATCATGAGGCCCAGCGGGCGGTCCATGAAATGGTCTGGAACTCCTCGCGGACGCGCACCAATGGCTTCGGCATAGGCCTGAAGAGCGGGTTTGCCGTCGAATTGAATTACCATACGCCGGGCTTCGTCAACCTGGGTGGCGACCAGGCGCTTGCCGGTTGGCAGAAAACTCTGAGTTTTGAGGATGTCGAAGCCGTTCTTCAGCCGCAGGAGCAACAGAACTGCGGCATCGGTATGGGCCTCTCCTGCCGCGCACACGTAAGTTTTCCGGAACTTCATGTCGTCGCCGGCCGCACCGCCGACGAATAACACGTCACTGTGGTCCCCGATCTTTTCCATCAGGCGCTCCGAGGCTCCACTCAAGCCATCGATCAACACCAGGCCAACGTACCTGGTGAGATCCAAAGAAGAGACCGGAAGCTGAAAGTGCCCTTCGAAATGAGCAAAGGCCTGGCTCACAGGTATTTCAGCGTGGAGGTTTTCGATCACCGCTGCGCAGACGTCTTCTACTACGTCGCCAGGAAGAAACATGGCGACTACCGAACCTGTCATCATTTTGCCGGCGCCGATCTCACCAGCGGTGGAGCAACCGGCGACACACGCGCCGGGAAATGCCGCCTGCAGGCGCTCGCTCAGGAGTTGTGGCTAGTACGTGGTTGAGGCGAAGAAGAGCACGAGCCGCGGCGAGCAGTGCCCACATTGCGCCAGCAAGTCTTCCACGGCCTGGTTGAGGGGTTTGCTGGAATGTGCAGTGGTGATGGGCACGGCGTGACTCCTGGCCAAGCTAGAGGGATACTCCCAACTCGGCAGCGATGATTCGGACTCTTTCCTCAGTGCGGGGATCGTCCGGCGACAGCGCAGTGAACGCGTCCGGATTCACCCCTTTGAAGATAAGTTTTGCTTTGGTGGTATCGGTGAGCAGAAGATTGCCCTTGGCGCGGCATTCAATAATCAGATCGATCATGCGTTTAATGCGTCCGGCCATTGCCAATGCTCTCCTACAGGCGCTCACCATCAGGTCGCATGTGGTTCATCGGCAGGGTGACTAGATCCTTGAATGTGGTGGCGAAATGCCTGGCCGACGCGTGCCGCGGGCTGCGGTCGGCTGACCCCTCCACTTCGTCGCGTACTGAAAGCGCGTAGGGGCCTTTTCGTCGGGGACAATGCAGGCTACGATCAAGTTCATGCTCCGATGCGGCGGTCGTATCCTACTGGGAATTGTTCTCTTGCTGGCTAGCGCAGTGGCGCAGGTGAAAGACGCAAAGCGGCCCCATTCGCCGGAGGCCGGGGCAGCAAGTGAAGTTACCAGCGGCTTCTACCGCAATCCCTCCTTCGGCTTCCGCTACAAAATCCCCTTTGGCTGGGTGGAGCGCACTGCCGAAATGCGCGAAGACGACACCAACAACAAACCAACCGATCCCTCTCAAGCCCAGGTTCTGCTCGCGGTCTTCGAGCGGCCGCCCGAGGCGATGGGAGACACCGTGAACTCCGCCGTCGTGATCGCCGCCGAGAGTGTGAAATCTTACCCGGGATTAAAAACCGCGGTGGACTATTTCGCACCGCTCGAGGAAGTCACCAAAGCCAAGGGATTCAAAGTTACAAACGAGCCGTATGAATTTTCTGTCGGTTCAAAACAAATTGCCCGCGAAGACTTCAGCAAGCAACTTGGCAAGCTCACCATGCAGCAAGCTTCTCTGGTCATAGTGCAGAAGGGCTACGTCGTGTCCTTGACGTTTATCGCGGGCAGTGCAGACGAAGTGGAAGAGCTGATTGAAGGGCTGAGTTTCTCTCCAATTCTGAAACCAAGTAGCCCTTCCTCCCCAACGCCAAAAAAGTGATTTTTTTTAGCCGCTAAACCCCTCCAGGACCATAAGTTGCGCCCTCAATTCGAGGTCGAAGGGTGTGCCATTATGTGCTATACTTACAACTATCTGCAGGGCCCGTAAGTGTTAATAATTTCAGTAATTTGACGCGGTTCGAGCGCACCGGAATGGCGCCACCAGCCAAGCCTAAGTCCGGCGTTCTCCACGGAGTGGAATGGCCACAAAAGAGATCAACACACCTGTCGCGGAAAGCGTCGATAAAGATAAAAACGGGAAGGTGACTCCTATCACTGGTAACGGAGATTACACCGCCGATTCCATCAAAGTTCTCGGCGGCATGGAAGCTGTCCGCAAACGTCCCGCCATGTACATTGGCTCAACTGGCGAGATGGGATTGCACCACTTGGTTTACGAGGTGGTGGACAACTCGGTGGATGAGGCGCTCGCCGGATACGCCGACAAGATCGAAGTCGCCATCCACATTGATAACTCCATTACTGTGGTGGACAACGGCCGCGGCATTCCCGTGGACGCGATGGACATTGACGGCGAAAAAGTTTCCGCGGCGCAAGTCGTCATGACTAAGTTGCATGCCGGCGGCAAGTTCGATTCTTCTTCCTACAAAGTTTCTGGCGGACTGCATGGCGTGGGCGTTTCCTGCGTGAACGCGCTCAGCGAGGAACTTGAGCTGGAAATTTGGCGCGATGGTTTTACCTGGGAGCAGACTTACTCCAAGGGCGAACCTACCAGCAAGCTGAAGAAAGCCGGCGCCAGCAAGAAGCGTGGGACCAAGGTTCGCTTCCTGCCGGACAGGAGCATCTTTACCGCGACCGAATACAACTTTGACACGCTGGCCCAGCGCCTGCGCGAGTTGGCATTTTTGAATAAGGGACTGCTCATCACGCTGACCGATGAGCGTACTACAGACTCAAAGACCGGCGAGCACAAGACTGCCGAGTTCAAATATAACGGCGGCATCGCCGAGTTCATTAAGCATCTGAACCGCGGCAAGCAGGTGCTGCATGAAAAGCCCATCTACATGGAAGCCGAGCGCAGCGGCGTGGTCATGGAAATCGGGCTGCAGTACAACGATGGTTATTCCGAGTCGGTTTTCAGCTTCGCCAACAACATCAATACGGTGGATGGCGGAAGCCATCTCTCCGGCTTCCGCATGGCACTCACTCGCACCATCAACTATGCCGGGCAGCAGATGGGCCTGTTCAAAGACGTAAAAGAAAATCTTACGGGCGATGATGTGCGCGAAGGCCTGGTAGCGGTCATCAGCGTGAAACTGTCTCAACCGCAGTTCGAAGGTCAGACCAAGGGCAAGCTCAATTCCGATATCGCCGGAATTGTGCAGGCCTTCATCAACGAACGGCTGGGAGCGTTCTTCGAACAGAACTCCACGGTTGCGCGAAAGATCATCAACAAAGCCATTGACGCTGCCCGCGCCCGCGAAGCCGCGCGCAAAGCTCGTGATCTCACTCGCCGCAAGGGCGCGCTCGACGGTGGCGGCCTGCCCGGCAAACTGGCCGACTGCTCGGAGCGCCAGCCAGATCGTTGCGAGCTGTTTCTGGTCGAGGGTGAATCCGCCGGTGGCACCGCGAAACAAGGCCGCGACCGCCGTTTTCAGGCGATTCTTCCCCTCAAGGGAAAAATTCTCAACGTCGAGAAAGCCCGCTATGACAAGATGCTGGCCCACGAAGAAATCCGCGCCATGATTACGGCGCTGGGCACCGGCATCGGTAAGGACGACTTCGATACCGCGAAACTGCGCTACGGCAAGATCATCCTGATGACCGACGCCGACGTGGACGGAAGTCACATTCGCACCCTGTTGCTCACGTTCTTCTTCCGCCACATGCAGGAACTGATCAAGCGCGGCAACGTGTTCATTGCCCAGCCGCCGCTGTACTCGATCAAGAAAGGCAAGACGCAGCAGTACATCAAAGACGACCGCGAATATGTAAAAGTTCTGGTGAAGCGCGCGTCGGATGGCCTGGTGGTGCGCTATGGCGAGGGTGCCGCGAAGCTCGAAGGCGCCAATCTTTCGCGTTTCATGAATGTGCTCGACGAGTACCTCAAGCTGTTCGACAAAGTGGCCAAGCGGCTGCGCGATGAAAGCGTTACCGAAGTGCTGCCGCGGCTCGATCTCTCCAGGCGCGCCGACTTTGAAGGCGATAAAAAAGAAGCGCCCAAGAAAATCGAGAAGCTGGAAAAGGAATTGAAGAAGCTGCAAAAAGACCGCGGCTTCAAGGAAGTGACCAGCCGCTTCGACGAAGAGCACAATCTGTGGGAAGTTCGCTACCTGAATGCTCAGGGCGCTGAGCATCTCATCAACTGGGAACTGGCGTCCACCGCCGAGTACCGCCAGCTGCTCTCTAAGTACAAGCAGATCGGCCCCTACATGGAGCCGCCCTTCGTGGTTGAAACCGTGGCCAAGGCGGCTCCGGCGAACGGGAATGCCAACGCTGAAGAAGAACTAAGCGAATCCGAGGCGGAAGATCTGGAAAAGGCGCAAAAGAAAACCGCCAAAGCTGCGGCCAAGAAAAAGTCCGGGGAGCCTGAGGTGGTTGAGAAAGCCACGGCCCGCGAGCTGTTTGAGTACGTGCTGGCCGAAGGCCGCAAGGACTACACCGTGCAGCGCTACAAAGGTCTGGGCGAGATGACCGCTCCGCAACTCTGGGAAACCACCATGGACCCCGAGCGCCGCACGCTACTTTCTGTGAGACTCGAAGACATTGCCGAGTGCGAAACCATCTTCACCACTCTCATGGGCGAAGACGTCGAAGCCCGGCGCAAGTTCATCGAAGACAATGCGCTCGATGTGAAGAACCTGGATATCTAATCCGCACGCGTAGGGGCGGACGCCCTCGTCCGCCCGGGCAGCGCCGTGAATTCATGGTCAAGTTTCGCCTCACCTTCTTGCCGTCAGTCAGCCTTGGCGCGGATGCCCCAGGTTCGGTTTGTATCGTCGGTAGGGTAGCTGCATGCGACCCGCTTCAGTAGCGCCGGCGTCCCGCCAGCCTATTGGCCGAGCGCAGTTCGGCAGGCGCCCCTGGGGATGGCCCGTTCGTGACGTTACCGCTAGTTACCTTCAGACCACTCTCCCTCAATTTTTCTTTCCTGCAAGATCCAAATGCTCCTACGTTCCATACATAGCACGGGAAAACAGGCAAACTGCAAAGGAACCAAGGAAAACCACAACGAAAAAGTTCTCATTCTTTATCGCTGTCGTCGCGTACTTGGCTGCAACAGCGGCGGCGCAAACCAAGCCTTCGGACGACGCGACTGCGCCCACTCTCACCATCTACAACCAGAATTTCTTCGTGGCGCGCGAGCGCCTGCCGCTCGACTTGAAACCCGGCGTGAACCACGTGGACTACGCCGGCGTTGCTGCGCATCTCGAACCGGACTCCGTCATACTGCGCGATCCCGCCGGCCGCTCGCTGCAAATTCTCGAGCAGAATTATCGCAACGATCCCATTTCTCAGGAGCTGTTGCTCTCGTTCTACGAGGGCAAGGAAATTGATTTTTCTGTCGGCCGCACCCCCGAAGGCAAAGACGTCATCGTGAAAGGCAAAATCATTCGGAGCGGCTACATTCCCAGCACGTATTACGCGCAGAATTACCAGCAGCCGGTCTCCACCCAGCCGATCATCGAAGTGGACGGCATCCTGCGCTTCGGAATGCCCGGCCAGCCGCTGTTTCCTGCGCTGAGCGCGGATTCCATCCTGAAGCCGACGCTCTCCTGGCTCCTGCAAACTCCGGACGCCGGCAAGTTTGACGCCGAAATTTCCTACGTCAGCAGTGGCATGAGCTGGCAAGCCGACTACAACCTGGTGTTCTCCGACAAGTCGAACGCCAAGCCGAATGAACCTAATAAGACCGACATTCTCGACATGATCGGCTGGATCACCATGCGCAATCAGAGTGGCAAGACCTTCGAGGACGCCCGCATCAAGCTGTTGGCAGGCGATGTGAGCAAGATTCAGAGCAATACCGTGGGCGGCCGCATCTATGCCATGGCGAAAATGGCTGACGAAGCCGCGGCTGCACCCGTGGTCCGCGAAAAATCATTCGACGAATTCCATCTCTACACGTTGGAGCGCCCCACCACACTCCATGACGAAGAGACCAAGCAAGTGGAGTTCGTACGCGCCACCGGCATCCACGCGCAACGGTTGTACATCTATGACGGTGCGGATACAGCGGCGTACGGTTACTACAACCCGGAGCAAATCCGCCAGGAGCCAAATTACGGCACCGCTTCCAATCCCAAGGTTTGGGTGATGGAGGAGTTCAAGAACGCTGAAAGCAACCACATGGGCATAGCGCTGCCCAAGGGCAAGCTGCGCTTCTACCGCCGCGACACCGACGGTCATCTGGAGTTCGTCGGCGAAAACACCATTGACCACACGCCCAAGGATGAAACCATCCGCATCTACACCGGAAACGCTTTCGACGTGGTGGGCGAACGCAAGCGCACCAGCTATCACGTGGATTCCAACCAGCGTTGGATGGATGAATCGTTCGAGATCCACGTGCGCAATCACAAGAAGGAAGCAGTCAATGTGCGCGTGGTGGAGCACTTGTACCGCTGGACCAACTGGAAGCTGGCTGCGCAGTCCCACGACTCAAACAAGAAAGATGCTCAGACCGTCGAGTTTCCCGTGACCGTCGCGCCCGATGGCGAACAGGTAATCACGTACACCGTACATTACTCGTGGTAGGCAAAGAAGGCACAGAGACAAGCGCGCTGCCGGCTCCACATGTCACTCCTCATCCTCGCGTCTAGGGAACTTGAACAAGTCGCGGTGGTCCTCTGTGACCCCTGTGGTCTGCGTGGTTTGAGTTTTGCTCCAACTTAATCAGGGTTTTCTCAGCTTGTCAGACGGGCCGTACTTGACTTCGCGGTACGCACGATCAAAGCCAACCCATATCAGCACCATCAAAATGAAAAGCAACGCGCTGCCCTCCGGACCTGCCGATCCTCCAGTAAGCCAGCCCGGTCCATGCAGTGAAGTTTTCAGCAAGTGCCCGGGAGCTACAGTCCCGCTGTCGGGGACTGAATAAAAATAACTTTCTCCCCAATCCCATGCGGCGTGAAAGCCAACCGCGAACCACAGTGTGCCGGTACGCCGCAGCGTGAGGCAGAAAAACAATCCGATAAGGCCGGCGCCCACCAGGCCGGCAAGGGTTTCTCCGGGATTATCGCGATGCAGAATGGCAAAGGCAATGGACAGCAGCAGTGCTGCCGGCCAGAATCCGACGCCCTCCGTCAAAGTGAACTGAGTGTAGCCACGCAGATAAAATTCCTCGGCGAAACCAACAATCAGGAAGTACAGTCCCCAGAAGGCGGCAAACTTCAAAATCCGCGGACCATGCAAAGACAAATTTCCAAGGTCAAGAACTCCCACGCCATGCATGGCAAGAATCAGCAGAGTCACAGCGCCGAATCCCCACGCTGCCCCCGACCAGAATAATTTTCCAAATGGCCTCCGCCACGGCAGCCCGTAGTCACCAAAACGGCGCCCTTCCAGCGGCGCCAAAACAAATGCAGGCAGAACTGCAGCCAGCAGCAAAACCAGCTCTGCCATCAGATTGATCCAGAGATAAAGAATGCTAGCCTGATCGGCGTAGTAAAGGGCACTCCCCAGCAGCAGGTAGAGAACTTCCCGAATCCCGAGATAGACCAGAAGCCGCCATACCCAGCGCACTCCCGCGGGACCAACAAAAACTTTCTGCATGAACTCAGGAAATGAACGCGGCGGCTCGGGTCTGACAAAGCAGGTCTCCGAATGAACTGCAGGAGTGGCGTCCTCGTGCGAAGGTCCGTTCTTTGATATTTCATCCATGGCGCAATTTCCCGAATGCTCCCGGACATGGTAAAACACTGCCTTCGCCTCATGGACCCATTTTTTTCCCGCGAACGTTTTGGAGAGCCGCAAGTTCTAGCTGGCATGTTGCTGCTCATTTTCTTGGCCCAGTGCGTTTGGCTGGCGGATAGAGGGTTCACCCGTGTCAGGATCACCGGCTCCGAGATGTTCCGTATTGAGCAAGGCCTGGGGCAATGGCACCGGCACGGCATTGCCGGCGCTCCTTGTTGCGCGTTGACGGGACCGTCCAACAGCACAGGCTCGCCAGAATCCACCCATGGCGGAAACTACGACCCGTACCACTCGCCGCTGTGGTATCTGGCAGCCTCTGGCCCGCTCTTGCTGTGGCCAAGGCAACTGCAGCCCGACTCAATCTTCTACTGGGGATGGCTGGAGCGTGCGCCCGGTTTTATTTCCGGGATGTTGCTGGGCGCATCGCTTTGGTACGTTGCGCGGCGGCTTTACGGCAACATGGGAGGCTACGTCGCGCTGATGCTGTATTGCTTTTCGCCCGGCATCATTCGCGCCTGCGCGTTGTGGTTTGCCGAGCCGGAGACCGGCGCCGCCTGGGGAGCCTTCGGAACTATCTTCACCGCGATTGCCGTGGCGCACACCTTATACGCTCCGCGTGAGGTCGTGTTGTGGAACTGGCGCCGCATCGTGTTGCTGGGCATCTCGCTGGCTCTTGCCATCGGATCGCAGTTTTCGCTGGCCGTCGTCGTGCCATTGGCCCTGGCGTTCATGCTGTATCTTGCTCCCACGCGGAGAGGCGCAGCGGTTGCTATTTGGGCAGCGGCATGCGGAGTGGCTGGACTGCTGCTGTTCGCTTCTTACTCCTTCCATCCCCGAGCCTTCGTGGAAGGAATGCGCCACGCCAATTTCTTCTCCGTAACTTGGCAGGCGTTCGCCATGCGTGGAGCTTACCAACAACTGCTATCGCAGTTGGCGCAGAGCAGTCCGGCGCTCGTGATTGCGGCGCCCGCGGCCCTGGTCACGTATTTAGCGTGGCCGCGCGCGCGGTATTTCGGAAATCATGCGCCCCTGCTGGTGACGGTCGTGTTTCTTTTCCTGGCGATCGCCATGCCCCATCATCCTGGACTCGGGTTTCAATTCCTCGCCGTGCCGTTCTTGTTTCTGTTTGTCGCAGGAGTGATCGCGGACCTCCTAGAGACTCGCTATCGCAGCCTGGTAATGGCATGCGTCTGGGGATTGCTGGTTGCTCAAGCCATTTGGAATGTCTGGGAACTGGCTAGGATCGGGCGCGGATGAATGGTAGAGCATGTTTCGTAGTGGGTCAGTTTAACTGACCCACTACCGCATGTTTCATTAAGTGGT
>ODAK010002692.1_pt1 | contig 18653 bp, 16 predicted proteins | sample 1539591 | NCBI WGS metagenome assembly ODAK01 (sample SAMEA3539303, study PRJEB22396) | soil metagenome | biome: tundra; feature: field; material: soil | place: USA | collected 2010-05 | depth 0.15 m | reverse complement strand
GCAACTGTAAAACCGCAGGTCACAGTCCTCCGGCGTACTCAACCGAACGCCAGTGCAGGCGTGGTAGGTGCTGTCCGAACACGGAGTATCTGTGCTGGCTGCCGCAGTCTTCAACCCGGTCCTGCTAGCCGCCGCTGCCCGCTGAGGGCTGTTTCGATTACATGCCTGCTATGCGCTTCTGTGGTCGGGCGGCGTTAAAGTTCGCTGTCTTGCTGCATACGGGAACGATTGCGGTAAGGAACCGCCACCTCCCCCCAGTACCCGGTATGACTGTAGAGATTAGCGCTCCAGCTGAAAGCATATGCGGGAATCGGGAGTCCGAGGGTGCGAATGGCCTGGTCCGGCAGCCGCGCAAATGGCGGGTATTCCCGTTTCAGTCCGACTCGGAAGGCGTGTTCCTTGAGGATTCCGCCAATAATGCGGTATTCAGCCATTGGCCGCGCCGGAGGTATCCAGCCGTGAGCCAGGTCGCTGAGCCAGGTACCCAGACTGGAGAGAACGGCCGTGTCGGTACTGAGGTCCCAGCCTACGTAGTTTTGCAGAACTCCGGCTGGGTGGGGCGCGTCAAGGATGGCCGCGCGCGCACAGCCGAGGAGGGAGGCCACGCCAGTGATCAGCGGCCTGGAGCGGCCCGCCGCCCCGTAAAATGGGAAGTCCCATCCCTTGTTCATGGTTCCGTGGATATCGAGGGTCAGCTCTGCCTTTTGAGCTAGCTGGGTTATCTGCCAGGCGTCGCGCTGCTCTCTATTCCCGCGGGGTCTCCCAGGAGAGCTCTCTGTGATATTGCCGTCATATCCACGCTGCGGTTTCCCGCCCGCTCTTGGGGCTTCCCGCGAAAAGCTGGTGATCATCTGTTGGCCGTTCAGACTCGCGAGCGTCCGGGCGACCTGATCAGCGGGCCATTCGTCGAGGTGCATTCGGTTGAGCACCAGGATTCTCGGCATGTAAGCCTCCGAAGGTGGCTGAAGCCTAGCTAGGCGGCTGCAATGGCGGCTGTCGTCACGAGTTCGGTGGGTGACGCTATTGGACCACGGCATATTCAGGTGCGTCCGGCCGGGCCGCGCCGATCGGCTACTGACCGGCGCGGCGTGGCGGGTGGGTCAGGGAACTCGGTAGTGCAGGTGGGTGACGCCGTTGCCCTCGGTCACCTCAGGCCCCTCAAGCTCGATGGGCGCGGTCTTCAGCTGGCCGAACAACGGGACGCCGTGGCCGAGCAGCAGCGGCACCACCTTGACCTGGATGTGGTCGACTACTCCTAGGTCGAGGCATTGCTGAATGACGCTCGGGCTACCTAGCGCGATGACTTTCTCCCCGGCGACCTTGACCGCCAGGTAAATCGCGCTTTCGATCCCGTCGGTGACGAAGGACACGGTGGAGCCCGCACGGGGCCAGCCGTCCGGGACGCTGTGCGTGACGACGATCACCGGTGCGCCCGTGGGGTGGTGGCCGCCCCAGCCGCCGGCAACCTCGAAGGTGCGGCGACCATACACGATTACGCCCAGGCCCGCCGCGCCAGCTTCCCCGGGGCCCGGCTCAGCGGGCTGCGACGCCGGCTGGGGCTTGCCGTACCAGGCGAACACACGCTCCACTCCGTCGGAGGAATCGGCGACGAAACCGTCCAGCGATACCGACATGTCGGCGACTACCGTCGCCGGGGCCTTCTTCCGTGTGCTGCTCGCGTCGGCGCTCGTTTTACCTCCGGTTTATGGTTGGTCATCCTCTGCTTGATGCGTCAGGCCGCACAAGCCCAGATTCGCACTGGACGCCGGCTGATCGCATCAGCAAAGTCGCCAGTCAGCTCCCGGCGCGTCTGCAGCTGTCACCGGCCAGCCGGCGAGCAGGGCGGCCGGGCCATGAGCGGGAATCGCTACGCTTGACTGAAGTCGCAGGATCCAGCGGCCAGGCTCCCGCGGGCTGGCAGTCGCTGAGGTCTTGCCAGTCCTGAATGGTTTGGATGTGAAGGAGCTAGGTGCGGGCCTGATGGGCCGCGAACGCGAGTGCGGCGAGATCGAGAGACTGCTCCGGATGGCTTCTCGCGGCGAAAGCGGCGTCCTGGTGGTGCGCGGAGAACCGGGGATCGGCAAGACCGTGTTGCGTGACTACGCTGCCCGGCGGGCCGGGGCTGCGACCGTGCTGCGTGCCACGGGCGCGGACGCCGAGTCCGATCTTGCTTTCGCCGGGTTGCACAGCCTGCCGCCTTCTCATTTCTGCAGCGGTACTTGGCCTGATCGCTGCCGCCGCGGAGGATCACCCGGTGCTATGCCTAGTCGATGACGCACAGTGGCTGGATATTCCGTCAGCCGACGCGCTGGTATTCACGGCCAGACGGCTCCGCGCCGAGCGCGTAGCGATGGTGTTCGCAGTCCGCGAGGAGGAACCGTGCCAGTTCCGGGCTCAGGGCCTGCCAGAGCTGCTGCTTGCCGGCCTGATCATGTCCGCGGCCGCGAATGTCTTGGGCCGCGCCGCGCCGGGTGCCGCGCCGGCTGTCCGCGAGCGACTGCTGGCTGAGGCAGACGGGAACCCGCTGGCACTGCTCGAGCTACCCGCCGGCTTGACGGCCGCCCAGCTCGGCGGGCGCGCGCCGCTGCCCGAGATGATCCCGCTCGCGCCGCGTCTGCGAAGTGTCTTCCGGGAACGCATCCGGGCCTTGCCCGACCCGACGCTCCTCGCCCTGCTGGTCAGCGCCGCCGACAACACCGGTGACGTAGCGGTCGTATTGCGCGCCGCAGACCTGCTGAAGCTTCCTGCCGATGCCCTCGACCCCGCAGAAACCGCCGGGCTTATCCGCACGGACGGGGACACGATCACGTTCCGCCATCCGCTGGTGCGCTCCGCCCTCTATGAAGCAGCGCCGCTAAGCCAGCGTCGGCGCGCGCACGCCGCACTGGCAACCGTGCTGACCGGCGAGCAGGACGCCGACCGTCGTGTCTGGCACCAGGCTATGGCCACGCTAACCGGTGACGAGAAGGTCGCGGAGGCGCTAGAGGCCTCGGCGCGACGCGCACAGGAGCGGGCCGGCCATGCCTCGGCGGCGACCGCGTTCGAGCGCGCTGCGGCGCTGACCCTGAGCGACACACGGATAGCACCGCGCCTGGCTGCTGCTGGGCAGGCCGCCTGGGACGCCGGCCAAACCGAGCGGGCCCGGACACTGATCGCCCGCGCCCTGCCGCTGGCCGATGCGCACCTTCGCGCCCGGCTCCTGCACCTGCGCGGGGTGGTGGAGCAAAGCTGCGGCAGCATCGACCGTGCGATAGCCACTCAGCTCGAAGGCGCGGACGGGGCCGCCGACCCGTCGCTGACACTCGAGATGCTGCACCAGGCCGCCGAAGGCGCCGTCGACCTAGGCGATCTCGCCACGCTGCGCGTCATCGGCACGCGGGTATCGACAATCCCGGCACAGACCAAGCGAGACGAACTCAGTCGCGCAGTGGTAACCGGGATCGCGGCCCTATTCACCGGCGAGCACCAGAACGCGCGCAAGATCTTCGGCGATGCGCTAGCTGTGGCCGCCACACTCGATGACGACCCGATGGCGCAGCTCTGGGCAGTTAACGCCGCCTGGCTCGATGACGATATCGGGGCCGGACTGCGATTCGCGACCCGGGCGGCGGACCTGGCCCGCAGTCGCGGGCTACTCAGCCTCCTTCCGGCCGCCCTCAACCAGCAGGCAAGAGAACTACTCCGTAATAGCAGCTTCAGCCAGGCCTACGCAGCAGCCGAAGAGGGTTACCTGCTTTCTGTCGACCTAGGCCACGGATCCGGCTGGCATCTGAACACCATGGCATACGTCGAGGCGATCTGGGGACGCGAGACGCACGCGCGCCAGCACGCGGAGCAGGCGCTCGCGCTTGCGCAGACCCACGGCGACATCGTCCTGGCACAGGTCGCTCAGGCGACACTCGGGCTACTCGCGCTAACGGCAGGCAGGCCGGCCGAAGCAGCCAGCGTACTGCTCAGCACGTTCGCCGGTCACCGGCCAGCACTTTCGCTCACCATCGCGGTTGCCTCGGTGCCCGATGCGGATGCGATAGAGGCGATCCTGCGGGCGGGCCAGCCCCGCGAGCTCGCCGACGCGCCACTCGCCAGAATCCGCGCCTGGGCAGAGCTGCTGCCCACCACGTCCCGCAGGTCTGTGCTCTCGCGATGCGAGGCACTGCTCGGGACACGCCGACCGGACCAGGCGTTTGCCGAGGCAGTTGGACAGGCTCGCGGACTAGCGCCATTCGAACGCGCCCGGACCGAACTGCTCTACGGGGAGTGGCTGCGCCGCGAGCGGAAGCGCACCCAGGCACGCGCCCACTTGCGCGCCGCCGCCGGCCTTTTCAGCGTGCTCTGCGCCGTCCCATGGGTGCAGCGGGCCGAGGCCGAACTGCGCGCCACCGGAGAGTCCGCCCGCAAGCGCGAAGTCTCCGGTCTCGACCAACTCACACCGCAGGAGCTCAACATCGCCAGGCTCGTAGCACAGGGTCTGACCAACCGCGACATCGCCGCGCGGCTGTATCTCAGCCCCCGCACGATCGACTACCACCTGCGCAAGGTCTTCAGCAAACTCAGCATCGCCTCCCGCGCCGAACTGATCCGAAGCGAGGTCTTCCGCCACGACCATCGTTGATGCCGACCTGTGTTCCCGCCGGATGAGCACGTGCCTGCTCGCGGTGATCACCCCACGGCCGCCTGGTCCCGCTGCGATGCCTTCGCCGAGTACGTGCGAGGCGGCGGTATCGGCGGCTAGCGCTGCCGCGACCCGGACACCGCGGGTGCAGATGCTGTGGCCGCGGGCAGGCCGGGGAAAGCGCCACAATACATCGGGCTTCAGCAGATGCCGTTGGCTCCCCGGTAGCGGATCACCCCTGCGGCGCGTATCTGGATCGCAGTTCTGCCTGGTAAGGACGTACCCACTGTTCATCCGCAGGGCGATTTATCGGATTGAGTGATTGCCGGCGTGTAGTACATCAATAGAACGATCTCTGGCGGCCAGTTTGGCGTGCCGAGAGCCAGGGTGGCCGCTCTGGTTGGCGGCGCGAACGGCCAGCACCCCGAAGACCCCGCCCACGCAGGCTGCCCATGAGCGAGGACGAGCGGCCGGAAGAAGAACGAGGCCAGGACGAACTGATTGCCGCGTTCGCAGCGCTGGGCGGCCACGCTATTGCTGGACGGCGACACCGCCTTGGCCGAAGATGTCGCGCGGGACTCGCTGGCCGCCCTGCAACGTGGGTGGAGCCGCCTGGGCGACCCCGGCAAGGCGCGTATCTACCTGCACCGGACGGTCGTGACCCGAGCGCGATCCATACGCCGGCACCGCGCCATCGGCGACCGCGACACGCCACAAGCTGCGCCGGATGCGCCAGCCGCCGGGCATGCGGGCACTGGCGAGACGGACCGGGAACCGTTGTGGGCGGCGTCAGAGCGTCCACCGGGTGCGGCTGAGAAAGCCGAAACGGTTGCCCTTCCTGCTTGCAAGAGTTAGCAGAACGGATGGTCAACGGGCGTACGTTTGCTCTGGGTGCCATCGGTGGAGCCGGTGGTCTTCAGGACGGGCACTCCGATGTCCAAGGCGACCGGTGAGGGACCTGCGGACCTCGCGAACAGTCCGCAGGGCAGGAAATCCAGGCCGATCAGAAGTGGTCGACGTCGATGACGGCCTGGGTGAAGGCCTGGGGGGCTTCCTGCGGCACGTTGTGGCCGACATCGAAGACCCGGTGCGCGTAGAGGCCGGTGAACTTGTCCCGGTAGGCCGCGCCGTTGCCGGGCGGGGTGAACGGGTCTGACTTGCCGTCGATGGTGATCGTGGGCACCGCGATGGCCGGGGCCATCTGCAGCTTGTTCTCCAGGCTGGCGTATTCCGGCTCGGCCGGGTACAGGCTCTGCCGCCATCGGTAGTTGCCGATCACGATGGCGACGTAGTCGGGGTTGTTGAAGGCTGCCGCGGTCTGGTTGTACGTCTCGGTGGAGAACTTCCAGTGCGGGGAGTTGAACTGCCAGACGAACAGCCCCAGCTCGTACCGGTACTGCGTGAGGCCGAGCACACCGCGCTGGGTGTCGAAGTAGTACTGGTACCACCAGTCGTTCTCGGCCTTGGGCGGCAGCGGCAGCTTGTTGACGGCCAGGTTGGTGATCAGGTACCCCGATACCGAGACCAGGGCCTTGACCCGGTTGGGCCACAGCGCCGCGATGATGTCGCCGGTCCGCGACCCCCAGTCGTAGCCGGCCAGGCTGGCCCGCTCGATCTTCAGCGCGTCCATCAGGGCCAGGATGTCCAGCGCGAACGCGGCCTGGTCCACGTTCCGCGGCGTCGAGGCGGACAAGAATGTCGTGCTGCCGTAGCCGCGGAAGTACGGCACGATCACCCGGTAGCCCTCGGCGGCCAGCAGCGGTGCGACCTCGACGTAGCTGTGGATGTCGTAGGGGAAGCCGTGCAGGAGGATGACCGGCCGGCCGTTGGCCGGGCCGAGCTCAACGTAGCCGACGTTGAGCACGCCGGCGTTGATCTGCTTCACCGGTCCGAAGGCCGTGCTGGCCGCCGCCAGAGGCGCCGCGGCCAGCCCGGCCGACCCGGCCCTGCTGGTCTGGGCCTTCGCCGAGCCCACCATGCCGAGCTGGGTGGCGCCCACGGCCAGGGCCGCGGCACCCGCCGCGCCCAGGAAGCGGCGCCGGTCGTGGTCGATGTCTGCGGGCCGCTCGCTCGTGTCCATTAATGCGTCTCCTTTATTCGCTGGTCAGAGCTGACTGGCACCACTATCGCGCCCGCGAAAGGCCCGGCGCGCCTGCGAAGGACCCTGGCCGGCACCCTGGTCTGCCACCCGGGCCCGAGGCCCGTGCCGCCTGGCCGCAGCGAGGGCCGGGACCAGGACGGTCCAACGACCACCTACGGGCAGGCGGATCTCGGGCAGGCGGCCCGTGACCGATACCAGGGTCCTGGCCAGGGTCTCGCCCTGGTGTGCGGTGGCGCCTCCGAACGCCATCGTGGAGAACAGGACTTAACCCGCGGCCTGGCCCAGACCGCCGGCACCAGAGAAAGGAGCAGGAGTCGTGGAGTACGCACTTGAGGTCGCGGTGCTACCGGTCTCCGACGACGCCGACTACACCGGCAGTCCCGACTATCGGGTGGTACAGCTGACCCCGCCGGGCTCGGCCTGCTCGGTCATCTTCGGCACCGGGTCTCCTCGGCCGCACCGGGCTCGGTGCAGGGCCTGCACCTGGTCGCCGCCGACATCGACGCCGCCCGGGCCGACCTGGCCGCCCGCGACGCGGAGGCCAGCGAGGTGTTCCACGACGCCGGTACGCGGAACCGGGTCGCGGGCCCGGCTGGTCCAGGAGATCACCACCCGCCTGCCGGGCCGGTAAGCAGCACTCAGACAGGAGCAGGATCATGAGCAACACCCTCACCTACCAGCAGATGGGCACCACTACTCGCGGCCAGACGCATACCTTGTTCGCCCAGACGATGGGCTATGTCGCGGCCACCGCCGCGTTGTTCGCGCTCGGTGCCTGGGCGGGCCACGACCTGACCGGCGGGGTCGGCATCGTCGCGTTCATCGCCGCGTTCGCCGTCCTGATCGCCATGCGCTTCACCGCCCGCCGCTCGATGCAGCTGACCGTCGGTCTGCTGGCCGCGTTCGGCCTGCTGATCGGCCTGGCCGTAGCGCCCGTGATCGCCTACTACGGCAGCATGGACCCGCGGGCGCTGTGGGAGGCCGGCGGGGCCACCGCGCTGTTCATCGCCGCCTTCGGCGCGGCCGGGTACGCCACCCGGCGCGACCTGACCGCAGTGGCCCGGGTGTGCTTCTGGGCGCTGCTGGCCCTGATCGTGGCCGGGATCGTGCTGGTCTTCGTGCACATCCCGGGTGCCGACCTGGCCTACTCCGTCCTCGGCCTGGTCATCTTCGCCGGGTTCACCATGTTCGACTTCCAGCGGCTGCGCACCAGCACCGACGTGGCCACCGCGCCGTTCCTGGCCGCGTCGATCTTCCTCGACGTGCTGAACGTGTTCCTGTTCTTCCTGGAGATCTTCTCCGGCGGGGAGCGGTAATGGCCGCCATCGAGGAGATCCTGGCCGGCTACGAGGCGCTGCGGCCCGCCCAGGAGGCCTTCTACCAGGACCTGCACCGCCAACCCGAACTCTCCCACGCTGAGCACCGCACCGCCCAGCGGGTCGCCGACGAACTCCGGAAGGACGGCTTCACGGTCCAGACCGGCATCGGCGGCACGGGCGTGGTGGGCGTCCTGACCAACGGCAGCGGCCCCACCGTCCTGCTCCGTTGCGAACTCGACGCGTTGCCGCTGCGCGAGGCCACCGGCGCGCCCTTCGCGAGCACCGCCACAGCTACCGACGCCAGCGGCCACCAGGTGCCGGTCGATCACGCCTGCGGCCACGACCTGCACATGGCCGCCATGACCGGGATGGCCACGCTCATGGCCGGCCATCGCGACAAGTGGAACGGGACCCTCATCCCGCTGTTCCAGCCCGCCGAGGAAACCGGCGAAGGCGCCCAGGACATGGTCGACGACGGCCTGTTCAAGCGCATCCCGGTGCCGGACGTCGCGCTGGCCCAGCACCTGCTGCCCGGCATCGCCGGTACCGTCCGCACCCGGTCCGGCCCGTTCATGTCGGCCGCCGACAGCCTCAAGGTCACCGTGTACGGGCGAGGCGGCCACGGCTCCACCCCGCAGAACACCGTCGACCGGTGGTACTCGCCGCCACGATCATCATCCGGCTGCAGACCATCGTGTCCCGCGAGGTCACGCCCGGCGACATCGCCGTGGTCACCGTGGGCAGTATCCACGCCGGCACCAGGAGCAACATCATCCCCGACTTCGCCGTCCTGGAACTCAACATGCGCAGCTACTCCGCCGTGACCCGGCAGCGCATGCTGGACGCGATCCAGCGGATCATCCGAGCCGAGTGCCAGGCCAGCGGCTCACCCAAGGACCCCGACTTCGAGACCACCCTCAGCTTCCCGGTCACCGACAACGACGCCGCCGTCACCGACCGGGTGGCCAAGGCCTTCGCCGCGCACTTCGGCGACAACGCGGACGAAATCCCCCGGCAGACGGTCAGCGAGGACTTCAGCAAGATCCCCGATGCCGCGGGCGTTCCGTACACCTACTGGGGCCTGGGGTACACCGACCGGGACACCTACCTCGCCGCCGAGAAGGACGGGCACCTGGAAGACCTGACCACCAACCACTCGCCGAAGTTCCTGCCCCCGATGCAGCCCACCCTGCGCACCGGCACCGAGGCCCTGCTCGCGGCTGCCCTGGCCTGGCTCGCGCCCTGACCGACTGGAGACCTGCCATGCGCACCCGCAACCACCCGCTGACCCCGCTGACCGCCGCCGCCGCCGACCAGCTGGCCAAGCGCGTCATCGAGGGCTTCACCCAGCGCAAACTCCCAGACCGCTGGGCCTGGCCGGTCAGCACCGCCATGCACTGGGCCTACGGATCGGCGGCGGGCGCAGCCTACGCCATCCTGGCCGGATCGCGGCCCACGCCGCGTCCGGTGTACGGCCCGCCCTTCGGCGCCGCGGTCTTCGCCAACGACTACCTCGCCATGCCGGCCGCCGGCCTGTACCTGCCGATCTGGAAGTACGACGCGAAGACCCTGGCCTGGGACCTGAGCGCGCACCTGGCCTACGGCACCGGCACCGCAGCCACATTCTGGCTACTGGCCAAGATCATTTGACCGAACGGAGCGTGCCCCGTGCTCCCGGCCATGTCCGTCCTCCACCAAGGGAGGCCCAGTGCCATGGAAGGCACAGATCTGGCATACATTCTCTTGCTGACCGTCATCCCGGTCGCCCTGACCCTGTTGATAGCGCTGCCGTTCATCGCGGGCCGCCCCAGCGCCCGGAACCAACCGGGACGGCAGTCGGCGCGCCGCGCAGCCCGGGAGGATGTCGGCGCGTCCGCGCCAGGACAGCGTGGCCCGTCTTCCCGGCTGCTAGAGCGGACGCCGCCGGGCCCGGCAGGCCGGGCTGCGTGATTCCCTTGGCTTCCCTTCCGGCCTACGACCGGATGTTCTCGGGCCAGGCTCGCTTCCGCATCGTCCTCGACACCCGCGGCTGACCCGCCGAAGGCGGATCCCCGGACGGGACGGTGCTGCGCGGTGAGGCGGGCGCCCGAGCACACCCCCAGGAGGGCGGGATCACAGGCCAGGGTACGGGCCAGGGACTTGCACTGGCGCCACGGGCCTCCTATAGCGCGTTACATGGATAGCAGGATCACCTGCCAGGGACATGGGGACACGCCCCACCTGGCTCCAGGAAAAGAGCAGAAGGATTTCAGTGAGTGACGTCCATGACGACCGAGTAGCCTTGTTCGCCAACCTGGAAAGTGCCGAGAAGCAGCCTAAGATCTGGGTTCAAGCCGCCGACGACGTGGACTGGACCCGTCGAGGGCACACACGCGCTGTGCGGTCGGTACCGCTCGAAGGCAGACTTCATAGCCGCCACCTTCGACCGCCTTCACGGCGTGCTAGTCGGAGGGGCGACCATGAAGGCCGGCACCTGTACGTGGGCGGCGACACGACGGTCGCCGGGCTGCGGTCCACCTCGAAAACCAATGAGGGCGCAACGTTCGCCAATAAATACTGCTGGGTGTGCCGCTTCGACGGCGACACGATCGTGGAGGCTCGGGCCTACCCCCGGCTCAACCATGGTCGACTACACCGTCCACCGCGATGAGAACCTCGCATGGCAGCAGCTGGCACGGCTGGCGCAAGCCGCGAAATGACGGAGACTGCGGAATCTGAAAACGTCGCACTGGTACGGCGGTATTTCGACCTGCTCGACGGAAGAGTCGCCGGAGACATAAGTGAGTTGTTTGCCGCGGACGCTCAACTATACATTCCGACGTTCGGCATCATCCATGGCGCCGGGACCTTCGCGGAATTGAGTTCAGGCGTTGCTCAAAGGGCTAAGGTACGCCACAGCACTCATCACGTCGATGAGTTCAATGTGATCGAGCATGGCGACACCATCGTGGTGGAGGGCACCAGTGAGGGTGAGACCGTCAACGGCCAGCGCTGGGACGGAAGGAAGACCATAGGGGGACGGTTCTGCAACGTGTTCGAGGTGCGGCACGGTCGCATCGCCCGTTTGCACGTGTACGTCGACCCGGACTTCTGCAGAGAAGACACCGCTCGCTAATTTTGCCCGGCCCGGCCTGCCAAGTTACGCTACTGCGCAAGGCAATGGTGCAGCGCTGGCAGCGTGCTTGGCCTCATCAGGCTGCTGCCCGGAGCCATCTGGGAGGTCGTGTGAGCGTTAGCGCCCGGCTGGGCGACCTGGAACCGGCATTTAGGCATCTCCCTGCCCCGACGGGCATCATATCCGCTGCCAGCATCGAGGACGTTGCGTAGCGCTGGGCAGATGGCCACACCTTCCCGGCGGCGGGGACATAGGTCAGGGCTGACTGACCGGCGCCGTGAATGCGGGCTTCTCGACCGGCTAGTCGACGCTGTCCGGGCGGGGGAGAGCCGGGTACTGGTGGTGCGCGGTGACCCGGGCGTGGGCAAGACCGTCCTGCTGGACTACGTGGCCAAGCAGGCGCGGGGGCTCCGGGTAGCGCGTGCTACCGGGGTTCAGTCGGAGATGGAGCTGGCGTTCGCTGGGCTGCATCAGCTGTGCGGGCCGCTGCTGGACCGTGCGGAGCGCCTGCCGGTGCCGCAGCGGGATGCGCTGCGGATCGTGTTCGGCCTCAGTACCGGACCGCCGCCGGACCGGTTCCTGGTAGGCCTGGCCGTGCTTGGCCTGTTGTCGGAGGTGGCCGGGGAGCGGCCGCTGATCTGCATGATCGATGATAAGCAGTGGCTTGATCACGCTTCTGCGCAGGCGCTGGCGTTCGTGGCGCGGCGGCTGGCGGCCGATCCGGTGGGCCTGGTGTTCGCGACCCGCGATCTGAGTGCGAAACTGGCCGGGCTGCCGGAACTCGTAGTGGAAGGGCTGGAGGAAGGTGACGCGCGGGCGCTGCTGGATTCGGCGTTGACCGGGCCGCTGGACGTCCGGGTCCGGGACCTGATCGTCGCGGAGACGCGAGGTAATCCACTGGCGCTGCTTGAGCTGCCGCGAGGGCTGACGCCGACGGAGCTGGCAGGCGGGTTCGCGTTGCCGGGCGCGGTGCCGCTGGCGGGCCGGATCGAGGAGAGTTTCCAGCGGCAGCTCGACGCCCTGCCGGCTCAGACCCGGCTGCTGCTGCTGCTGGCGGCGGCTGATCCGTCCGGCGACGCGTCGCTGGTGCGGCGGGCGGCCGGACGGCTAGGGCTCCCGGCCCGGGCAGCGGAGCCGGCGGTGGAGGCGGGGCTGATCGAGTTCGGCCTGCGGGTGCAGTTCCGCCATCCGCTGGTGCGCTCGGCGGCCTACCGATCGGCGCCGGTTCGGGACCGGCGGGATGTCCACGGCGCGCTGGCGGAGGTCACCGACCCCCAGGTCGATCCGGACCGCCGGGCGTGGCACCGGGCCCAGGCCGCGGCAGGGCTCGATGAGGAGGTCGCGGCTGAGCTTGAGCATTCGGCGGGCCGGGCGCAGGCCCGCGGCGGGCTCGCCGCGGCCGCGGCGTTCCTGGGGCGCTCGGTGCTCCTGACCGCCGATCCAGCGCGCCGCGCCGAGCGCACGCTGGCGGCGGCGCAAGCCAACCTGCAGGCAGGCGCGTTCGGCAAGGCTCTCGAACTGCTGACCGCGGCGGAGGCCGGGCCGCTGGATGAGTTCGCCAGCGCCCAGGTGGACTTGCTGCGCGGGCAGATCGCGTTTGCCTCGGGTCCGGGCAGCGACGCTCCCTCGCTCTTGCTCAAAGCGGCCATCCGGCTCGAGCCGCTCAACCTCGAACGGGCGCGCGAGACCTATCTGGAGGCGTGGCACGCAGCGGTGTTCGCCGGGCGTTTCGCGGGCGCCGGCGATCTGCTGGAGATCTCTCGCGTCGCCCGGGCCCTCCCCCGGCCGATGCATCCTCCTCGTCCGGTCGATCTGCTGCTGGATGGCCTTGCGCTGCTGATCACCGACGGACTGGCCGTCGCGGCGCCGGCGTTGCGGCGAGCAGTGAGCGCCTTTGCCAGCGCAGACATCTCCGTGGAAGAGGAACTCCGGTGGGGCTGGATGGCCCACCCGGCCGTCTGCGTTCTGTGGGACCATGACCGCTGGCGCGCGATTCTCGCCCGGCAGATCCAGCGCGCCCGTGACCTGGGCGCGCTGGACCAGCTGCCGATCAACCTGGGCGCGCTGGGCACGACCACCGCGCTGGGTGGTGACTTTGCTGCGGCCGCTTCCCTGATCGCGGAGATTGATGCGGTCTGCGCGGCGACCGGGACTCGCATGGCGCCGTACGCTGCCCTCGTGCTCGCTTCTCTCCGGGGCAGGGAAGCCGAGGCCGCGCCCCTCATCGAGGCCACCATCGCCGAGGCCGCTGCCGAGGGGCAGGGAGTTGCGGTGACGTGGGCACGCTGGGCGTCGGCAATCCTCTACAACGGCCTCGGCCGCTACGAGGAGGCATCGGCGGCGGCCCGGCAGGCCAGTGAGGACACCTACTCGCTGAATGTCTGGATGTGGGCGCTGCCTGAGCTGATCGAGGCCGCCGTGCGCAGCGGGAACGCGCGCGTTGCTGGTGATGCCCTCGTGCGGCTGACGGAAACGACGCGGCCCGGCGGAACCGACTTCGGACTGGGCATCGAGGCGCGCTCACGCGCGCTCCTCAGCGAGGGCGAGGCCGCCGAGGGCTGCTATCGCGAGGCGATCGACCGGCTCGGCCGCACCCAGCTCCGTCTGGAACTCGCCCGCGCCCATTTGCTCTACGGCGAATGGCTGCGCCGCGCGGCCCGCCGTTCAGCCGCCCGCGATCAGCTGCGGACCGCCCACGAGATGCTGGCCGCGATGGGTGCCGAGGCGTTCGCCGAACGGGCCAGGCGCGAGCTGCTGGCCACCGGGGATACAGGACGCAAGCGCTCGGTCGAGATGCCGGACACGCTCACCCCGCAGGAGGCATATATCGCCCGGCTGGCGGCTGACGGACGCACCAACTCGGAGATCGGCGCCCAGCTGTTCCTGTCCGCACGCACGGTCGAATGGCACCTGCGCAAGGTGTTCACAAAGCTCGGGGTCGGCTCGCGCCGTGAGCTGCGCGGGGTGCTGTAAACCCGCGGACGTGGCCACCTGTCGGCCTAGCTGGCCAAGACCAACCTGCGCGACCTGGACATCGAATGACGGGACCGCGCGGAGGGGTCTCGGCGCGGGCGACGGGGTTCCGTCTCCGGCTCGACGCCGGCCACGCGGGCCACCCTGTCGCCTCCCCGATCAGATGTCGCAGCAGGCCGTCTTGCCGATTTCCAGCCCGTCGTGGAACATCTGTCCCACGTGAATGCCGCGGTCGGCGAGCTCGGTCCGCGCCGCGCCGATGTCGGTCACCACCAGCCTTCCCGGCGGACGGCCGAGTGGTTAGGATCACCGTAAAAGCCACCGGCCAATCGTCCGAAATCAGCAGCCAAGGCGAAGGCGCCTCCGCAGATTGCTCGCTTGCTTGGCCACCGGCCAGACTCCATGGTTTAGCCCGCGCCAGAAGATTTTCTTCCGGCAGCCCGGGTTGACAGACGGCGCAGGGACGGTGAGGGCTTGACCCACTTCGAGCCGCCGGGGGCCCAGGCCCACATGCTGCATGGTCGGCGCGGTGAGCTTCAGTTGCTGGATGGATTGCTCGATGGCGTGCGTGGCGGGCGCAGCGCCGTGCTCGTGGTGCGGGGCGAGGCGGGGGTGGGGAAGACCGCGCTGCTGGACCACGTGGCGGGAGCGGCGCAGGGTCTGCGGGTGGTGCGGGCGGTGGGAGTGGAATCGGAAATGGAGCTGCCGTTCGCCGCGCTGCACCAGCTGTGCAGGCCGATGCTCGATCGGCTCGGGCGGCTGCCAGGCCCGCAGCGCGATGCGCTGAGGACCGCGTTCGGTCTGGCCGCGGGTACGGCGCCGGATCGTTTTCTGCTCGGCCTGGCGGTGCTGAGCCTGCTGTCCGAGGTGGCGGGCGACCGGCCGCTGGTGTGCGCGGTGGATGACGCGCAGTGGCTGGACCGGGCGTCGGCGCAGGCGCTGGCGTTCGCGGCGCGGCGGCTGCGGGCGGAGTCGGTGCTGGTGGTGTTCGCGGCGCGGGAGCCTGGCGTGGAGTTGCGCGGCCTGCCGGAGCTGATGGTGGAGGGGCTGCGGGATGCCGACGCACGGGAGCTGCTCAGGTCGGTGGTGCGGTGGCCGCTGGATAAGCGGGTGGGCGACCGGATCGTGGCCGAGACGCGGGGTAACCCGCTGGCGCTGCTCGAGCTGCCGCGGGGGCTGTCGCGGGGGGAGCTGGCCGGGGGTTTCGGGCTGCAGGACGTGCTGCCGCTGCCGGGCCGGATCGAGAACAGCTTCCTGCGGCGGGTCGAGGGGCTGCCCGGAAAGACCCGGCTGCTGCTGGCGATCGTGTCGGCCGAGCCGACAGGCGACCCGGCGCTGGTTTGGCGCGCCGCTGACCGGCTCGGTATCGCGGCTCAGGCGGCGTTGCCGGCGGCCGAGGCCGGCCTGCTCGGGATCGGGCTCCAGGTGCGGTTCCGGCATCCGCTGGTGCGATCGGCATGCTACTGGGCCGCGTCGCTCAGCGACCGCCAGCGGGTGCATGCCGCGCTGGCGGAAGCCACCGATCCTCTGGCCGATCCGGACCGCCGCGCCTGGCATCGTGCGCAGGCGGCGTCGGGCCCTGACGAGGATGTCGCCGCCGAACTGGAGCGCGCGGCGAGCCGGGCGCAGGCGCGCGCTGGCCTGGCCGCCATGGCGGCGTTCCTCGAGCGCGCGGCGGGGCTTACGCCCGACCCCGTGCCGCGGGCCGACCGGGCGCTGGCCGCGGCTCAGGCCAAGATCCAGGCGGGCGCATTCGACGCGGCGCTCGGGTTGCTGGGTATGGCGGAGGCTGTACCACTCGATGCGCTTCAGCGTGCTCGCGTCAGCCTCGTGCACGCTCAGCTCGCGTTCGTCTCCAACCGGGGCAGCGACGCTTCGCCGCTGCTGCTGCAGGCGGCCAGCCAACTGGAGGGAATTGACGTCGGTCTGGCGCGCGCGACCTACCTGGATACGGTGAACGCCGCGATGTTCGCAGGCCATCTGGCCGGTCGCGGCGCAGGCGTGCTGGAGGTGGCCCACGCGGCGGGTGCGGCGCCGCCGTCGCATGCGCCGCGCGCGCCCGATCTCCTCCTGGATGGCCTGGTCGCGAACTTCTGCGCGGGGTACTCGGCGGGATTGCCGATTCTGCAGCAGTCGCTGAGCGCCTTCGGCCGCGAGATGTCTGCGGAGGAGGAGCTTCGCTGGCTGTGGCCGGCGTGCATCGCGGCCCTGCATCTGTGGGATGACGACAGGTGGGACGTGCTGTCCAGGCGGCACGTCGAGCTGGCCCGCGAGGCCGGAGCGCTCGGCGAGCTTCCGCTGGCCCTCAGCTCTCGCGTGTTCATGCTGCTGTTCGCCGGCGAGCTGGCTGTTGCGACGTCGCTGGTCGAAGAGGCGCGAGCGGCGACGGACGCGACAGGGAGCAACCTGGCGCCCTATGGCGCCCTGGGCCTCGCGGCCTGGCGTGGCGGGGAAGACGAGGCGTCCGCGCTGATCGAGGCCACCAGGGAGGAGGTCGCGCAGCGGGGCGAAGGCATCGGGGTAACCCTCATCGAGTGGGCCAGCGCGGCGCTTTACAACGGCATGGCCCGGTATGACCAGGCGCTGGCCGCGGCCGAGCGGGGCAGCGAATACCCATACGAGCTGGGGCTGGCGATCTGGTCGGTGGTCGAGCTGATCGAAGCGGCTGTCCGGACCGGGTCACTGGAGCGCGCCGCCCGCGCCCTCGAACGGCTCTCGGCGACCACCAGCGTGGCCGGCACTGACTGGGCGCTCGGGGTCGAGGCGCGCTCACGGGCGCTGCTAAGCGAGGGCGAGTCCGCCGAGCGGCTATACCAGGAGGCGATCCAACGGCTCGGCCGCACCCGCGTCCGCGCGGAACTGGCCCGCGCGCACCTGCTGTACGGCGAATGGCTGCGGCGCCAGAACCGCTGTGTGGACGCACGCGAGCAGCTCCGCAGCGGCTACGCGATGCTGACTGCGATGGGTATCGAGGGTTTTGCCGAGCGTGCCCGCCGCGAACTGCTGGCCATGGGCGAGACCGTGCACAAGCGGACGGTCGAGACGGTGGAGGCCCTCACCGAGCAGGAGGCGCAGATCGCGTGGCGGGCCCGAGACGGACGCACGAACCCGGAGATCGCAGCGGAGCTGTTCCTCAGCTCGCGCACGGTCGAATGGCACCTGCGCAAGGTGTTCGCGAAGCTCGGCGTCAGCTCCCGCAGGCAGCTCCGCAAGGCACTACCCGACGCTGCCCGGGTGGTGAGGTCGGCCTAGCCGGACCCGGCCGGCCGGGTGTGACCGCGCCAATTGATCGGTACGGTTGTCTGTCTATTTGGTTCCTCGTCAGCCACCGGCATGGGCCTGCAGGCGCCGCAGTAATCCCGGGTCAGATCCGCGATCAGGTCGGGCTGCACATCGAGGCTGAAGTGGCCGCCGTCGAAGATATGCACCTCGGCGCCTGGCACGTCCCGGCGGCAGGAGCTGTCGCTGGCCGCCCAAGCTCGCCTACGGCCAGATCAAGGGCTTCAGCCGGTACGCCACCAGGACGATCCTGTCGGGGGGAAGAGAGGAACTCGTCGAGCTCAACGAGCCCGACCTGGGCGAACTCGACGTCGAATGACAGGACCGCGATGCGGAGGAGTTGAGATCATGCGAGGCGCGGGCCGCGATGGGGACGGCGGTATGAGCGGCTGGATGCCAGTCTCGGCTTAGCGTTCACCGCTCCGGTACGCTGCGTGCCGGAGCGGTGAACGTGCGGGCGTCAAGCGGGCGTGACGACGACGTGCTTGACCTCCGCCATGTAGCGCCCGGCGGCCGCGGCGGCATTCTCCGGAGTGCTCCCGGTCTCGCGGGCGCGCATGTACGCCGCGTACCAGTCCCACCAGTCGTGCGGCGGGGCGACCGCCTCGAATTTGGCGTGATGCTCGGCGGTCTCGCGCAGCAGCCCGGCCTGGGAGGCGACGTCCGGCTGCCATTCCCGGCCAGGGAGCCTGGTCGTGATCTCCTGGAGTAGCCAGCCGTTACCATCCGGGTCGCGGAACGATGCGTACGTCCAGTACGAACGCCCTTTGACCGGGTCGAGGCCCGGGACACGGGACTCCAGCTCGCCGGCGTGGCCAGGCTGCCGGTCGTAGTGGTACACCTCGCTGACCTCGACGCCACGGCTGATCAGATCCTCCCGGGCGGCATCGATGTCGTGGACCGCGAGGATCAGCCGGTCGGCGGCGCCCGGCGCGGACGCGGTGATGCCCGTGCCGAAGTGGATGGAGCACTGGGAGTGGGTCGGGGTGAACTGCACCAGCCGGAACTCCTCGCCGAGGGTACTGTCGGCGTCCAGCCGCCATCCGAGGCTCTGATAGAAGCGCTTGGCCCGGTCGACATCAGCGACGGGCACCGTCACGACCTCGAGGCCCATGTCGACGGCCGCTATTCCGGCCATCTCCGTTGAGATGCTGCTGCTCACGTCGGTGGTGGTCATACTGTCCTCCATTGGTTGCCTTAGTGGGTGCCTCCGTAAGTTCGTTGGGGGTTCTCATGCTGCTGTCGTGAGGGTGG
>ODAK010002691.1_pt1 | contig 18654 bp, 16 predicted proteins | sample 1539591 | NCBI WGS metagenome assembly ODAK01 (sample SAMEA3539303, study PRJEB22396) | soil metagenome | biome: tundra; feature: field; material: soil | place: USA | collected 2010-05 | depth 0.15 m | reverse complement strand
GCCGAAATCATCACGGCCATTTGAATGGGCGTGATGTCAACCGGACCCTGGCCGATGCACAAATTCGCCGTGTCGCCGTCACGCCAGCCTGCGTGGATCTGTTTTTCCGTCGGAAAATTTCCACGCGTTTCCTGACGCGCAAATAGATGCGTTGTCTCCCCCAGGTGAAATTGTTTGCCAATGCGAATCACGTTCTCAATGCCTGCATGGTTCAATCCGGCATTGACGAAATACGAATTGCTCGAATGAATGAACGCCTTCTTGAAGTCGTAATCGCCGGGTGCCGCCGTGTCTTCAATCTTGCGCCTGCCGACGTAAATACAGCCATGCCCCGCTCTCAGTGGATCGGCTTCGACGTGATAAATTTCCGCCGTGCTCATGCCATTTTCCAGCGCCGCCAGCGCGACGACGGTTTTAAAAATCGAACCGGGCTGGTAGTTTTCATACGTCGCACGGTTTTTTTCCGCTTCGAGTGCCTGCACCTGCTGGTATTTCTCGCGCGAAATGCCCTGCGCAAAATCGTTCGGGTCAAACGTCGGCGACGACGCCATCGCCAGCACGTCGCCGTTGCGCACGTCCAGCACCACTACCGCCGCAGTTGGGTCTTTGCCCAGGCGGTTCACGAGCGATCCCTCGGCGGCGCGCTGGAGGTCGAGATCCACGGTGAGCACGACGTTCTGCCCGGGCTGTGGCTGGCTGTCCACGTCCTCCGACTGGCGGTAGCCAAAATTGTTCACCAGCACGGATTCCTGCCCGGCGCGGCCATGCAATTGCGAATCGAACTTGCCTTCGACCCCCGTCACGCCGCAGTAATCCGGCAGCCGGTAATTAAAAAAGGAGAATTCCTCGCCGATGGAACTGTTGTCCTGCTTCAACTCGCCGAGCAGATGCGCCGCCGTCGTGCCGAGCGGATAACTGCGCGTGGATTGCAGTTCCAAATCCGCGCCCAGGCCGCCGGTGAAATTTTCCTGGAACCGCGCGATCTGCGCCGCGTCGAGATTTTGCAGGATGGAGAACGGCATCGCCAGCGCCCGGGCATAATGGGCGTTGAATTTCGCCGGGTCGAACGGAATCGGCTCGCCCATTTTCTGGCTGATCTGCGCGACGACTTTGCCGGCGACCTGCGCGCGCGCCTGTTCGCGAATTTTTTCCAACTGCTCCGGCTTGAACGCGAATTGTTTGCGCTCCGCCTTCGTCAGCGAGCGGCCGAGTTTCTTTTCCTGCGCGGCGATGGCCTGCTTCTGCCATTCACGCGCCAATTTCATCAACCGCGCGTTGGCGTCGGCAAACGGCTTGCGCAAATCGTCGAGGTAAAGGCTCAAGTTGTAGCGCGGCCGGTTTTCCGCGAGCACGCGGCCTTCGCGGTCCAGGATTTTTCCGCGCACGGCGGGCAGGCGGATGGTGCGATACGCCTGCGTGTCCAGATGGGCCTGGTATTCGCGCGCCGAAACCACCTGCACCCACCACAGGCCCGCAAGTAAAACGAACAGCCCGCCCACCAGCACCATCGCCACGAGGCGGAGCTGCGGGTCGTTCTTTTTCAGTTCGTCAACGACTAGCATCGCGGGGAAATTCTTTTCAACGCAGAGACATAGCGCGGCGGAGCCGCAACCAACGGAGCGCGGACAGCCTTGTCCGCAGGTTGCTCGCGAGCGGGTTGCGACTCGCGGACAAGGCTGTCTGCGCTCCGCGAAAATCTTCGCCGCACGCGAAGATGTTTGGAGATAGCACTGCAGAGAACGCAGAGCATCGCCGAGTTCAAAATTGACTCTGCGGCTCTTCGCGTTCTCTGCGTCTCTGCGTTTGTGTTTTTCTGCAAATTCATTTTCTTCCCCGATGGATTTCGCGGTCGGACCGGAAACTGGATTGCGTGCGCAGCTTGTAGCCGAGCGCGTGGCCAAACCATTCGGCCAGCGAAAAAATGAGCGGCGTGGCCGCCGCGCCGCCGGCAGTCATCACCATCCACTGCCAGAGCGAAGCCCAGCCGAGGAGCGGCTGCTTGCCGCCGTTCAACAGCAGCAAGACCGTCAGCGCCGGCACGAGCGCGCTCGCCGCCGCGCCGAGCACGAACTGCGCGAACGGCAGGCCGCGCAGAATCAAATCACGGCGCAGATAAATCGGAAAACCGACCACCATCAGCGGCAGAATGGTCACGCCCAGCGGATTCGCCGAGAGTGAGTCGAACCACATGCCGCCGAGCACAGCGAGCAGCGACAGCGTCACGATGTCGGCATTCAGCGCGGCATAAACCATCAGCGCCGGCAGCAGGTCAATTTGCGCGCCAAGCAGGCTGCGCGGCGCGGACAGCGTGGCCTCCGCGAATACCGCGAGAAACGCGAAGCTCAGAATCATGGCTGGTTTGAAAAAATTCATCGGCGTCGGAACATTCAACATTCAATATTCAACACCGAACATCCAACGACTCCAGCGACCGCCGACCGGTGATTGGGCGTTGAATGTTGAATGTTGGACGTTGATTGTTTTTTAATTTTCATTTGAACAGCACCCAGACTTGTTCGAGCGCGCCGAGGCTGGCGTTGAGTTTCACCCGCGCCTCGGTGGCCAGGCCGTATTCGATGGACTGCGCATCCACAATTTTTCCAATTGGAATGCCTTTCGGAAAAATGCCGCCGAGCCCGCTGGTGAGGACATTTTGTCCAGGTTTCAAATTGGCGCTGCTGGCGAGATAGCTCAAGGGAACGAGGGAAGCATCGAGCGGACCGCTGACGGTCAGCACACCCATGTCGTGCGAGGCATTTTCGACGACGGCGGAAACGCGGCAATTCTGGTCGCCAATCAGGGTGACTTGTGAATTCAAGTAGCCAACGGAGGAAACGCGGCCGATCAATCCGTCGGCAGTCAGCACGGGTTGGTTGGTTTGAATGCCATCGCGGCTGCCCAGATCAATCTGCACGGTGCGCCACCAGTTCGCGGGGTCGCGCATGACGACGTTGGCGAGCTTCAACTTCCACGGCGCTTGTTTCTGCCAGCCGAAAAGATTCCGCAACTGGTCGTTTTCGCGGGCAATGGCAACGGTCTGGATCTGCTGTTCCTTGAGCTGCTGGTTCTCGCGGCGAAGCGTGTCAATTTGCTTGAGCAGTTCGCGGCGCGGCAGCACGGAATCAGCGAGATCGGCGGGCAGTTGCTGGCCGGCGTTGGCCAGGCCGAACAGCGGCAGAAACCAACTGCCGACGGCAAGCTTCAGGCGCGCAGTCGCGCTCGTGGGCAGGCTCAAGAGAACCACGGCCACGAACACCACCGCGCCGAGCGCGAGATAATTTTTTTGCTTAAACATCCGCAACGTGACGGCCTTTCAGCCGCCGTGCGGTGAACTCCCGGAAGAATCAGTATTTGGCGTTGGTCGCGACGCGTTTCAGGAATTCGATTTCCTGCAACACGCGGCCAGTGCCTTCGGCGACGGCGCTCATCGGGTCGTCAGCGAGATGCACAGGCAGGCCGGTTTCTCCAGCCACGAGCCGGTCAATTCCACGGATCAGCGAACCGCCACCAGCCATCACCAGGCCGCGATCCACAAGATCGGCGGCGAGTTCCGGGGGGCAGCGTTCCAACGTGATCCGGATGGATTCGAGAATGCTCGAAAGCGGTTCCTGCAAAGCTTCGCGGATTTCCTCGGAACGGATGGTCAAAGTTTTTGGCAGGCCGGAACCGAGGTCGCGGCCTTTGACATCCATGGTTAATTCCTGTTCCAGCGGAAAGGCGGAGCCGATACGAATCTTGATTTCTTCAGCGGTGCGTTCACCGATCATCATGTTGTAGGCACGCTTCATGTGGGCGATGATCGTGGCATCCATTTCGTCCCCGCCCACCCGCAGGCTGCGGCTGAAGACGATGCCGGCGAGCGAGATGATTGCGATTTCGCAAGTCCCGCCGCCGATGTCCACGATCATGTTGCCCGCCGGTTCATGCACCGGCAGACCGACGCCAATGGCCGAAGCCATCGGCTGCTCGATCAAATAAACCTCCCGCGCACCCGCGTGCGTGGCGGAATCTTTCACAGCCCGTTTCTCCACTTCGGTGATTCCCGAAGGCACTGCGACCACAACGCGTGGTGCAATTAATTTCCGATGGTGAACCTTCTGGATGAAATGGCGCAGCATCGCCTCGGTGATCTCGAAGTCGGCAATCACGCCGTCTTTCATCGGGCGGATGGCCACGATGTTGCCGGGCGTGCGGCCCAGCATTCTTTTTGCTTCGTCACCGACGGCGAGAACATTGGTGGTTCCCGCCTGGATGGCCACGACCGAGGGTTCGCGCAGGACGATGCCACGATCCCGCACATAGACGAGGGAATTTGCGGTTCCCAGATCTATTCCAATGTCATTGGAGAAGAGACTTTTGAATTGCTCAAGCATGAATGTGCCTAATCGCAAACAGTTAAAGGCCTGCCGCGCCAAAGGTCAAGCGGCGAATGACACAGATATTTCACAAAGCGGATCATTTTCAACTTCGTTCGCGCGATCCATAGAAGACGTGCAAAGACATTTTCCGGTTCAGCCTGCGATTGCACGCGCGGGGCGCTTCGTTTAATTTCAACGCATGTCGTTTTTTGGCAAATGGAGTCCCGCCCTGCTGACCGCCGTATTTTTGGCGGCGGTCGCCGGTTGTTCGCCACTGGATCAAGGCCCGCAGGACGAGGAGAAGGAACCCCATTTCGTCCTCGGCAAAAGCCGCGTGAACGCGATGAATTATCCCGGCGCCATCGAGGCGTTTGAGCAATCGCTGGAGGCCAACCCGCACTCGGCCCAGGCGCATTACCAGCTCGCGATGCTTTACGAAAACCAGCAATACCAGCAATCCGACCCGGCGGCGGCCATTTATCACTACCAGCAATATTTGAAATACGACCCGAAGGCCGAAAACGCGGAGATCATCACGGGGCACATTTCCAGTTGCAAACAGCAGCTTGCCGCCGACGTCCTGCAACTGCCCAGCACGACCGCCGCGCAGCGGCAACTCGATAAACTCACCGATAAACTCACCGAGGAAAATCGCCGGCTGCACGACCAGTTGACCCAGTGGCAGGCGTATGCCGCACTGCTGGCCACCAAGACCAATCCGCCCAGCGTGCAATATCAAAATAACTTTGCCACGCCAACGCAGGCCACCAGCCCGTCGCCGGACGACGTGACCACCGCCAACGCGAGCACCACGGCCAACACCAAAACCGCACCGACAACTCCGCGCAAAGCGGCACCATTAAAAGCTGTCAAGCCGCGCACACACAGCGTGGTCAGCCGCGAAACGCTGGCCAGCATCGCGCGCAAATACAACATCAGCCTCGCGTCGTTGCAGGCGGCGAACCCCGGCGTCATTCCGAAAAAACTCAAGGCCGGCCAGGTGCTGAACCTGCCTGCGCCTTGACCACCATGCCCGCGCGCCTGACATTTCTCGGCATCGTGGCGTTCTGGCTGACGATGAACGTCCTGCTCTGGCGCGCGGAATTCGGCGCGCGCGGCGGCGATACGCCCGTGCCGGTGCAACTGGTCTGGCGGAAAATTTTGACCGCGCCCGACGCGTCCTCGTTGAGCGTTTATCAGGCCGGCGACCGCATGGGCTACTGCGAATTTTCCACCGGGGTCGGCCAGCAGATGGCCACCTTCGACGAGGACAAGCCGCCGCCGGAGGGAATCGGCACGCGCGGCGGCTACCAGATTCACCTCGCGGGCAACGTCGCGCTGGGCGATTTCACCAACCGGTTGAAATTTGACGGGCGCGTGCAATTCACCCCGGCGCACCAGTGGCAGGAGTTGAATTTGAAAATCACCTCGCGCCTGGCCCTCATCGAAATCCGTTCGCTGGCCACGAACCAGTTGGCGCATGTCAAATTCAGCAACGACGGAATGCCCGTGCTGGAACGCGATTTCACTTTTGCCGACCTGCAAAATCCCGGCGCGCTCGTCCGGGCCTTGACCGGCAATTTTACCGACGGCTGGTTTGGCGGGTTCGACCTGCCGGAACTGGTGCCCGCCGCCGCCGCGCAAAATATCCAGTGGGACGCCCGCCGCACGCGCGTCAAAATCGGCACCGAAGCCGTGCCGGTCTACCGGCTGGAAACCAGTTTGCTCGGCCATGCCGTCGTCGTGGATGTCAGCACGCTCGGCGAGATTTTGCACGTCGAACTGCCCGGCGACATCAGCGCCCGCATTGACGAGTGGAGCAAACCATGATTGAACTGGATCAGCTCGTAAAAAAATTCGGCGACCTCGTGGCCGTCAATGACGTGTCGCTCAAGATCGGGCGCGGCGAATTTTTTGCCATGCTCGGCCCCAACGCCGCCGGCAAAACGACCGCGATAAAACTGCTCACCGGCCTGATCAAACCCACGTCCGGCCGGGCGCGCATCTGCGGTTTCGACGTGCAGTCGCAGCCGCTCGAAGCACGCCAGCGGCTGGCGTATGTCCCCGATTTTCCGTTTCTCTACGACAAGCTGACGGCGTGGGAATTTTTCCGGTTCACAGGCCAGGTCTTCCGGCTCGACGCCGCGCGCATCGAAAAAAACGCGCAGGAACTGGTCGCGCGTTTTCACCTCGCGGAATTTGCCGACCGCACGCTCGAAGGGCTTTCGCACGGCACGCGCCAGCGCATCGCCATCGTCTCCGCGCTGCTGCACGACCCGGAAGTTTTCGTGATTGATGAGCCGATGGTCGGTCTCGACCCGCAGCACGCGCGTGTCGTGAAAGACGTTTTGAAGGAGCGTTCGCTCGCCGGCATGACGGTGCTGGTCTCCACGCATCAACTGAGCATCGCCGAGGAAATGGCCGACCGCATCGGCATTATCCACGGCGGCAAACTCATCGCCGTCGGCACGCGCGAGGAACTGCGGAAACAAAGCGGCGCGGCCGGCGTGCTCGAGGAAATTTTCCTGTCCCTGACGGCGGAGGCGAAATGATTTTTTGAGATGCACGGCAACCGTTTGAGGATTGCACGTCGCTCGGTTTACTGCGTCTTTGCAACAGTTAATCCTGACTTGGGCCACCGGTTCAATCGCTTAAAATGACCGGCATGAGGAACTGGATTGTCGCCGACCTGGAGCATTTGGGCGGCGCAATGAGTTGTTTTTCGTGACAGGCCATTTATATTGTGCTCATGCAAAACGGACATGGCAGCGCGGTTTTGGACGAGATGCTTGAGCCGGTCAGCCGCAGTCTGGGGCTGAAAACGGCGCGGGCGCTCGCGGCGTTGCGCGTGGGCGGGCGCACACTGGCGCGCGTGGAAAAACTGGCCGAGAAATGCAATGAAGGCCGGCTCACCGCCAACGAACGCGCCGAATACGAAGCCTACATTCAGGCCAGCACGCTCATCGGAATTCTTCAGGCCAAGTCGCGGCGCATTTTGTCCAAAGCAAACTGATGGACGCCCGCCTGCGTCAATCCGTCCGGCAGCGCGCGGAAAATTGCTGTGAATACTGCGGGCTGCGGCAGGAGCAGGAGCCGCTGGCTTTTCACATCGAACACATCACGCCGCGCCAGCACGGCGGCCAGGATTCGGCGGAAAATCTGGCGCTCGCCTGCCACCATTGCAATTTCCACAAGGGCACAAATCTTTCGGGGCTGGACCCAAAGACCAAAAAATTGACGCGCTTGTTTCAACCACGACTCGACGATTGGGAGGAGCATTTCGCAAATCGTGACGGAACAATCATTGGTTTGTCGGCGATTGGGAGAACGACGGCAGCCTTGCTGCGGATGAATGAAGACGGGCGGTTGCAGTTGCGCGAAAACGCGGGGCCATAAATTTGTTCCGACCGGCCAAAAAATTCCGCGTCGCCAAAGTTACGATTTCTTCGCCAGCGACTGGACGTGCCGCTCGATGCGGTTGCTCGCTTCAATCAGTTGTTCGTAGCTCGTCGCGAAACACGCGCGGCAGAAACCGGAGCCGTTTGCCCCGAACGCCGTTCCCGGCACCATCGCCACTTTTTCTGATTGCAGCAGGGTGACGGCGAAATCTTTTTCGTTCAGCCCGGTCACGGAGACATCCGGGAACGCGTAAAACGAGCCGCGCGGCAGATGGCATTTCAGGCCGGTTTCATTGAACCGGCGCACGATGAAATCACGGCGGCGATGATACTGGTCGCGCATGGATTTCATCGCGTCCTCGCCGCGCACGAGCGCCTCGATGGCGGCTTCCTGGCTCAAGATGGACGCGCACATCATCGAGTATTGATGCACTTTCATCATCGCCTCGATGAGCAACGCCGGGCCGCACGCGTAGCCGATGCGCCAGCCGGTCATGGCAAACGCCTTGGAAAATCCGTGCAGGAAAATCACCCGCTCCTTCATGCCGGGCAGGCTGGCGATGCTCGTGTGAACGCCTTCAAACGTCAGTTCGGAATAAATTTCATCGCTCAACACGAGCAGATCTTTTTCCACGGCGAATTTTGCAATGGCCTCAATCTGCGCGCGGTCGCAGGTGCCGCCGGTTGGATTGCACGGCAGGTTCAGCACGAGCAGTTTCGCGCCGGGCTGCCACGCGGCGCGCAACGCCTCGGCGGTGAGCGCGAAATTATCCTTCGCATAAGTCGGCACAGGAATCGCCTCGCCGTGGACGAGCGTGATGCTCGGCGAATAGCTGACGTAGCACGGCTGGTGGAACATCGCCTTGTCGCCGGGATTCACGAGCGCGCGGAACGCGATGTCCAGCGCTTCGCTCACGCCGACCGTGACGAGGATTTCGTCTTCGGGCCGGTAGCTGATGGAAAAATTCTTTTCGACATATTTGCTGATGGCGCGGCGCAGTTCGATCAAACCAAGGTTCGAGGTGTAATGCGTCTTGCCCTTTTCCAGCGCGTAAATCGCGGCTTCGCGGATGTGCCACGGCGTGTCAAAGTCCGGTTCGCCGATGCCGAGCGAGATCACGTCCTTCATCTTCGACACGATTTCAAAAAAATCGCGGATGCCTGACTTGGGCAGGTTGACGACGTGCTTGGCAATGTAGCGCGAGGAGTCCATGGGTCAACAACTTGAAAAAACATTCAACATTCAACATTCAACTCCCGACGTCCAAGGGTAGAATTCGTTCGTTCATTCGATTTTTGACGTTGAATGTTGAGCGTTGAATGTTTCCGAATTTCACGGCGCAACCTTGAGCCGCTCGGCCTCTTCCTGTTTCACGTCCATCATAAAACCTTGTTCCTTGTAGGAACGCAGCATGAAATGCGTGGCGGTGGAAAGCACGCCTTCGAGCGTGGAAAGTTTTTCGGACACGAACGCCGCGACCTTTTGCAGGCTCGCGCCGTTGACGAACACCAGCAGATCGTAGCTGCCGGACATGAGAAAGCAGGATTCCACTTCGTCAAAGCGCGAGATGCGCTCGGCGAGCCGGTTGAAACCGCCGCCGCGTTCGGGCGTGATGCGCACCTCGATGACGGCGCGGACTACGCCGGAATCCTCGTGCGCAAGGTTCAGCACGGGACGAAAACCCAGCAGCACGCGCGACGCTTTCAGCTCGTCGAGCTGGCGGTTCACGTCGGCCTCGGACAGATTCAGCACCTGCGCCATCTGCGTGGTGTCGAGGCTGCCGCCTTCGAGCAACAGTTTGACAATCGGATTCATCGGACGCGCATTGTCGCAAAAATCCGCCGCAAATCCATCCTAAACTCACGGACAAAGGCGGTGCTTTGGGAGGACGTGTTACGGCAGCAGCCACTCGCGAAAGATCATTTCAGCTTTGTCTTGGTGCCGGGTATTGTGCCAAGTCACCGCCGCCACAACCCACGATGACGGCGGTGACCCCCAGCATGTCCACCGACAAACCCGCGCGCCTTTTGCGCACACATTGTTCAGACCGGCCCGGCCCGTGTTCGTCACGAACAATTTAAAACGTCAATCTGACTGGCTGAAAATATTGCCGAGGAATTGCGGCTGCTTGGGAAGTTTCATCAACGTGTCCTTGAATTCATAACTGTCACGGTTCGGCCAAAACCACAGACTGCCGTCGGCGGCCAGTGCCACCGCTCCTTCATAACTACCAGCAACGGCGACCCAATCCTTGTGAATGCCCAAGCGATTTGGCACCGCGGGTAGCGGGTGGCGAGGATTAACCGGGAACCGGTAGTGATTCCATTCCCAAAGCGTCCCGTCAGCTTTGAGCGCCATCATCCAATCCCATCCCGCCGCCACGCTCACCCAGTTGGTATCGGAACCGTATTGCCGGGTTTCAAATTCTTCGCGGCCATGCCCGTTAATTCCTTGATAGACCCACAAAGTGCCGTCATCGCGGACAAAGGCACCGCCGGTGGAAGCAAAAGCCGGAAACCATTTTGGAAATGGAAACGCATCAAAATTGGTCTCGCGATTCATTTGAACTTTTCCGCCGTAAGGCCAAACATTCCAAACGCTGCCGTCAGTCTTCCGCGCGTGATAGCTATTGCGCGAAGTAATTTCGCTCCAATCCGAATTCGTGCCGATCTGCTGGGGCTGGAGCGCGCGCAGTCCCGGCCACTTCTCGGGCCAGCCCTGCCAGTTGAAATTGGTGCCCCAGCGCCAGAGCGTGCCATCCTTTTTCAACAGCAGAACCGGGCCGACGTTGCCGCCGGCAGCAACCTTCTGCCAGTTGGTTTCATCGCCAAAGCGGGTAAGTTTATCGGCCGTCCACGTTTTAGGATCCGACTTGTCCGAAACCCAAAGCGAACCATCGGACTGGATGGCAACCGAGTCAGAATAGCCGGCCACATAAATATTCGTGCCGCCATTCCGCGAAGAATCCATCACAAATTCAAAATGACTGACGGCAGCGGACACCCAGTTTGAACCGGAGAGAAATCTTTGCGGGCCGGCGTTTTTCGGCAGTGGATTTGCAAACCAGCGAAACACATCCCCCCGGCTGCGCTGCCAGGCCCAAGGTGGCTGCAGATGATCAAACCACACCCGCCCATCGGGCAAGCGCACCAGCAAATTATCCGCGGCAATGTTTTCAAATACCGGCGGATTCGCCAGCGACAATCTCGCCGGACCGTGCGCCGGTTCGATCGGCTGAAAATATTCCCAAGCGCGGTTGTAAAGCGCGCTGCTGGCGGCGGTGATGAGCACCAGCGCGCCCAGCATTCCCAGCAGATTGCGCCGCCACAACGGCCAGCCGTCGCGAAAATTTTTGTAATTCCAATACGCCAGCACGAGCAGGGTGACGACCAACGTCGGCCCGGCAATCAGCAGCGGCAAAATGGAATGAGCCGGGAGGGTGTCGAAAAAAAACATCCGCCGCTCGGTGAACAACGGCACGCACATCCCGATGCCGACAAACGTTGCGACGGCGAAGCCGATGGCTTGCAGAAAATTCCTGGCCAAACTCGAAGCGAAGAAACTCACCAGCGTGAACCACGCGGAAATGGCCATACTGCCCAGCAGGAACGGGAGAAGATTAATATTGCTGGGGGGATGCTCCGCCGACAAAGCAGGATTTCGCGCCCCGATGGCAAAGCCGGCGTATTCCAGAAGCATGGGCATCACGCCGCCGAGGAAAACCCCCATAAACAACGTCAGCAACGTTTTGATCGCAAACTGGACGCGACGCGACGCTGGCAGACACAACTGGCTTTCCATCACGCCGAGCTTGCGTTCCTCCGCCACGGCGAAGCTGCCGATGATCACCGGCAGCACGAGCCATAGCATCCAGAAAATTGAAGTCAAAATTTCGCCGGCGGAGTCCCGCCTGAATTGGTGAACCGCCCGCAAGACGAGGATGCCGACATGCAGCACCAGCAAGCCGGCGGCACCGGTCAGCACGCCCTGTTGCAATTGCACTTCCTTTTTCAACAAAGCGAAAATGGGCTTGCGAGTGCGGACGGCTTCGGCGGTTTTGTCGCGCTCGGCCAAAAATTTCCATTCCGGCAGCGCGATAATTCCGCCCGACCAGCCCGCGTCCTGCGCGCGGAAAAACAGCCAGCGCGCAAACAGAAATCCAGCAATCGAATAAATCCCGATGACGACGCTCAAAACGGCGATGACAATGCTGCTGGACTCGCTGTCGGCGAGAAAAATGCCGGAGAATCCAGACAGGGTCGCCGGCACCAACAGCGTGAGCCAGAAGGCGCCCGCAAGCTGGCGCAACAATAGCGTCGTCCACAACCCGCCGGTGAACGTCGCCGTGGCGATGAGGCAGACGGTGATGAAAAGATTGTAGGAATTTTCCCGGTCGGACGCGTCCACGTTGGAATTGATGAAGGCAATGCCGAACGCCGCGAGCCATACCGCGAAAACTGTCAGGAAGGCAACGGCCAGCACAGAAAGTTTTATCTGCCAAATCCGCATTCGCTCCACCGGCTGCGCGAGCAGCGACGAGAAAGTGTTCAAACTGGATTCGCGGCCAATCGTCGTCAGCGCCATGATCGTCAATCCAAAGAACAGCAGCGACGCGACATAAAAATCATACGGCCGCGTGATGCCTTGGACCATTGCCAGCATCACCGCCACAATCAAACTCGGCAGCAACAGCCGAATTTCTTTCTTGATGAGCACGTTCATAGACGAGTTTGAAAAGGATCGTTTTACTGCGTTGCCGTTGCCAGTTGCCCGGCTTTTTCGCCAAAGAGATTGCCGAAGCACTGCGGCTTGCGAGAAATATCCAACAAGGGTTCAAGCTGAGTGTAGTTGTAAAAAACATTGCCATAGATGCCGCCGAAATGCGCGGCGTTTTCGAGCGGCCAATACCAAAGGCTGCCATCGGCCGCGAGGCTGATGATGCCGCCGTCCATGCTGGTGACGCCCACCCAGTCGGCGTGGGTGCCGAGACGAATCGGACTTTGAGGCAGCATGATTTGCACGTGGCGTTCAGGAGCCCAGCCTCGCCATTCCTCGTTTTGGAAATTCCACAACCAAAGCGTGCCGTCGTTTTTCAATGTGACAACTTTTTCTCCGGTCCCGGCCACCGCCAGCCAGTTGGTCTCCTGGCCCAGGGCCAGATTCGCCGGCTTCCAATCGTAATCGCAGGTGTGGTGATTAAATTGCCGGTCTGCCAGGATGCGGAAAGAGCCGTCATCAAGATCGCCCAGTTGAAAACTCGAGCCATTGTAATTGTTAATCAAGCCACCGTAAATGGCGGTGTGACTGCGCCATTTGGCGCGGCCCCAAACGGTGGCGCATTCAACCGTGAATCTTGGTTCCAACGTAATTTTCGGCTGACCCTGGTCGTTGATCCAAGTCGTCCAAATCGTGCCGTCGGTTTTGCGCAGAAAAGTTCTATCGTCGGCCTCAAACACTTCCGCCCAGTTTGACTCCGTGCCCAAACGCTGCGGAGGAAAGGATCGCAAACCCGGCCAATTGGTTTTGGAATCCCAATAAACATTGGTCACGCCCCAACGCCACAACGTTCCATCCTGTTTGACGAGCAACAAAGACAGTTCATGCCGGGCCACCGCCAGACTGCTCCAGATGGTCTCGGATCCGAATTGAACGAGTTTCATTTCTTTGTAAACCTTCCGCCTTTCGGCTTCCGTCTGCACCATCGTCGCCACCGGTTCCCACACCCACAAAGTCCCATCGGCTTTGATACCGGCCGATTGCTGCACGACCGCGCGAAACCCATTAACGAAATTGTTCGACTCGGCAATAGAATGAACTGAGCCAGAATTTGTAAGTCGAAAATTGCCCAACAATGCTGACAATGGATTCAGCGAAACCGGATATGCATACATTTCCCAATAATTCAACCAAACTCTGCCGTCCGGCAACTGCACGGAAAAGGAATTCCTGTCGCTGCGCAACACCGGCGGCTTCGACAGCGACAGTTGGGCCTGGCCGTGCGCCGGTTCATACGCTGTCAGTTTTTCCCAAGTGCGATGATAGATGGCCGTGGTTGCAACCATGCTGAATACAAGTGCTATAGCCAATCCGGCCAAATTCCGCCATAAAGTTGTCAAGCCGATTTCCAGTTGTTGCCAGTTCCGAAACGACAACGCCAAACCTGCCACCGCCAATACCGGCAAGCCGATGACATAAATCAACAGCCCATGCCAGAGCGGATAATGGAAAAGCAATTCGGGCCGAAACGCGCCGACGAGCAGTCCCCCAAAGCAAACCAATCCCAAAACCGCCGGCGCCAGTGCTTGAAGCGTGTTGCGCGCCAGCGTGGAAGCGTAAAAGGAAATCGCGCCGATGGTCATGGCCAGGGCCAGGAGAAAGAGCAACGGCGTCAGAAAATCGGTTGCGGCCAGACCATACCAAACGAGAACCGAGTGCGTGCTTGCCGGAGACCCGAAGGTATCAGCCCAATAAGAATCTGGATAGTTCAGGAAATCGGAAAAAAAATGAATGTCCGGCAGGATGCGCGTGCCTTCCAGCACTAGCGGCACCACGACGCCAAAGAGCGCGGATAACAGCAGAACGGTGGAGAATTTGATCTCGAACTGCGCGCGCCGTTTGACCGGCTGGCAAAGCTGGACAGCCAGGGTGCCGAGCTTGCGTTCCTCGGCCACGGCGGACGCTCCCACCAGCATCGGCAACACCAACCACAGCCCCCAAAAAATTTCCAGAATAAACTCGGTCGCGGAATTTCTTTGGAAGGAGCCGAATTTCCGCGTCGCCAAAACACCGAGGTGGAGCACGAGCAGCGCGAAGGCCATGACGAATTGGGATTGTTGCAACATGATTTCCTTCCGCCACAACGCCACGCGCGGATGCCACGCGCGAATCGCAGAACGAAATTTGAGCCAGGCCAGCCCGCGCGTCTCCGGCAGCACGATGGCTGCACCCGACCATTGCAAATCCTGCGCCCGGAAAAACAGCCAGCGCGCGAAGAAAAATCCGCCCAGGCTGTATCCGCCGAGCACACACACCAACACGCCCATTCCAAACTCATCATCGCCGAAAAGCCCGGATACCAGGATGAGCATCCCCGCCGGCACCAGCACGGTAAACCAAAATGCCGCCGCCACCTGCCGCAACAGCAGCACCGTCCATAGCCCGCCGGAAAACACCACCAGCCCGAACATGCCAACGCCCGTGAACAAGTCCAGCAAGTTGAGGTCGCGACCAAGCACATTGAGCCGGAAAAGGCCGCAAGCGGCCCAGACGATTCCGACGATGAGGAAAGAAACCGCGAGCACCATAATTTTGGTTTCCCAGATTTTCTGCCGGGAAACCGGCTGGGCCAGCAGGTTGGAAAAAGTCCCGGTCCCCATTTCCCCGCCAAAGGAGGCCAGCCCCAGCATCACCGCCATCGCACCGCACAACCCGAAGGCGATGATGAACCACCATGAGCCTTGAAGCGAGCCATCGGCATTGAACCGAAAAAACAGATTGGGCAACGCCAGCGCGCAGCAGGCGCAAAAGCTCGGCGTCAACTGGCGGACTTCTTTTTTGACAAGCGCGTTCATGCGGCAGCCTTTTTCAAAATGTCCGAGACTACGAAAATCTCCTCCAGCGACAGCGATTCGCAGCGCAGCTCCTCCGGCGAGCGCGCTTTTAATTCAGCCAGCAGTTTCTCGCTGTTGCCGTTGGCGAGGATTTCCATTTCGCGTCCGTTCTGCTTCATATTCAACGCGCCGGATAAATCCAATTGCCCCGGCGGCTGCGCGAAGCGGGCGCGGATTTTGCGGAAACGGTCCCGCGCGGCATCGGCTTCCATCGTCAGCAGATTGCGGCCCTGCTCGATGATGGTGAATTCGTCAATCAAGCCCTCGAACTCGGAAATGAGATGCGTGGAGACAAACACTGTGCGGCGACCGGGATCGCCGGATTGATACGCGCCGATGACGGTCTCGATGAATTCGCGCCTGACAATCGGGTCGAGGCCGCTCGTCGGCTCGTCCAGCACGAGCAGTTCCGGTTCGGGACAAATCGCGCCGATGAGCGCAAGCTGCGTGCGCTGGCCTTTCGAGAGATGGCTGGCCTTCTGCTTCGGGTCGAGCTGGAAGCGTTTCAGCAAATCGGCTTCGATGTCTTCATTCCAATGTTTGCGGAACGAGGCGAGATATTCCAGCGTCTCGCTCACGGTCATCCACGGATAAAACGCGACCATGTCCGGCACATACGCGAGCCGCGATTTCACGGCGACTTCGTCCTTGCGCGGGTCGAGGCCGAACACACGCGCGGTGCCAGCATCGGGCCGGAGCAAATTGAGCAGGCACTTGATGGTCGTGGTCTTGCCCGCGCCGTTGCGGCCGAAAAAGCCGTAGCACTTGCCGGCGCGGACGTTCAGCGTCAGGCCGTTCACGGCGTCCAGCTTGCCGTAGCGCCGCGAGAGGTTTTGGATTTCGATGATGGGCGAGTCAGTGTTCATGGCGTTTTGGAGATAAAAAATGGGGCTGCTGTTTTGGAAGCAACCGGGAAACATTCAACAACCAACATTCAACGCTCAACCCCCAAGCAACCGCACCTGTTCGCGAACGGCGCATTGGATGTTCGGCGTGGAATGTTGAATGTTGAATGTTCATTCCGCTCCTTCAATCAGTTGCTTTTTGGGCGTTCACCTTGCGCTCGAAGCTGTCGAGGCGCTCCTGGACGAGGGCGACAAACGCGTCACGGCCCACCTGCAAGTGGTGTGCGGCGACGACGGCCTCGTCAATTTCCTTGATCAAAATCTTTTCGCGCGCTGACTTGGTGAACGGCGAGTTGCTCTCCTTGAGAAAGCAGCCCGTGCCGGGAATCGTTTCGATGACGCCCTGGCTTTCCAGTTCGGCGTAAGCCTTGGCCACGGTGTTGCGGTTGACCCGCAGTTCCTCGGCGAGCGGGCGGATGGAGGGCAGCGGCTCGCCCGTGCGCAGCCCGCCCGACGCGGCGGCGTAGCGGATCTGGTCCACCAGTTGCAGATAGACCGGCTTGCCGGACTTGAAATCAATTTGCAGGAGCATAGGCGTTTTCTGTCATAGGACACTATGACAGTTGGCGGCGCGTGTCAAGCGGTTTTTTTGGAGTTGGGGACACACTATGGATGGCAGTGCGGGGCGCCCGCATCAGAAAGCAAGGGCGGCGAAAGTCCGGGCCGCAAGGAAAGGCTTGTTGCCAAAGGACGATATGGAATTGAGAACCGGCCGGCGAAGACCACGCGATTGCTGGCTGCCGGAAGCAACTGCGGCCGGACTGGTGTTGAGGACGAATTGGCAATTGCCGGCTGGACATCAGCCCGGCGCGCTCCTAGATTCGTCCGGCATTTCTGATTCAGAAAGAAGCCCGGAAGGTTTTAAGGAAAATCATGTTGCTGTGGAACGAACAATTTGAGACGGGGCATTTGCTGGTTGACGCCCAGCATCGAATGTTAATCTCCTATATCAACCGGCTGGAAGAACTCGCGCAAAACACCAATCCCAGCCGGATAGATGCGGACTTGTTTTTACGGTTTATCGAATTCCTGGAGACTTACATCTTGACGCACTTCAGGGACGAGGAGGGTTGTATGAACCGTTTTAAATGTCCGGTCCGGGCGGAAAACAAAATGGCGCACCGGGCTTTTTTGGGGTTTTTCCGAAAGTTCAAACGGCGGCTTGAGGTCGAAGGGTATCGTCCCGCGGTGATGCAGGAACTCCATGAATCCTGTAGCGCGTGGATTCAACAGCACATACTGCGAATTGACGTGCAACTCAAGCCGTGCCTGAACCAGATTTCCGCACCAGAACAGCCGGAATGACGTGCCCTATCCACGTTGCGCCGAAAGCACCGCCTCCACGACCCGCTCGACGCTGATGCCGTTCATGCAGCGGAAATCAATCGGACATTCGCGCAGAAAACACGGCGAACAGGGCGCAGCGGATTTTAGCATGTGATGACGCGGATCACCTGGCAGACCCGGCCCGGTCAGTTCCGGCGACGTGCTGCCGCCCAGCGCGCGCGCCCGCACCTTGCACCACTTTGCCGGTCGGCTGGTTGGTCAGCGTGATGGTGCGGGCCTGCTTTATTAGGCGTGAATTTCACGCATTGATGCGTGGAATTCACGCCTTTTTGGAAGTTGATGAATACATTTCTCTCATTTTCCCATGGAAAAACACGCTGGCATGAGAATTGCCTGCAAATTTAATGTTATGAAAACCTTCATCGTGTTCTGCAGCATATCCTTGTTTTCGGTGGTGACAACGCCTGCACAGACGTTGACCACGCTGGTCTGGTTCGATGACCATTTCAATGGAACCAACGGCGCAAATCCCGAATGCACTTTGATACAAGCCAATGATGGCAACTTCTACGGAACGACTCTCGGGGGCGAAGTCATCGATGAGTATGAAACTATTTTCAAAATGACTCCCGATGGCTCGCTGACGACGCTCGCCGCGTTTAATTGGTTCACTGGCTTTGTGCCGCCAGCGGGCTTCATGCAGGCAAGTGACGGCAATTTGTATGGGTTTGGGGAATTTGCGATCGTCAAAATGGCACCCGACGGAACCGTAACAAATTTGTTTACCTTTAACAACTCCGATTGGACTAATTTTAACATCGGAACCAACTGGGGGTCGCCTCTCGCCATGCCCGTCCAAGGCAATGACGGAAATCTTTATGGGATGGCACCAGGTGGCCTTTACAATAGGGGAGCCATTTTCAGACTAAGCACCAATGGCGCGTTGACGGTCATAGCCAATTTGTTCGGAGGTAACGGTGCTTACAATGCTCCTTATGGCGGTCTGGTGCAGGGCAAGGACGGCAATTTTTACGGGGCCGTAGTAATACTAGGTTAAGTGTATTGACATGGTTTGTCGTGTTTGTTAGTGTCGGT
>ODAK010002690.1_pt1 | contig 18655 bp, 22 predicted proteins | sample 1539591 | NCBI WGS metagenome assembly ODAK01 (sample SAMEA3539303, study PRJEB22396) | soil metagenome | biome: tundra; feature: field; material: soil | place: USA | collected 2010-05 | depth 0.15 m | reverse complement strand
ACGCGTTGCGGAACTCCTGGTCGACGCGCAATGTCCCAGTGATCCTCCTCAGCGCTCGCCGGGAGCAAAAGGACATCGTTCAGGCGGCGCAACTCGGCGCCGTCGATTACATGACCAAGCCATTCGAGATCAACGACCTGCTGGTTCGCCTCGATCGAGTGATCGCGCCCAAGGAACAGACCCCCTGAACCTCCGCGGACGTGTCCTGCGGTGCGGTCGTGCAGTCCGCGGCAGCCGGCGCACACCTCAGCATATCCTTACTGGGAAGTGGACCGCTCGGTCACATATGCCCCGGCCGCTATTCGCCTGACGATCGAGTCTGACCAGGCGCCTCGCGCCTCAGTCGAAGTAGACCTGCCGTTGCTGAGGGTTTTCCTTTACGAATACACGGTATTGCCGCTGACTTCGGCGGCGATCATCTTGTCCACTGTCTGTTGTGTGAAGCCGTGATCGTAAAACCCGGCAACCAGCCCGGCGTTGATCAGCCGTCCGTCGGGCATCAGGATCATTTGATTCGGCTGATTCTGCTGGAAGGGGCCGAGTGGGATAATGTCGTTCATCGCCACCACCTTGCCGCCCAGCATCTGCGCCACCTTGGCGGCTGTCGCCGGAGTCGCGAAGTAGTAGGGGTTATAGCGGTAGCTTCCGGCGGGCCCGCTTCCGCCAGCTTCCGTGCTCCACGGATTGGCGCCGAAGAGCGATTGCGCGGTGGGCGCCAGCGGGCACGTCGAGGGCGTAGCGGGTACAACCGATGCGGTCGGGGACCATGGAGTAACCGACCCGATGGTGCCGGAAGGCGACGCCGGTGCGGTCGCTGCCGGTGCGGTCGCTGCCGGTGCGGCCACTGGCGGGGCGGACTCGTTGTTCAACATAGTGACGAAATCCGTCGCCGAGGCCGGATTGCGGGGGTTTACCGGGAGGTCCGATTTACGCCGTATTACCCGCGCAGTGTATGTCGGGAGGGCCGCTGTTCTTAACGTAGGGATGAAATGGTGCATGTAGAGTCTCTTCCTTTCTCTTTTTGTAGTACCGGTCCTTGGAGACCTTTATGACGCCGTTGCACGGCACTGTGCTGCCAGTTTTTGGCCTTGTCCTCGATCGGGCCGGCAAACATTGAGGAAGCGCGCGCCAAGGGCGGCAGCATCCTCTCCGCATGGCGGTCACCAGTTTGCGCACACGCCCTCACCGCGATCGCATCCGATACGTTCCTGTAGAGGAGGACTAGGGTAGGGAGGACCAAACAGCCGCCTCGCCGAACAGGGTTTTCAGTGCACTAATAAAGGGTCACTCGTTAATTTGTTAGCACGTGACATGCCAAGCTTCCACAATGTTTGCATCCAACAGTCACTTCACACCCAGCGTTACCAGGGGTTGGCTGCGGCGTGCGTTGACCTTGTCGCCGACGGATGTGGTGATCGCGATCGCCTGGCCGGTGTGCGCGGTCGGGGGCACCACAGCGTTGATTTGCACCAAACCGCCCACCGATCCAGGAGACGTGCCGGCATAGTTAACTACCGATAGCTGTCCATCGATAAAAACGTTCACGCTCAAGGCGAAATTGGGCAGCGTGATGGCGGCGCACGCCACTTCGCCGTTGCCCAGCGGAAGACCGGCGACGGGAGGCGTTGGACACGACGAGGGAGGCGTGCCTGGGATTGTCAGATCGCCCATTCCCGTCGAATAGATCGAGATCGTCGAGCCGCGGGCCGCGGGATTCTTGGCGGAATTGATCAGGTACGAATTCGTGGCCACATCGTAGTTCAAGACCGCCGCCTGCCCCTGGCCAAGCGCTCCGAACGTGAAGATCGCAGGGTTGGCGGCGACCACGTACAACGGCGCCGGCGAAGTGGCTGCCTGAGTTGCGGGGGGATCCACGCCATTGACCACCCTGATTGTGACGATGGGTACGGTGGCTGGGGCCACGGCCACCGCCTGGGTCACTTCGTGAGGCACGATGGCATTGATCTGATTGCCGAAGACCATGATGAGCGGCGCCAGCACCAGAAGCGGGCCAGTGGCAGTAGGAATCCGAAACTCGACCTGCACATTTCCTAGCGTGGTTGGATACAGCAGGGGCGCCGTCGTGCCGGTTGCGGCACTGGGAACTGCGGTCAACAGCGGCGTAGGTCCAAGATTCTGTCCGAAAATCGATATGATTTCGCGCGGCGCCACGGACTGCTTCCCAAGCACTGGATCTGCCGCCGTACCGCTCTGGAAGGCAGAAGTGAGATAGCTTGCCGAATCCACGACCGCCGAGATTGCGGGCACCGTACCGTCCGTGACCGTGAATGGGGTGGCCACGGGCGCCTGCCCGGGGTTCGTGACAACGATGGTCCATGCGCCAAGCGGGCTGGTAATCGGCGGTATCGTCGGCGGCGTCAAGGTCGCCACAGGTATCGTGGCCTGTAGTTGTTTCCGGCTGATCAAAGTGTACGGCACCGGGATCGGTGTCAGTGAGCCGCTCTGCACAATCGTAACTACCGATGTGCTGAAGAAATTATCTCCGGCAATATCGATAACTGGGGCAACGACTGGAGCTGCAATGATACTGTTGGGCCAGATCGAGCTCACTCTCGGGGCTCCTCCCGAAACCTGAAGACTGACCGACACGGTCGCGGAGCCGTTCAGCGGATTCGTCGCAACAATCGAAATCGTACCGGTATAGGGGCCGGGAAGGAGAGAATTCAGCGCCAACGGGTCGAGGGATACGGTGATTAACACGAAACCGCCAGGCATCGCAAAACCTGGCGTATTTACAGATGGAGACTGGCCTGACGCGTTCACGCGTAGGATCCCCCCGCTGCCCTTCACGCTGGAAGTGTCGGTTGCGGTGACGTTGAACTGAATGGGTTCGCTGCCGCTGGTGGTGATGCTTAATGTCGCAGTGGGCGGATTCGGTCCACTCGTGCCGGTTACATAGTCGAATGCCAAGGTCGGAGAAAGCCCTGTAAAGGAAGGCGAGGACATACTCAGACTCGAGTGGGGGTTGGTGATCGAGAGAGTGACCGAGATTAAGGCCGGATTGCTCACCGCCTGGGGAGAGGTTACGGTAATCTGTCCTAAGTAACTGCCCGGAGTGAGGCCGGTAGGGTTTGCCCTTACCGTGAGGGCCAGCGGAACGCGGCCCGCGTCGGGCGTTACCGTTAGCCAGGGCGCAGGTGTGACCACCGCGACGGTCAGGATAGAGCCGCTGGGCCCCGTGGGTACCGTCACTTGAACAGTTTGAGCCGGCAGCGGCGTCGCGCCATTGACCTGATAGGAAAAGAGTAGAGCAGAGGGCGCCGCCTTCGGGGCCTGTGCGACGGCCGGCCAGGCGCACGCCAGGCCCAACCCGCAACACAACATCCGCTGAATCAAACCCCTTGCCGCGGAGTGCAGGCACATTGCATCCCGCCCGCGCTCGCAATCCTGGAGTCCGTTGCCATCCATAGGATCGCTATTTGCAGTTTTCATGTCAGTCCTTGTCGCGTAGTCAGTGACTAAGCAGTGATGGATGCATGTGAGGGGCCAATAGTTATCCGCTGCGGGTCAAGCCCGCCGCTGGGCCTACGGTTCCTTTGAGGAAATCAAACGCGAGGGGTCCAGCAGATGCTCTGGAAGGTAGCTCTGGGGCTGTTCCCAGAAATCCACCCAGGCCAGGTAGCCGTTCTGCGCCGGCACGCAGTGGCGGACGGTGGCTCGAAACTCTTCATCACCGCCACAGAGTGTTACAGGAGTACTCTCGCCGATAGACACGCCCATGAACAGGCTGGCTCTCGAAATGGAATAGCCCTCTAGAACGGCGATCTCTTCGCGTCGTGCACCCTGGCGATCCACCCAGCGAACTTTGATCAAATCTGAGCACAGCAGTCGCATCTCCGAATACGTGTTAGGGGCCGGCCGGCACCGGTGACGCGATCTCGCGAAAATATCCTTTGGCATCTGACCAACATATCGGCCAAATGTGTCGCTCCGAAGACAATCACCAAAGTTCGGAATTTTCGGTTTCCGGTCCGATATGAGAACCAGAGCTATGCAAGAGAATCCATACGCATCTTCCCTGGATACCAAGATCTTTTCTGCAACCCCGATGGAGCTGGTGAAACTGCTCTACCAGGCAGGCATCGAGGCGGTGCAAGACGCACGGTGCCACCTTTTCCGTGGAGAGATTCTGGAACGCGGGCGCTCGGTCAGTAGGGCCGTTGCGGTTCTAGCGGAACTCAGCGGATCTCTCGACCACGAGAAAGGCGGCGACCTAAGCACCCGGCTCGCCGCGCTCTACGATTATCTGCAGAGGACCTTGCTGGAAGCCAACTTCCGGCAGGCTGATGACGGACTGGCGCAAGCAGAGATGCTGCTGAAAACACTCAACGAGGCGTGGTCAGCAATCGAAGCGCTCCGGTCGGCCGGCTCCATGGAGTCGTATCCCTCTTCCTACAGTCTTGCCGGCAATGCGGCCAGGTGCGAGGAACACGAGCAGAGGGTCGCTCAACAGTGGTGCGCTTAGACAGAGCGTAGGTTGAGAATGCAGAAATAGCGGGCTCAGCCAGTCGAGCGCCGTTTGCCCTTGTGGCGTCGCACTCGCCGACGAAAAATCGCCGTTGACGACAATGCGACGCCCTCAAGCTCGACGGCGGCGCCCGCTGCGCGGTGAAACGTCACAAGATCGCTCCCCGCCTCTGATCTTCCGCTTTGGTATCGAACCTGCATTCGTCCTCACTCAGGTCTTTGGGTCCGTCGCAGTGATGGCGCGCTTAAGTTCTCGATTATCCCGCGCGTTTGCGGATCCAGAAATGCCTTGGAGGAAGCACACTTGCGCATGAAGTCGTATTTCGCCAATTCTGTCCAGGTGGCCATGGAACAGGCCCGACGAGAGATGGGATCCGACGCAACACTGGTCACGAGCCGTTCCACCGGGCCGGAGGCCACGCATCTGGGACAGTACGAGGTCGTGTTCGCCACCGACCTGCCGGAAGCCAGTGCAACTGATGCCCGCCGCGGAGGCAGTCCCGCAGCTTCCGCCCCCACCGCAGCCCAGGCGCTATCGGCTGCACCTGATTCCATTCTGGCTGAAATTCGCGAGCTGCGAAGGCTTTTCCAGTCCTGGCGCCAGGCGAGCATGCGTTCCGCCGGCCAGCCCCACTGGATTACCGGCAGCCCTGAGCTGGAGCATGTATACGCGGAGCTGATCCAGGCCGAAGTGGATCCAGACCTGGCCCAGCAACTTTTGGCCTCGGTACAGACGCGGCTTTGCCCGACAACCATCTCGGTGCCCCCCGAGCCGGCGGCGGTTATCCGGCAGGGCTTCAAAGTGGAATTGTCTCGCAGGGAGAACTCAATGGAGTTGGCAGCCGTACGCGCCGCTCTTACGGTCGAGATCCAGAACTCTTTCCGCGTGGATACGGAGCTGGGCAGCCCGGGAGATGGACCCCGAACGGTCGCGCTGGTTGGACCTCCCGGTGCGGGAAAGACCGCCACCATCGCCAAGCTGGCGGTAAAGTACGGCCTCCTCACAAGGAAACCGACGCTGCTGATTTCCCTCGACACGCTCCGCGTGGCCGCTTCCGAGCAACTCCGGTGGTACGCATCCATTCTCGGGATCAACTTTCAAGTTGTGGAAACCAACCGGGCCCTGGCTCAAACCCTAGAAGAGCACCAGAGCAAGGACCTGATCCTCATTGATACCCCTGGCTTCACAGCCCACGATCTGGATGGAGGCTGTGACGTAGCCAAATTCCTGGCTGGCCGGAACGATATTCAGAAGCATCTGGTACTGCCCGCTTCAATGCGCTTTACCGATCTTGCTCGTATCTCCTCCGCCTACGATGTCTTCCGGCCCTCACGACTCATTTTCACCCGCATGGATGAGACCGAAACGTTCGGACCCTTGCTGTGCGAGGCAGTGGGCAGCGGTCGTCCGATATCCTTTCTCACCGCCGGACAGCGAGTTCCCGAAGATCTGGAACCGGCCGACAAGACGAGCCTGACTAACAGGCTGCTGCCGTCTTGCGGGGAACCCGCGCATCGCGCGCTGGTAGCGGCATAGTTGTGACCAACCCCTACTTGATAGCCCAATCCGAGACCGCCCAGGACAATCGCGAGCGTATGATCCTGGATCAATTGCCGCAGGTCCATATGATCGCGCGCCGGCTACACGAAAAACTGCCGGAAAGCGTCTGCCTGGACGACCTAATTTCAACCGGGATTGTGGGCTTGATTTCCGCCGTCGACAACTTTGAGGACGTCCAGGGCGTACAGCTGAAGACATACGCCGAGTACAAAATAAGGGGCGCTATGCTGGATAGTCTGCGCGGCTTAGACTGGGCCTCGCGCCACCGCCGGAAAAAGGCCAAAAACATCGAAGCGGCAATTTCCAGCGCGGAACATAAGCTGCAGCGGGCGGCCACTGAGGACGAGGTGGCTGCGGAACTGAAGATGACGCTCGACGAGTATCATGAGTGTCTGTTGGAGGTCCAGGGGATGAACCTCGAGAGCCTCGAAGTTACCATTGGAAAGGGGAGCCAGACGCTTCTTTCGATGGTACCGGACAATGCCGATGATCTGCCTTCCGGAATACTGGAGCGTTCGGAACTGGAACGTCTGCTGGCGCAAGCCATAGCAGCAATGCCGGAAAAGGAACGGACCGTGCTGGCGCTGTACTACCATGAAGAACTCACACTCCGCGAGATTGGCGAGGTGATGGGTTGGCATACGTCTCGGGTCGCGGAACTCAAAACCCATTCGATTCTCCGGCTGCGCGCCCAAATGAAAAAGAAATGGCCGACCACCCGAGGCATATGAAATGAACACTCAGAGAGTGGATCACGCGCGGGCGCTGGTGGAGCAGTGGCGTCGAGATTTCATCGGCGTCATGCAGGCCATGAGCGACTTGTGTCCCGACATGGCTGTGCACTTTGCAACACCCACCTGCGGCCGCGACATGCTCTGGTGGAACCAGCCTTTGGACGTGGCCACGGGCACCGGGATTTGGGTTGGCGCGGCCGAGGAGACCTGGTCCGCCCTGGGACGACAAGTTCTGGCTGCGGCCGGCGTCAAAACGCCCGACGTCGCGGAACTGAAGGATACATACCTGGAAGTACTCCGGCAGTCTCTCGGAGTTCTCGCCAGATCCGTCGGCAGCCAGTTGGGGCGCGAAATCACGGCCACTGCCGGCGCCGAGCAGGAGCCGGCAGCGGATCTCGCTTTCAGTTGCCAGATCGCGATCAGTGCCGGTGATAAGGAATTACCCCGCCTCGCGTTCTGTATCAGCAATGAAATGCTGGAGGCCCTACAGAATCGCATCAAGCCGGAGGCCGCCGGTTCGAGCCGGGACTCCCAACCAGCGCTGGGCGGCAAGGCGAATGAAGCCCAATTCTCCGACCGCGCATGCGGGACCCTCGATCTACTGCTTGACGTGGAAATGCCGGTCAGCATTTCTTTCGGACGCACACAGGTCCGCGTCCAGGACATTCTGAAGTTGATTACCGGCTCCATCATCGAATTGGATCGTGGAATCTCAGACCCGGTGGAATTGATCGTCAACAACTGCACAATTGCGCGCGGAGAGGTGGTGGTGGTGGATGGTAACTATGGTGTCCGCATCCATGAAGTAATGAGCCGCCAGGAAAGGCTCCAGGAGAGTCGCAAGTACCTGCTGCCTGTAGGCAGTAACCGCCACTGAGCAGGTGGGACAGACCGTTTGCCGCCATCAATTCTGGCGCTTATTTGGCTTTCTCAGGCCCTTCGGTCGGTGTCCCGGCCAGCGCTTTAAGGATTTTATTAACATAGTCCTGCGTTTCGGGAATATGGGGAACCGATGGGTGCTCGCCGGCCACTCTGTCCGGACCGGCATTGTAGGCGGCCAGCGACAGCTTCAGGTCGCCTTTGAAGCGTTCCATTAACAGCTTCAGATACTGGGCCCCGGCACTGATGTTTTCGGTTGCATCGAAGGGATCGGCCAGATGGAATTGCTCTGCTGTTTGCGGCATGAGTTGCATCAGGCCCATCGCGCCTTTCGGTGAGACCGCGCAGGGGCGAAATGCGGACTCCTGCTGGATTACTGTACGAATCAGGGCGGGATCCAGCTTTTGAGCCGTGGCCGCGGCAGCGATCATGGGTTCGGACTCCGTCTCGCTGAGGGCGACGCAATCCGCCACCTGGGGTAACGCGATCAATGGCGCTCCAGTCCATCCTACAGTAAAGAAGGTATCGGACGAGGCGGCGCCGGTCTGCTTCCGAATGGCTTGCCTCTGCCGTTCGATGGATTCTTCCATCTGGCGTCGGGCGTTCGATGGGTCCGAAGCCGGCTGGCCATCGGGCGCCGCCGGTTTTTGCGCCAAAAGAATTCCGGTACAAATTGCCATAGTGGCCGATGAGCGGGATAGGCCAAGGATCACTTTGGCCGAGGTGGATATTATGGAAGTCAACAAGGCCAACAGTACACCCGTTCCCCTGGTCAATTCGGTAGCTGAAACCAGGCTGCATGTCGCACCGGAACTGACCCAGGCAGTCAAGGCGGTGAATGGCGCCAAGCTCTTCGGCCAGGACAGCGAACTCAGCTTCCTGATGGACCGCGAAAGCAAACGCTTCGTGGTTCGGCTGGTCGACAAAAACACCGGCAAGGTCATCCGGCAAATCCCCGCGGAAACGATCTTGCGCCAATCCGAGGGTCTGCAGAACGTTTGAGCCGTTGCTGCTTCACGTGCGCTCCTTCGCTGCGTCCTGACGCATGCCGGCTTCGATCGTCTTGGAAAGGCCGAGACCACCGCTGGCGGCCAGCATACGGGCAAATTCCTGCTCGCCCACTTCCATCCCGATCTGTCCGGCTTCGTCATTGTCGCCGGTGCCGAGCCATCCCGACGAGCCCGCCTCGCGCGACGTCTTCAGCAACTCGCCGATCAGTAATGCCTCAAACTGCTGGGCGGCACTGTGGATCTTAGCGATATCGGCAGGCTTGTTTGGCGCCGGCGTCATGGCCGTCGCCGTCGCCGTGCCGGTGATGTTGTCGATCATTCCTTACCCCTGCCGTACTAAATCACTTCCACTTCGCAATCCAGCGCGCCGGCCGCCCTCAGGTTCTGCAAGATCGCGATAATATCCCGCGGGGTGGAACCGATGGCGTTCAGTGCCCGCACCAGGTCTTCCACCGTGGCGCCGTCCTTTAGAATTACGTTGCGGGAGCGCTCTTCCGTCGCCGCCGCCTTGTCCTGCGGAACCACCTGCGTCGTCCCTTGCGACAACGGCCCCGGTTGCGACACCAACAGATTCGTCTGCAACTCTACGCTCAAGTTGCCGTGCATGATTGCGACCGGCGCCACGCGTACGTCCTTTCCCATCACGATGGTTCCGGTGCGTTCGTTGATCACCACGCGGGATGTCCGATCAGTCTCCACGGTGAGGTTTTCCACTTTGGCCACGAAGTCGGCCGGCCGGCTCGCCCAGTCCGCCGGTACCCCAATCGACACCGTGCGCCCGTTCTCGGCACGCGCAACTGGCTTCTCCACGCCGAACGTCTTGTTCAACACTTCCGCGATCCGCGCAGCCGTGGTGAAGTCCATGTACCGCAGTTGCAGCTTAATGCGCGAGGACAGATCCGGCGCAGGTGAAGCCCTTTCGACGGTTGCGCCTTCCGGAATGCGTCCGGCCGTCGGGTGATTCCGAGTCTGACTCGCACCGCCGCGGCCGGCAACAAATCCGCCAGTCACAATCGAGCCCTGCGCTACCGCATAGACCTGTCCGTCGGCGCCCTTAAGACTCGTCAGGACCAGAAGCCCGCCCTGCAGATTGCTGGAGTCGCCAATTGAGGAGGCTGTCACGTCGACCTTGAGGCCGGGTTGTGCGAACGCCGGCAGAGCCCCAGTAACCATTACGGCTGCGGTGTTTTTCACCGTGATCAAGGTCGGATTTACCGTGACCCCCATGCGCTGTAGCATATTGGTGAGGCTCTGGGCCGAAAACAGCGTCTGTTGCCGGTCACCCGTGCCGTTCAACCCCACTACCAGGCCGTATCCCACCAATTGGTTGTCGCGAACTCCTTCGATCGAGGCCAGTTCCTTCAGTCGCGACGCTGCCTCGATCGGCGCTGCCGTGAGCGAGCATGCAATGAGAAACAGTGTGATACGCATGGCCTAAAAAGGGAGAAGCCCCAACAGAATCCGGTAGAGGATGAAAGGCCGCCGGATAGCGTCGCCGACCACGCCCTTTCCGTTCAAACGGACTTCCATCTGCGCCAGGCGATTCGAAGGCACCGAATTGTCGCTGGCGAGATCGGCAGGCCGCACAACTCCGCGCACGGTCACCGTCTGGTGCTCCGAATTGACCTGGATCTCCTTGGAGCCCTCCAGCACCAGGTAGCCGTTGGGCAGCACGCGGGTAACCCTGGCACTCAGGGTAGTGGTGATTGTGGTTTGGCGACTGGTGGTGCCGGAGCCGTCGAGACTCTGGCTGCCCGACATGTTGGCCAGGTTGGCCAGCGGTCCGGTGGCCTTTGTGATGCCTGCCAGGGCCGCCACGGAATTGGTCGCGTTGCTCTTGCGCTGGGTCTTGGTAGTGCCGGTGGAGACCGCCGAAGCCGACTCGGCAACCACGATTGTGACGAGGTCGTTCACCTGGCTGGCTTTCAAATCGCGTCCGAGGTCGGCGAACTGCGCACCGGGAGTCCAGAGCGATCCGACGGTGGGCTTCTGGGCTTCGGCTTGCTGCGCGGCTTCGGCCGCGTACTTGTCGAGCGGCGAGAGGTCCGGCTTTTTTGCCTTCTTTGAATCGGCCGCGCCGCCGGTGAAAACCGTGCTGGCAATGGCGATCAGAATAACCCCTAATCGATTGATTCTCATTGGGATACCTCCGACGCGGGCAGGCAATTTACCAGCACGCGTCCTTTGCCTTCTATTTCGGCACGGAACAGCGTTCCGCTGGTGATGTTACGGACTGGTATGGTTTCACCGCGGTGTCCGGCCGATTCAGCCTTGGCCTCAGCCTTGACGACCGCCCCGCCGCTATGGACTTCCACCGCGACGGTCTGCCCTCGCTCGACATCATTCGGCGCCTCCAGCATGGTGGCGGTCAATACCGAGAATGCGGGAAGCGCGCGGCGCGCCACCAGCCCTACGGCCCCTTCGATCGTAGTCAGCGGTGACGGACGCTTCGGAAACTCATTGACTTCCTCCACCCGTAAGTCGCTCGCCTCGACGATGTGACCTGGAGTCAAGCCGACTACGGAGACCACACGCGACTGAAGCGTGGTCAAGCGGATCCGCGCCCAGACAGGGAAGCGGCCGCCGTCGTAAGCCACGAAGCCGTTCCATACCGCTGAGTTGCCGGAGGCGGGCTGCAACAGCGAATCGCGCGGAAAGACCAGTTCTCCCTGAGGCGCGGGATACTTACTGATCGAAAGAATTTCGATGCTGGCCGGCGTCGGACCCAAAGACTTTCGCATGGCCGCCTTGACCAGTTCGGGATCGAGAGCCGCAGTCGAGCGCTCAAAGCACAGCGGCGCAAAATCGGCGGCTTCCAGATGATTCGCCTGTGCAATCCGGATCAGCTGGGCGGGTTCAAAGAAGCGCCGTGCCCCGGGAATCGGCGCATTCCCGATCACCAGGTCAGGCGACAGGGCCGCAAAGACGGCAGACGCGGCGGCGAGGTCGCTTCCGAGAATGCGGCCGTGTCCCAAGGGATGACACTCGGGGGCAACTGCTGCCAGCATCAAAAGCATGATCATGTGGTGATATTATTGACAGCCTGATACATCTCGTCGGCAGCCTTCACTACCTTGGAATTCGCCTCGTATCCGCGTTGCGCGGCGATCAGGTTGATGAACTCCTGAACCACGCTGACGTTGGACTGCTCCTGGTAACCTTGGAGCAGCGTGCCGAGACCTTCCTGCCCCCCGGGATTGGCGACCGTCGGTTGTCCGGAAGCATCGGTAGCCATAAACAGATTGCCGCCGACCGCGTTGAGACCCGCGGGATTCTGAAAATTCGCAAGTTGGATCTGACCGGCGAGCTGTGTGGCCGTTTGTCCAGCTTGCGTATAGCTAACCGTGCCGTCATTGGCGATGCTGATGTTCTGAGCTTGCGCGGGTATAGTGATCTGCGGCTCGAGCAGGTTCCCTCCCGAATTCACGATGTTGCCATTCTTATCCAATGCGAAGCCTCCGTCGCGCGTATAGGAAGTCTCTCCCGAGGGCATTTTCACCTGGAAAAATCCGTTGCCTTGAATCACCAGGTCCAACGTGTTGCCTGTCTGCGCAAAACTGCCCTGGGTAAACACGGTCTCGTTCGACACGGGACGCGTTCCGAGACCTACCTGGAGTCCCGTCGGGACCGTAGTCTGCGCGCCGGCGGCCGTGCCGGGTTGCGTGACGTTCTGGTACATAAGGTCCTGAAACTGCGTCCGCCGCATCTTGAATCCCGTGGTATTGGCGTTGGCCAGATTGTTCGCGATATTGTCCACGTTCATCTGCTGGGCGGTCATGCCGCTGGCAGCGCTATAGAGTGCTCTGATCATGAGATTGTCCGTATCCTTCCGTTACGTACTTACTTTGGCCACGTCGCTGATTGCTTTTAGGTTCATCTGTTGGCCAATATGTACGGCTTTCTGGAGCATGTCGAACTGGCGCATTACGCTGACCAGCCGTACAACCGATTCCGAGTTGCCGACATTGGAACTCTCCAGCCGTCCCTGCTGCACTTCGGCGGAGGTCTGGAGCGGCGTGGTCGTCGGGTCGCCGGGACGGAACAGCGTATTGCCCTGCTTGACCAGGTCCCCTTGATTTGCGAAATCAAGCACCGCAAACTTGCCTACTGTCTGGCCGGACTGACTGATCGTGCCATCGGCCGCTACCTCCACGGGAAGCGAGGGATCCAGTACGATGGGTTGGCCGGATGTACTTCGTACCGTGTAATCATCCCCGTTGACCAGCGTTCCAGCCTGCGTAAGATGGAAGCTGCCGTTCCGTGTGTAGGCCACTCCGGAGGGCGAGTCCACGGCGAAAAAACCCTTGCCCTGAATCCCGAAATCCAGGGGATTGGAGGTCGGCCGCATGTTGCCTTGTGAATAATCGGTATAGTTCTTCTCGATTACCGGCAGTGTCGCGGGATCGTCGCCCGTGGCTTCCGCTGAGCTGAACAAACCGTAGAACTCGCGATCCGTTTTGTAACCACCGGTATCGGTGTTCGCGATATTATTCGCCAGCATATCCAGCGATTCCATGCGGGCTCGCATTCCGCTGGCAGCAGTAATGGTGAGTGGGTCCATTGAACTATGTGACGAAGCACGTGTCTCGCCAAAAAGAAAAGGCAACAAATCCCCTGGAACGGCCGATAAGCTCGTTAGGGCGTCTTATATCACCGTCTTAATCTCGACGGCCAGCACCCGTTCGTCGATTTTCCGCCACCCTCCGCCGGTTTTCGCGGACGTAACTCCTTAGTGTTCCTGAGGACCATACATGGCAGCCTGAATGCAATCGTCCCTACGTGATTGCAACGCCTTCCTTTACAGACCGCTCGCCCGCCTCGCTTGTTTCTGCACAGGACGGGCCCGCGGGGAAAGGAAGTTTCAAGGCAGCCGGCGAGGCCAACCAGCAACCGATCGATTTCCGCGAGTTATTGCAGCAGAGCTCGGCTAGAGCGGCGGTTGAGGAACATACTTCCTCTTTGGGAGGCCGAAAGAAGGACGGCAGCCAAAAGAAGGACAACCTCGAGGCGTCCGGCCTGGATGCCAACACGCCCGAGGGTGCTGGTGCCGTGGCCTCAGATAATCTGCAAATCTGGCTTCCCTTCACACCGAAAGCAGAAGTTGCGAGTCAGGCACGACTGGAGCCAACGAACCTTCCGTCGCAAACAACGACACTCACGGCGACTCCATCTGGTCTACGCTCATCCGCCACACAAACAGGTGCGGTGTTCCCCGGCGCCGTGCCGGTTTCAGACTCCTCAACTAATGAGGAGTTCTGCGTGAAGTTGAATAACACTCGCGGCACCGGATCGTCGGCCGAGCTGGCATTCGCGCTTCGACTCAAATCGCCCACTTCAGCCGCCAAGTCAGTCCCTGACCCTTCGGTTCCCGCAGGTGGCCCCGATATTCCGCTCACGGCTGCGAAAGTCGGGGTCTCTCTGCCTGGATCCGCGAAACCAGGCGGGCTAATCCCGCCAATGCCGGAAACACAAAACGCACCATTCCCGTCCGTGTCGCACGGTCTTGAGACTGAATCCGGTGAAACATCGGCTGGCGTATCCGGCAATCTCTCCGCCGCACAGTCCGGGAACGAATCCGGCAGCGATCCACGGAGTGGCAATCACGATTCGAGCCGCGAAAAGCAGGCAGCCAGCCGCTGTACCGTTCTCCCGGATCAACTTGAGAAGGCGGTGCAGACGGGAAGAACGGAAACGCCGGCGCCCGTCCAAAGCGCAAACGTGCGCGGGCCGGCCCAGGAATCCTTGATAACACCGCTTGCTCACGCAACCACGAGCCCTGCCGTGCAGTTAGGATCGGCCGCGCCCAAGGCTGCCGCGCAAGCTGCGCCGCCACCCGCCGCGACCTCACTCGATCTTGAAGAGCGGCCCGCTACCGTTCACCCTGCGCAGGAAATCTCGCTCCAAATCTCTTCTGCGGACGATCGCAAGGTGGACGTGCGCCTAGTGCAGCGTGCAGGCGAAGTACTGGTCACGGTCCGGACGCCGGATGTAGCGCTCGCCCACGAGTTGCGCCAGGACCTGGGCAGTCTTACCGGCAAACTCGCCCAGGCCGGATATGGTACAGAGCAGTTCACGCCGATCAGCGCCGGCTCTTCAAATCTCTCGAACCAGCCGGGCACCCCGAACAACCAGGATTCGTCGCGCGGTCACAGCCAAAATCCGCAGCACGGCGGTTCTGGCCAGCAGCAACAACCTCAGGACGAACGCGGCAGGCGTCCGGACTGGGTTGAAGAAATGGAAAATTCCCTGGCGCACCGCCAGTCCAACAGGAGCACAACGTGGTCATTAACCCGATAAATAACCCGAGGCCTTCTTATGCCCTCGCCGACGCTGCGGCAACGACGGCTTCGACTACCAGTTCGTCTTCGTCAACCGAGTCTTCCGGCTTGGGCGGTACCGCGCCCTCCGAACAGATGTTTCTGCAACTTCTGGTGGCGCAGATCCAGAATCAGGACCCAACCAGTCCCCAGGATCCCTCACAGTTCGTAGCGCAACTCGCCCAGTTCAGCCAACTGGAGCAGGTCATCGCCATCCGCCAGGATGCCGATGCAATGAGTGCGTCGGCCTCGGCGGCAACCACAGGCAAGACAACCACAGGCACCACAACGGGCGCCTGATCACAGACATAGGGGAGACTCATGTTCACTGCATTTTCAACGGCACTAAGCGCACTCAACGCCACATCCACCGCCATCGATGTGGTCGGCAACAACCTGGCGAACCTCAACACAACCGGCTATAAAGAGTCCGTCGTTTCATTCCAGGATCTGGTCTCGCAGTCCCTCGGTACAGGGCTGGGTGAAACTCAGGTTGGATTCGGCACCGCCCGACCGCTCACCACTCGGCAATTCACGCAAGGCGCCCTGCCGGCCAGCTCCGGACTGTACGATGCGGGAATTCAGGGCGACGGTTTCTTCGTAGTGCGAGACACCGCGACCGACGCCACCCTGTATACCCGTGCCGGCGATTTTCAGATCGACAAGGAAGGGAACCTTCTTACCAGCACCGGACAGCGCGTGGAGGGCTGGACGATAGCCAACGGAGTGATGAACACCGATGGCGCCGTTAGCGACATCCAGGTTCCGGTGGGTCAACTTCGTCAACCCATCGCGACCACCAGCTTTTCGCTGAGCGCTAACCTCAACGCGTCGGCCGTGTCCGGAGTGACCACCGGGGATACAAAGGATAGCTTTTCCACCCCTATCCAGGTGATCGATTCTCTCGGGAATCCGCTGGTTCTGACGGCAACATTTACCAAGGACCCGGCAACGCCGCTGCAATGGACTTATCAGATCACCGTTCCTGGCGATGCAACCACTGCCGGAGTGGCCGGCACCCCCACACCGCTGCTCGCCACGCCCGGCGTCATTACCTTCGATTCTTCGGGCACAATGGTGAGTCCTGTGGCTTCGGCCGGTGACATTCCGGTCGCCGTCACCGGGCTCAAAGACAACGCCTCGGACATGAATATCAATTTCAATATGTTCGCCGCCGATGGCTCCCCCACCATAACTCAGTTCTCGCAGCCATCCACCACCTCAGCGATTTCGCAGAACGGCGTTCCGGCCGCGCAGTTGATTCGCGTCGGCCTGGGCGATGGCGGCCAAGTGCTGGCTCAGTACTCCAATGGCACTCAGCAGGTGGTCGCTCAACTGGCGATGGCCGCCATCCGAAACCCCGGATCGCTGATAGCCGTTGGACAGAACAACTATGAAGCCAGCGCCGAGACGGCTCAGGCGGCAGTAGGTGTAGCCAATACTGGCGGCCGTGGTCAGATCACAGGTGGGGTGCTCGAGTCCTCCACCGTCGATATCGCCAAGGAATTCACCAACCTGATCGTGTTTCAGCGTGCTTACCAGGCCAACGGCAAAGTGATTACCGCCAGCGACCAAATCAGCCAGACCACCATCGCCCTGATCTCGTAACGGAGACCTGAATTGACCGCGACTGAAGAACTTGCGCTTTACCTGGATGTCCCAATGGACGTCGATGTGGAATTGGACCGGCACAACCTGACCGTCCGCGAAATCCTTGCGCTGGACCTGGGATGTGTAATTCGCATGAACCGGTCGGCTGGGGAGAACCTGGACGTCCGGGTGGGCGGGGCGCTGTTCGGCTTTGGCGAAATTGTTGTCAACGAAGCAACCTCGGGAGTCCGCCTCACAGATTTCTTTCAGAGCGAATAAACATGGAGAGTCTACAACAAACGCTCGGCGTGCTGGTCGTGTTTGGACTCCTCGGCGCCACACTTTGGTGGCTGCGCCGCCGGGGACTCGCCCACGTTACCGGAATCGCCCGGCGTCGCAAGGGTGGCATTCTGCAGAGCGTGGAATGCCTGCCGCTCTCTGCCGGCAACGTGCTGCACCTGGTACGGATCGCGGACCGCGCGATCCTGATCGCGTCCTCGCCTGCGGGCTGCCATGTAGTAGAAAGTGGCCACTGGGCACAGTTCGAAAGCCGTCTCTCGGAGGTAAAGAGTTGACCCGCGAGACAGTTGCCCGGGCGATACTACTTGTCCTGATATTGCTCTTCCTGCCTGCCACCAACGCCGCGGCAGCCCCAGGCCCACTGCTGGGCGCCAGCCTCACCAACGGCGGCGAGTCCATCAGCGCACCCATGCAGATCGTCATCCTGATGACGCTGCTGACATTGTTGCCTGCCGTGTTGATGTCGATTACGCCGTTCCTGCGCATTGTGATCGTATTGCACTTCCTGCGGCAGGCGCTCGGCACACAATCCACGCCCTCCAACCAGGTGCTCGTGGGGCTGGCGTTGTTCCTCAGCATGCTCGTCATGCAACCCATCGCGGTGGACATGTACCACCGGGGTTGGGAACCTATGGAACAGGGCAAGCTCACAACCTCGCAGGCTTTCGTGGAAGGCGTCAAGCCCTTGCGTACGTTCCTGCTGCGTTTTGCCCGCGAAAAGGATATCAAGCTGTTTGTCGAGGTCACGCACTCCGCACCGCCGCGCACCTCCGCGGACCTCGATATCAAAGTCCTTATTCCCGCTTACATCCTTTCCGAACTGAAGGCGGGATTTCAGATTGGGGCTGTTCTGTACCTGCCGTTCCTGGTGATTGATCTCGTCATCGCCTCCGTGACGGTCTCGATCGGCATGATGCAACTGCCACCTGTCATGATTTCGGCGCCTTTCAAGGTACTTCTGTTCGTCCTGGTGGATGGCTGGAATCTGGTGATCGGGTCCCTCATGAAAGGTTTCTATACGTAATGAACTCCCTTGCCGTTGTGCAAATAGTGCGTGACGCACTGATGATGGCGTTCTGGCTCGCCGCGCCCATACTGATAGTGGGTTTCGTGGCCGGCATCGTAATGAGCCTGCTCCAGATCGTCACCTCAATCCAGGACTCCGCATTCAGTACCGTCCCCCGTCTCGCCGCCGTACTGGCGGCACTCATCCTCGCCATGCCTTGGATGCTGCAAAAGGCCAGCACGTACGCCACGTCCATCTTAGGGAATCTCAGCCGGTATGCCCAGTGAAGCCAGCGTTCCACTAACTACAATTTACGCCTTCCTGCTGGTCCTCGCGCGCATTTCGGGCGCTATCATATTCGTTCCGATTCCCGGTTTTGCCGCTGGCCCAGAGCCGGTCCGCATCATCCTGGCCCTCAGCTTTACCATCGCCTTGTTCCCGCTCTGGCCCGTCGTCGCCGTGGCGCCCGGAATGGGTTTGCTGGCCGGCTGGCTGGTCTCTGAAGCCGCCCTCGGGATCACGGTCGGGTTGGTGGTGAGCTTCTTTGCCGAGGCCTTCGGGGTTTTCGGCCAGATGGTGGGTCTGCAGGCCGGGTATTCCTTCGCATCCACCATCGATCCCACGACCCAGGCCGATTCCAGCATTTTTGTCATACTGGCCCAAGCGATCTCCGGGCTGATGTTTTTCTCCCTGGGTCTGCACCGCGAAGTGCTGCGTCTCTTCGCCCGCAGCCTGGAAAACATTCCGCCGGGCTCATTCGCCATCACGCC
>ODAK010002689.1_pt1 | contig 18657 bp, 20 predicted proteins | sample 1539591 | NCBI WGS metagenome assembly ODAK01 (sample SAMEA3539303, study PRJEB22396) | soil metagenome | biome: tundra; feature: field; material: soil | place: USA | collected 2010-05 | depth 0.15 m | reverse complement strand
AGCCGCCAATCGCGCCCTTCCGGAACGACCTCTGACAGGACTCCTCGAACATCCGGACGAGCACCATCTGGCGGTAAAGATCGACCAAGCCCTCGCGGCCCGGGCCGGCTCGACCGTCGCCGGCCTCGGCGTCGGCCTGCCCGTCGGCGGGTTCTGTTGCCTTCGCCATCAGCCCTCCTCAGCTCAACGCTCGCCCACCCCAGCGGCTCGCGGGCCCCTGCCATGACCACGCTGACCGCATGCTGCCGGAACCGGCTTGCACATTCCCTGCAGGTTCCCTGCGACTGCCGCCAGCGTGACCGGGCTCGCCACCGTGGTATCCCGGCCCGCCGCGCCCCGATCAGCCGGCACGACACACTGCGAGATCCCTTTCAAGATCTCGTCCCGCTCTGACACGCATAACACGCGACCTCGCACCCATACCTCCAGTCACTACATCACCAAGATCATATCGGTGATGTGCCGACCCCCTGAGGCCGCCCCCGCCTGGCGAGACACCCAGTTGCCCGGCAATGCAGCCCAGGGTATGCGGCCCAAGCGGCCTCGCCAAGGGGAGGGAACACATCCGACAGCACATCCGCGGTCATGCACACATCTGGCGGGCCGGCGCGCGCTAAGAACCAGTCAGCTTCCGGAGCGGCTTCATAGTTCGAGCAAGGCCTGGTCGATGACTTCGGTGAGCGCTGGATGAATGTAGAGAACGGCGGTGGCCAGCTCGTCAACGGTGTTCCCCAGGCACATCGCCTGGATGAGCGGCTGGATGAGCGTCGAGGCTTGCGGGCCGATGATGTGGGCCCCGAGCAGCAGCCGAGTGCCGGGGTCAGCGAGGATCTTCACGAAACTCGTCGTATCCTCCAGCGCCCAGCCATAGGCGGAGCCGCGGTACGGGCGCGTAGCGGTCAGGTAGCGCCGTCCCTGTGCCCGGAGTTCCTGCTCGGTGGCGCCAGCGGAGGCGACCTGCGGATCGGCGAATACCGCAGCGGGCACGACCGTGAAGGAGGCTTTGCGAGGGTTGCCGGGGTGGGCGATGTTGTGCCAGACGATCCGTGCCTCGGCGTTGGCCATGTGCTTGAGCTGGAAGTGGTTCGCCAGGTCGCCCAGCGCCCAAATCCCTGGGACGCTTGTCTGCAAGGTGTCGTCGTGGCGAACATGTCCGTGGACGTCGGTCTCGATTCCCGCGGCGGCGACGTCGAGAAGGTCACTGTTCGGCCTGCGCCCAGTCGCTACCAGCAGTTGCTCGGCCTCGGCCCGCTGGGCTCCTGACGGTCCGGTGAGATCGATGCGGACGCCCGCGCGCGTAGCCGACATCCGGTCGACGGTCGAGTTCAGCCGCAGGTCGAAATGCTCGCGGTAGTGCTCGGTGAAGCGTGTCCGGATGTCGATGTCGTGTCGGGAGAGCAGCTGCTCACCCCGCTCGACGATGGTCACCGCCGTGCCCAGCGATCCGAAGACGTGGCTCATCTCGGCCGCGATGAATCCGCCGCCCAGCACTGCCATCGATGCGGGCAGGGCGTCAAGCCGCATGACGGTATCCGAGGTGAGGTAGGGCACCTCGGCGAGGCCGGGGATCTCCGGGACCTGCGGGCGCGAGCCCGTCGCCAGCACGAAGCGGTCGGCGCGAAGCTCGTCGTCGCCGACCCGCAGGATCTTCGGCGCCAGGAAGCGGGCCTCGCCGAGGAATACGTCGATGCCGTTCGCCCGGCGGTAGTCAACGGCCTGAGAATGCATCGGGCCGATGCGGCCGAAGACCCGGTCGCGGATCGCGGGCCAGTCCGCGCCGGTCCACTCCGCCCCGATCCCGAACCTGCTGGCGTTGCGGACTGACCGGGCGACGTCCGCTGTATACACGAGCATCTTCGAGGGGATGCATCCGCGGTTCAGGCATGTACCGCCGAATCGGTCGGCTTCGACCACCGCGATCCGCCAGCCGCTGAACTGACCGGCCGGCAGCATATTCCCGCTGCCGGCACCGACGATCACCAGGTCGTAGCTATGCGTCGCCATCACGGGCACTCCCGTCTGGAATCTCCTGGCCGAGCGGCCTGCTCATCGCTCCCCTGCTCCCCGAACATGATGCGCGCCGTTCGTCACCAGACGGCCTCCTCCGGCGTCCGGCAGCGCTGACCCACACCGATCGGCATCTGGGCTGGTGCCGCCGGTTAAGAAGACCTCCGACGACTGGGCATGATGTGCGGTTTCAGCATCTCAGGTGCTCCTTTTACATTCCGGTCGCACCATCAGCATGCCGTGGTTCCTGGCCTTCCGGCGAACGCCTTCTGCTCCTCGAACGCAGACGGCCGTCGCCGGCAAGGGCGGGCCGCACGGAAGTCCTCGGGCCGTCATCCAACCAGAAGGGCCGCCAGGTACAGCAGGGACGCCGCCACAGCGAACGAGCCGACTACGATCGCAGCGCCGCCAAGCCATCGCCTCGTTGGCCGGTTTCGCGGATCTGGCTGCGCGCCGTGGCGCCGTGGCCCCGGCGGCGCGGATACCTGGGATCAACGCGCATATCGGCGCGACGACGGCAAGCGAGGCTGCCCGGGGGGAAGCTGCGGTTGAACCTGCGCCTGGCAGGCCAACCCGGCCGACGTCCTCGCCAGCAGCCGCGGCCACTGGGAAGTGGAGAACCGCGAGCATTACGTCCGTTCTCCAGGGAAGCCCGGACCTGCTGCATGACGTTGCACAGAAGGGCATGTGGCGGGGTTTACGGCGGGTCTCCCGGTGTGTGGCGCAAGTGGCTGGTAGATGTTCACATTGCCCAGCACGAGATCGGGGGGATCAGGGGATGCGGGCGTTCTGGTGAGGCTGCCGTCCGGGGTGAGGTACTGGACGGTGCTGGATGAGGAGCTGGCCGTCGTGCCGGTCGCGGATTCATTCCTGCGGCAGGTGCGGTTCGGCCGGGATGGCGCGGAATCGACGACGAGAGCGTATGCGGGCGGCATCGCATTGTTCCTGCGCTGGTGCGCGAGGTCGGGCCGTACCTGGCAGGCAGGGATCGAGCAGTTCGGGCTGTTCATGACCTGGCTGGCGCACGCGGGCCCGGCCGCTTCGGGTATCGATGCTCCGGCTGGCGTGGTCGTGCTGGCCGCGCCCGGGAGCGTGCCGGTGCGGTCCGCCCGGCGGATCAACGCGGTGCTGACCGCGGTGCGGGGCATGATCGTGCACGCGGTCGCCGAAGGGACGGCGCCGGGGCATCTGGTGCCGATCCTGTATGAGGTCGCCGACGACCGTGACCTTCCCGGGGCCGCCCAAGGTGGGCACGGGCGGATGTCGTGGCGGATTCGTGCCCGGCACCGGCTGCACGAGCCCGAGGCGCCGGTGGACCGGGCCGCCGACGCCGACATCGTCGCCGTACTTCGGGGCGTGCCGGTCGGCCCGGGACCGGCTGATCGTGCTGCTGATGGCACGGGCCGGGCTGCGCCGGGCGAGGTGCTGGGGCTGCGCCGCTGCGATGTGCACCTGCTGGCGGACTCACGCGGGCTGGGGTGCGAGACGCGGCGGGCGCATGTGCATGTGGTGCGCCGCGAGGACAACCCGAACGGCGCGATCGCCAAGTCCCGCCGGCAGCGCGCCGTCCCGCTGGACTTCCTGGCCGTGCAGGCCTTCGATGCTTATGAGTCGCCGCCGTTGCGCGAGCCAGCGAGCCCGCGGTGTACGCGCGGGCGGTGTCGCGCTGGCCGATCAGGTCGTCGCGGTCCTGGCTGACCACGGCCGTCTCGCGGCGGGACTGCCGGAGCCCGCGGCGTGCCTCGCGGCCGCGGCGGGAGGTGCGGCGCGCGCCGGCCAGCAGCAGGCTCAGCCCGAGCAGTGCGAGCGCGCCGATCACGATGCCGTACAGGAACAGCGTCCCGGTAGACCCGGTCACGTGGTAGCCAAGCACCGCGAACCCGTGCGTCAGCGAGTGCGCAGGCCGCTGTTGCTGAGCACGCCGACCACGCCCGCGATCAGGATGACGAACCCGATAATGACGATCATGACGCGCTCCCGCGGGATTCACGCTGTAGACCTACAGTCAACCTGGCAGGCAGACTTATGTCAACACCGTAGGCCTACAGGATCAGACTTCGGTAGGTTGCCAGCGAGCACGGCAAGGAAGGCACAGCTGAGATGACCCGCCACCCGTCGGCCGCAGCGCCGGTGACCCGCCGCGAACGGCATCAGCAAGATCACTGGGGATGTGGTGCTGGCCACGGCGCTGAAGCTCATCGACCGTGACGGGGCCGGCGCCCTGCCCATGCGCCGCCTCGCCCGTGCCCCGGGCCGGGACCCGGTGATCCTCTACCGGCACGCGCCGAACACAAGGCGGCCCCCCTCGCCGGCGTCGCGGAAACCGTGCTCGCCCAGCTCATGGTAAATCCAGCCGACGCCGACTGGGCCGGGCCAGCTGCGCACCGTCGCCCGCGACTACCGTCAGCTCGCCCTGCACCACCCGCGCGTGGTGCCGCTGCTGGTGACCCGGCCGCTTGGTCACCCCGCCCGGGCTCCGGCCGCAGGGGACTCTGCGCCCGCTCGAAGATGTCCTCACCCTGCTTACCCGCGCCGGCTTCAGCGGGCCCGACGCCCTGCACATCTACCGGGCCCTCTTCGGCTTCCTGCACGGCCACGTCCTCAACGAGCTCCAGAAGCTCATCGACAACCCCGCCGAGACCGACGACCTGCTGCGGCTCGGCCTGCACCGGCTGCCCATCAGCGAGTTCCCCCTGCTGCGCGGCCTCGCCCCCGTCCTGGCCGCCCACGACGGCGCCGCCGAGCTCGGACGCGGCCTCGACATCCTGCCCGCCGGACTGACAGCCACGCTGACCGGCCCTGGCCCCGCCCGCCGATCCGGGCGGGCACGCCACCCCGCCAGGTGACCCAGCGGCCCTGCCGGCCGCGCTGGGATGCGGGCGCTGGATGCGCTGGATGTGCTGGCGTCCTCAGTGCCGGCTGCCGACCAGCGGGCGAGTCGCCGGGCTCACCGCCAGCGGGCAGATCCCGCTGCTGCTGGCCATCAGCGACAACGGGCCGCAGATGCGCTCGGGCACCACCCGCGAGTTCATGGCCGGCGTCGCGATCGCTCAGCAGTTCGGCCGCCCGCACACCCCGCAAGACCAGGCGGGGATCGAGACCCTGTCCGGCCACGTCACAAGCGAATGGCCGCACCTGGAGAAGACCCGCGACCCCGGCGAACTCGGCGCCGAGCTGGACCGCGCCCGGACCGAGTACAACACCATCCGGCTGCACGCCAGCATCGGCTACGTCACCCCCGACGACGAGCACGAAGGCAGAGGTGATGCCATCCGCCAAGCCCGCCGCGACGAGTTCGCCCAGGCACGCGAGAACCGCGTCGCATACCGTCGAATCACAACCCCTGAGGAGTACCAGTGACCGCGGCCGCTCCCTGGCTGGGTATTTCAACCCGCGACTGGTTCATTACTGAGATACCTCACGCGGCTGTTGGAAAGCCGGGTGATCGGCTCGCCGCAAAAGAACGCGGACGGGGCGTTGGCCTCAGTGAGGACGAGGCTGGCGCCGGGCGAAGTCGTCGGCGATCTCGTCGAAGGTGACCCAACGGACGCCCTCGTGTCCCCCGATGTGCTCGATCAGGCGCTCATGAGCGAGCAGGACCTGAGGTCGGCCGCTGACGTCGGGGTGGACGGTCATCGTGAACACGGCGTAGTCATGCTCCCGATAGACCCAGTCGAACTGGTCGCGCCACATCGACTCGATATCCCTCGGGTTCACGAAGCCATGGCTGTTGGGCGAACCCTTGATGAACATCATGGGCGGCAAGTCGTCGAGGTACCAGTTCGCCGGGATCTCGATGAGATCTGTCTCATGTCCCCGCTCCAGCGGCCTCATCCACTCCTGGGCCGCCTTGCTGTAGTCGATCTTGGTCCAACGATCCCCGACCCGTACGTAGTAAGGGTGGAAGTCGTCGTGCATCAGGCTGTGGTCGTACTTGATCCCGTACTCGAGCAGCAGCTCGTTGGTGACGGTGGAGAACTCCCACCATGGGGCCACGTAGCCGGTCGGCCGCTGGCCCGCGAGCCGCTCAACCAGCTCGATGCAGTGGGCCAGGACCGCCTCCTCCTGGGTGCGGGTCATCGCGATCGGGTTCTCATGGGAGTAGCCGTGGACCCCGATCTCGTGGCCGCCGTCAACGACCGCCGCCATCTGCTCGGGGAACGTCTCGACCGAATGGCCGGGGATGAACCACGTCGTGCGCACCCCTTGGCGCTCGAAGAGGCGCAGCAGACGGGGCGTGCCCACCTCGCCGGCGAACAAGCCCCGCGAAATGTCGTCGGGCGAGTCCTCCCCCCCGTACGAACCGAGCCAGCCGGCCACGGCGTCGACGTCGACGCCGTAGGCCACGAGGATCTCCTTGCCCGCCATGTGCGCCTCCTATTGAGTTGTCTGGCGTTGAATGTGGGGTCGGACCAGGTCGGCGACGGCGTCGGGCGAGGACGCCGCCCCCAGGGCGGCCATGAGCAGTATCCGGGCCTTGGGTCCGCTCAGGTCGCCAGCGAAGACCGCCCCGGCGCCGGCCAGGTCGAAGCCGCCGCCCTGGCCGTACACCGGCTCCACCGCCCCGGACGGGCAGCGCGAGGTGATCATCACCACCACCCCCGCCTCGACGGCCGCCCGCACCGAGGCCAGCACCGCTTCGTTGGCGTTGCCCAACCCGAAGCCCTCCACCACGACGCCCCGAAAGCCCCGCTCCACGGCCACGTTGACGAACGTCCCGTCGATCCCGGCGACCATCTTGACCAGGGCGACCCTGGGCTCGATGGCATCGGTCCCGGCCAGGTTGGTGACCCGCAGGGGGCGGCCCAGAAGGTGAAAAGCCCCGTCGGCACCCACCTCCCCCAGGGGTCCGCCCTGGAAGGCACCGAAGGCCCGCAGCGAGAAGGTGTGCACCTTTGTCGCCGCCCTGGCCCCATCGACCCGACCCTCGAAGGCGATCATGACCCCGAGCCCCCGAGCGGCGGGGGACCGGCCCACCCGCACCGCCCCGAGGAGGTTGGCCGGGCCGTCAGGGTTGGGCGAACCGCCGTGGCGCTGAGCCCCGGTAAAGACGACCGGCTCGTCGCCACCGAACAGCAGGTCGCTCAAGTAGGCCGACTCCTCCATGGTGTCAGTCCCGTGGGTCACGACCACCCCCATGACGTCGGGCCGGCCCGCCGCCGCCCGGACAGCCCGGGCGATCTCCAGCATCTGGCCGGCCTCGAGCCGGTAGGCGTTGACATTCATGAGATCCTGGACCTCGATGGGGCCCTCGTCGGCCAGCCCAGGCACGGCGTCCACCAGTTCGGCCCCCGAGACCGCGGCGACCACACCCAAGCGGCCCGGACGAGAGGCGATCGTCCCCCCGGTGGCAATCACGACGATGGTCGCCGACAGCACCATGAGGTGACACTACTCTTGAAACGCGGGACTGGACTCGTCCCGCCTCTGACCTGGACGAAGTGCAGCAAGACATGCCCGGCCTACCCGATCGACACGCGGCCAGAGGACTTCCTCGACTGGGACCGTATGTGCGCGCTGATCGCCGGTGCGGTGCCACGGTGGTAGCCGGTCCGGGTACCCGGACCGGCTACCACGCCCAGACCTCCGACTGCCGGATCTGCGAGCGTTCGCTCCTCTTTCCAGCCACACCACGGCGAGGACCCGACAGGCCGGCACCTCGATCTAAAGCCAGACCGCAGGCGGCCGGCAGGCGGTTCGGGAGCCAGCCCATCGGGACCTCACGAACGCCAGGGCAAAACCCCAACGTCCACCTCCAGTCTCAATTAGGCGGATCTAGTGTGCGCTGACGCCGATGACCGATCACCGAGCGCGACCACGCCGACGAGCCAGCGGCGTCTGCCGGAGAGCGCCGAGCACCGAGTCTGTTCGCAGCCGCCCGTGGCCGGTCGAGCGGGATGACGCGCGTTCTGTCGTCTTACGTAGATCCGGGGCTGGGTGGCACGCGTTCTGCGGTCCGTCACCGATCATCAGCGCGCCGGCCGGGACGTTCTGCTCGTTGCGGTGGCTGACCGGTTAGTCGTACAGGCTCCTCAGCTGTAGTGGCGGAGCGACGGCCAGAGCAGGCCCCAGGGCCGGACCGGACCCTGGCAGAGGTAGATGCGCCCTCCCTCTTCCTGGTTGGTCACGTGCCCGCTATCGCGTACGGTGGCGGCGATCCGGACGCTGGCGAAGTCGCGGTGCAGCATGCCGGCCGCCTGCGCGGCGCCTTCCCTCGTGAGCCCGGGCACCGCCACGACGACGGTGGTGGCGCGGGGATTGCCCGGGCCCCACCACCATAGGGTGTTGTGCCCGCTGACCGCTTCGGGCAGGTGGCCGGAACGGCCGAGCTCGTTGATGGCGCCGGCTTCGCCGTAGCTGGCCGTGAAGATGCATGACTATGCATGATCGCCTGGAGCCGGGAGTTTCCTCATCTGCCGCTGTGGGCGATGCCGATGTCGCGCAGGCAGCAGCGTGATTGCAGTTGCGGCGCGATCGGCGGACGATCCCTCGCGTGGAACCGGTTCTGGTCACCGGCCGGCTGGTGCTCCGCCAGTTCGGCCGGCGCGGACGGCCTGCTGGCCCTGGACGGCACCGGGCGGTCATGCGGTTCCCGGGCAGCGTTACCAGGACGCGGGCCGCGATCGGGGCCGAGTTGCCGGGCGCAGTTCCTGGCCTGCTACAAGCGGTCCCCGGCATCGGGTTCCAGGCCGCAGATGCCCGCAGCGACGGGAAGCTCGCCCGGTGGTCCGGCGTGAGGCACGGGCAGCTGGCCTGCCTGACCGCATGATCGCTGGCCGGCAGCCTGCAGGCCGCGCGGATGACTGTCCGTGCAGGGCGGCCGCTCCGCGCGAGATCCCCGCCGCCCGGCTGGGCGGGCGGCAGGAGCGGCTCGCTGGGACAGGAGGCGGGCCAGGGCGCCGCGGGCCTGCTTCAGCTCGCTGTAGGCGCCGCTGGCCGCCGGGTGCGTGACCGGCGCGATCCCGTCGCCATCGACGAGGAAAAGCCCGGCTCCCCGGCCGGGCCACAGGTAATGACGATCACCATCTGTGCCGGCGGGTGACCATAAGGCCGGGCCCGGGCCCGAGGCCGACCGCTCGCGCATCACGGTGCCGCTGAGGTGCTTGGTCCTGACTGACATGATCGTGACCCTTCTTGCCCGGCTCACCGGAACGTCCGGGTTCCGGCACATGAAGGAAGTATCTGCCTGGCGGATGACAATTCCCTGCAGGCAGGCTGGAACCTTCCCGGGCAGGCGTGCCGCCGCATAGTGATCACACAGCGATGCGGCGGATGGTCACCGCCGGCAGCAAGATCTGCTATTACCGGTGTCCGCACCGAGACCGGCCGGCGGCCGGAACAGCCGCGGACCGCTGACTACGCGAGCTGGCCGCCAGCGCGCGGACCGCTTGTCCCTGACCCTGGCCCGCATCCGGCCCGTCAGGGCGGGACGACCTCGTAGCGGGCGTCGGCATGCTCGTCCTCGCGAAGCAACTACAGCGAGTCCGTCACACTCAGTGATCCTGCCTCGACATTCGCGAAGCGCACACTCCCGCCGTTCGGGGCGGCCAGGGCGGCCTCGACGCTCATCAACTGAGCCGCGCAGATCAGGTCAATCTGGCGCGCCAACGAGCTGCTGCGGGCGTCTGGGAGACGACCGGTCATGCCTGAATTGAGGGCGTTTGCTCGAACGCATGCCTTATGCGCTGACCGGCATGCTCACTCGCAGTTATGAGCGCTGGCCGTAGTTCCGCGAAGATTGGCGGCCTGGTATTGACATGCACTCTGGGGTTACGCCAGATTGCCGACTCCGAGCGCCCGATAGCTGCGTCAACGGAGGGCGATTGCGTGCAGATCATCAATTTCTAGGGAATCTGACCACCCGATCGACCCCGAAGGACCGGGCCATGCAGCGGCGGATCAGCGGCTGTGGCCCATCTGGACGACACGATCGCTGCGGGGCGAGAGCAGCGCCGCAGCGTTGGCAGTCTGTCCCAGGTCGTGGACCGCGCAGATATAGTTTCCCTGGACGGTTCTTCCGTCCCGGCGGCCTCTCCTCTCTGCAGGCGGCGAGGCCGCGCGGAGGCTGATCTCATGAGCAAGCCGACCATCCTGGCGGTCGACGACGATCCAAATGTTTCTGCCGCGATCACTCGGGACCTGCGCGGCCGCTACGCCACCGGCTACCGCATCGTGCGCGCGACGTCGGGGCCCGAGGCGCTGGAAGTGCTGGCCAGGCTGGCCCTGCGCGGCCAGCCGGTGGCGCTGATCGTCGCCGACCAGCGGATGCCGCAGATGACGGGCATCGAGATGCTCGAGCAGGCGCGTACTCATGCGCCGGGGGCGAAATACCTGCTGCTCACGGCCTACGCCGACACGGACGTCGCCATCAAGGCGATCAACGACATCGGCCTCGACTACTACTTGCTCAAGCCGTGGGACCCTCCGGAGGAACGGCTGTTCCCCGTCATCGACGACCTGCTCGGCGACTGGCGGCAGGCGAACCCGGACCACACCTCCGACGTGCAGGTGGTCGGGCACCGGTGGTCCGACCGCAGTCATGACATCAAGATGTTCCTGGCCCGCAACTACGTGCCGTACCGGTGGTACGACGTCGAGCGCGACGCCGAGGCCCAGCGGTTGCGCGACCTCGCGCATGCGACACCGGCTGACCTCCCGCTCGTGCTCGTCCCCGACGGTGACACGCTCCGCTCGCCGTCGACACTCGAGCTCGCCGGCGCGCTCGGGCTGCGCACCACCGCCCGGCAGCCGCTGTATGACGTGTGCATCGTGGGCGGCGGACCGGCCGGTCTGGCCGCCGCCGTGTACGCGGCGTCGGAGGGCCTGAGCACCGTCATCGTGGAGCGCGAGGCGCCCGGGGGCCAGGCAGGTCAGAGCGCGGCGATCGAGAACTACCTGGGGTTCCCGAAGGGGCTGACCGGCTCCGACCTCGCCCAGCGCGCCATCGCTCAGGTTTCTCGCTTCGGCGCCGAGGTGGTCCTCGCGCGCGACGTCGTCGGCTTTGAGGCCCGCGGGCCCGTGCGCGCCGTGCTCTTCGCCGGTTCGGGACAGATCGAGGCGCGCGCACTCATCGCGGCGACGGGCGTGTCCTACCGGCGCCTGGAAGCAGCCGGTCTCGACGAGCTCACCGGCCGCGGCGTCTACTACGGCGTGAACGCCAGCGACGCGAGCACTCCGATCTGCGCTGCTACCTCACCTGGTGCGCCGAGCGGGCCCTGGACCCGCTGGCCGCCCGGCGGCCGCATCTGGAGCTGTACATCCGCTGGATGCAGGAGATCAGCCGGTTCAAGCCCTCCGTGGTGTCACGCGGTTCTCGGTCGCGGCCGGTTTCTACCGAACCTGCGTCATCGACGGCGTGCTGGAGTACTCGCCGGCCGAGCATGTCCGCCGCCCGGCTGTGCCCGCCGAATCGCCGACGCTCGGATTCACTCACCTGCAGTTTGAGGCCCTGCTGACCGCTGCCAGGGAGTCGGCTAACTAACCGGAACGACTTCGCACTGGTGGCCATGCTCGGCCTCTTGGGCCTGCGGATCTTCGAAGCCCCCGGCGCGGATATAAGTGATCTCGGTGAAGAACACGGCCACCGGGTCCTGCGGGTGTGCGGCAAGGGTACGAAGGTTGTCTTGGTCCCGCTGCCCCCGGCTGTCGGGCGGGCCATCGACCGCGCCACGGGCACCCGGGTATGCGGGCCTATCCTGCTCAACAGCCGCGGAGCCCGCATGGACCGGCACGCCGCCACCCGGCGGCTGCTGCGGCTCGCGGAGAAAGCGGGTGTGCGGATCACCCGGCCGCATCCGCACATTCTCGGGCATACGGCCGTTATCACCCCTGCCCGAACCGACTGAGGCACGAGGAAATGGGGTGTCAGCCGACTCGTGCCTCGCGGATTATCTCCCCAGACGAGGGAAGCCAGAGACGGACAGATCAGCCCCGGATAAGGGTCTTCTCCTTCGATGCGTTTTTCTTGCCCACACGTGCCTCACGTGCCTCACTCGCGGAAACCGCCTCTCACCAGGGGTTTCTCCGCGGCCACGGGAGATAACCCTCGTAACGACCATGCTCGATGCTGGCGTTGACCTGCGCGACGTCCAGATCGCCGCACACGCCGACCCTCGCACGACTATGCGTTATGACCGGGCACGCAATAACCTTGACCGCCACCCCAATTACATCCTCGCCGCCTACATGGCATCCGGCACCTGACCGCTCCCGGGCACCACCACCAACGAGCCATCAGGGCGCGCAGTCGTGCCGAATTGAGAGCGTTGATCGCGTGCATGCTTATGCGCTGGCAGGCATGGTCGCGCCCGCATGAGAACCTGCCAGGGATGGCGATCTCCTGCGGCAACGATGGTCCGGATCGCCGAATACCGCACATGTCCCTTAATTGATCACGGCGTCGTTCTGTCTGCGCCTGTGACCGGGTTTCGGGGCCGGCCGCCGCGTCAGATCCCCGGCTCGGCTCTTAGCCGGGCGTCAGGGCTGAGCGCACCAGGTGGAGGAACTCCTCGTCGGAGATGCCGGCCGCATCTTCGGGCCGCAGCTGGATGGTCCCCGTGCTCGTCATGAGCTCAGGGTGACGGGTGGTGAAGCCGGCATCGCGGCCCTGCTTCCACCCGTAGATCGATACACCGTGTTTCCACGCGCCGACATAGAGACGGCAGTTGCCGACCTTGTAGGCGGGCATCTTGTACGAGAGCGCCACGGCTGCGCCGGGGTGAGCGGCAAGGATCAGCTGGTGGATCCGATCGAACAGGGGGCGATGCTCGGCGGGGATGGCGTCGATGTAGCCGCGCACTGCTTCGTCCACGGGTTACTCCAGTCCGGGAGAGTCTCCATTCTCAGCCATGAAAACCGGGCTGTCGCGCAAGAACCATCGTTGCCGGCAAGAACGCCCTTGCCGGATGCGACGCGCGGGGAAGTCTCCGACCGTCGCAGAGCCAGAACGTGTAAGCCGAACGCGCGCCAGCGAGCTGAACTGGGCGGACCGGGCCCTGCTCGCGGCACTGCTCGGCGTGATACCGAAAGCCCGCCGCTGTTCCCCGGCCTGGTGCATGCCGTCGCACGCGGCCGCTGACGTGGTGTGCACATGTCCTCGTCATCATCGCTATCGCGGTCGCCGTGGGCATCGTCGGAGCTCTGGTCGCGTGCGCCGACCTGAGGAAGCCCATTACACCTCCGCCACCAGGGCCGACCTGCCCGGCCGCCAGCTGATCTCTTTCGGGCAAGGGGTCGCCCTGGTGGCCCGTCAGCTCGCCCGCTGATGACCGTCCCGGTATCGGAGTCCAAGGTCGCCGGACAAGTGACATGTGGCCCTGTGCGCTGCGCTGATGATAGGCGAGCCTGGTGACCGGCTCTTGACCTCGCGAGAGGAGCGCGGCGACATGGGCGGAATGATGGGCACGGCGGGGGCCTGGATTGTCCTGTGGATCGTGCTGGGCGTTGCCCTGCTGGTGACCGGCGGCGTTGTGGCCGCGCGAGTCCTGACCACTCGCCGCCATGCAGCACCGCCGCCGATCCGCGCCGAGGAACCGCCTGGCTTGCAGGAGGCTCGGGCTGCTCTGCGGATGCGTTATGCGAACGGGGAAATCAGCCGGGAGGACTACCTGCAGGGCAAAGTCGAGCTAGAGGACTGACTCACCGGCCAGCAGGTTCTCATCTGGCCGCCGAGCGTGCGGCGGTGTCGCATGCGACCGGACCGCTCGCCAGGTCGTGGCGCCTGCGAGGAAGGTCGATCAACGTGAACCCAGAGGAGCACGCGCCCGCGGAGCTAGCCAGGCTCACGCGGCGGGGATTCTGGCTGGAGTACGCCAGCATGGCCTGGATGACCGTTGAGGCAGCGGTCGCGATCGCAGCGGGGATCCTCGCCTCCTCGATCGCCCTGGTCGGCTTCGGTCTGGACTCAGTGATCGAGTTCTTCGCCGCCGCCGTAGTGGTCTGGCAGCTGCGCGGCCAGGCGGACCGCGAGACGCGCGCGGTCCGCCTGATCGGCATCACCTTCTTCGCCCTCGCCGCGTACCTGGGCGTCGAGAGCATCCGCGACCTCATCGGCCGGGCCAGACCCGGACAGTCGCCAGCGGGAATCGCGGTGGCTGCGGCAGCCTTGCTGGTCATGCCGTCGCTGGCCGTGGCGAAGCACCGCATCGGCATGGCCCTGGGCAACCGGACACTCATGGCCGATGCCGCCGAAAGCGCTTTCTGCGCCTTCACCTCAGGAGCCGCGCTCCTTGGCCTCGGACTCAACGCCTGGCTCGGCTGGTGGTGGGCCGACCCTGCAGCAGCTCTCGTCATCGCCGCGCTCGCCGTAAAGGAAGGCCTCGAAGTCTGGGAAGACGACTGACCGCCGCGGCACTGGTCGTGCCACACACATGCCACACGCCAAAGCCACGGGCGGTCAGCAGCGTCACTCCCGAACACAAGCTGAGGTAAGCGCGGCACCGAGATCGCGGGGACGATCGGTCTGGTAACCCGCCTCCAGGACTTAGGCAAGGCGCAGGCTCAATCTGCCGTCCTCCCGCTTCTCGTTATACCCCATACGGGTATGCTGGAGCACCGCACCGGAGTGTTCAGCAGGCAGAACATTTCGGTCACCCACCGGACCTGACCCGGCGGGATGAATTCGCCGTTTCCGGGGCGGTGATGTCCAAGGCCCCGTGGGCAGCGGCCGGCGCCGCGGGCGCGGTCACGGCCGGAGCCGACATGCTCGGTCACCTGTTGTTTGCCCAGTTCGCTGTCGGCGGGCCGCTGTCCCTGGGCGTGCTGATTTTCTTCGCGGTGGCGGGCAGCGGTGCGCTGCTGCGCGGGCGGCAGAGCCGCGCCCTGCGCTGGGCCCGGCGTAACCCCTGGCGTTTCGCGCTCGCGCCGGGCGCCGCCTGCGCGATCGTCGTGTTCGTGCTGACGGTGGTGCTGGGCGGCGGCGTGCTCGGCGGTGCCTTCACCGCGGCCTGGCACGGCGCAGCCGCCTTCGGCCTTACCGGGCTTGCCGGAACGGTGGGTAACCCTCGTGGGACGTTGCGCTGCCGTGAAAATCCTGGTCCGGCGGGCGCGGGCGCGGACGGGTGGGCTGGCGCGTGGTCGTAGCGTGGCGGGATGGCTTTGCGGGGTCGGGGTGCGCCGTGGCGGGGGTGGTGGTGGCAGGGTGCTGGTTGCTGTCCGCTGACGCCGGTTTTTCTCTCTGGGACGTGAGCCCGTATGCGTCGGCGCCACCGCCCACCCCTCAGCAGCGTGGACCACACAACTGGCCAGAAACCTCTCATGGACCTCCAAGACGACGGTGCCGCCATGAAATACCTGATCCGCGATCGCGACAGCAGATACACAGCAGCCTTCGACGCCGTCTTCGCCGGCAGCGGCATCACCATCGCGAAGGCCGGCATCCGCGTACCGCACATGAACGCACACCGCTGAGGTCCCGGGGAGAGGATCTGCCGCCGAGCCGTCATGCTCGCCGCCGCATGATCCGCCGACTTGGTCGGTCTGCGGGTGACCAGAATGTGCGCAAAAGGCGCGGGGTTCGAATTCCCTCGCGGTAGCCGGAGCGCCTGCTCAGGAGGCCATTCCAGGTACGGTCGAGCGAGCCGGAAGCGGCGCCGGTGTCCCCCCGGCCGCCACACTGTTTCCATTGCCCGGACTTGTCACCGGCAACTAGGAGCAGCGCGTTGCGGGACGGGTCGAAGTCGAACAGGATCCGCACTTCGCTGCTGCCGGACGATCCCGGGCGCAGTTCCTTGAGGTTGTGCAGGGACGAGCCGGTGATCCGTCACCCGTGCCTGGACCTGGCCCGTGCCAACCGCCGCCCGGATCGCCTTCGGATCAGGCCTGCTTCTCGCCATCGCCGCCCTTGCCAGCGCCGCCGCAAGTCAGCACAGCTTCCGGCGCACCAAGCTGGCCGCCCCGGGCGGCATCGCCGCTCAGCCCTGCCCAGCGCGCCGCCGATCTCCAGCGCTCGGGTGCGCATCGTCAGCAGCTCACGGAGGTACCGGCCGAGGCCAGCTGCCGGGAACTCTTCCTCCCGGTAGGCCGAGGCAAGGTAGAACCCGGTCAGCATCGGCGAGGTGTAACCGACCGTGTGACAGTAGGACTTGTCGCGCAGCGGGGTCCTCAGTACGACGTCGGCGATGTCCCAGGCGGGCGTGTTGCCAGCCGCTGTGATCAAGGCGGTCTTCGCGCCTGCCTCGCGAGCGGCAGCTAGCGCCCGCACCGTCGAGGTGGACAGCCCGCCGTGGGAGATCGCGATGCACAGGCCCCTCCTGCGAGGTGCCAGAGCCTGGTCGGCTGACTCGCGCGCCTCGGCCGGGCCCGCCGCGACCGGCGACTCTCCCATGGCGCCGTTGAGGATCAGCGCCACCGCGCGCGCACTATGTCCCGACGTGCCCACCGCCGACACCACGATCGGCTCACCGGCACCGACGGCCACGTGCAGCATCTCGACAAGCCGCGGCGCTGAGCTGGCAAGGGAGTCGCCCAGCGCCTCAGGCAGCATCACCTGCGCTTCGATCATGTCTTCCATGACCCACGGGGCAGCGCTGCGCAGTTCGGGGTAAACCGCCGGGTCATACCAGCCAGAAGCCCCAACCACACCCACCACTGCCCTCCCCCACATTCCGTCTGGGCTCCCAGTTCCCGGACACAGAAACGTCCAGCCCCACACACGCTGAACCAGGTCCGAGATGCGGCGCTGCGCCCGCCCACCGCCAACGCACCCGGGAAGATAGTGGCCTGGGGTCCGCGGTCCGAGTGCCATGACGCTGGGGCGTTTCCTCACGCACTCAGATCGCCGCCCGGGCGGTCGGACACGGCCGGTCCGGCGAACAGCCCGTGCAGGAAGTCGACGGCGCGGATCCCGGCGGCCTGGGCGTGCAGGAACTGACGCCAGGCGGGCCGCGCACACCATGGGCTGTCGACACGACGGTCGGATGGCGGTCAGATGATCTTGAACGTAGCCAGAGCCAACCGGAACCCTGGGCCTGACCTGCTGACCTGCGGAGCCCCCTTACGGAATCGAACCGTAGACCTTCTCCTTACCATCGGGAGGCAGGCCATCCACCGAAGTCCATCGCCGCAGGTCACTGTCCCGGAGCGTACATGCGGGTCCTCCGAGATCCAGGCCGGTTGCGGTACTTTCGTGCTGTACCGCTCAGCCCGCCGACGGATCCGAAGTCGCCGCGCGCCTCCCCGCGCGGCCGGAGCATTCCCCGTCTCAGACCTCGGTAACGAGCTTGACCGGCTGGCCGGTTACTGTCGCGACAGTCTGGTAATCACGGTCATCGCAGAGCACCGTGAGCCCCTCGCCCTCCGCGGTAGCGGCGATAAGCAAATCAACAGGGCCGGCCGACCGGTGCGCCCCGGCTTCGGTAAGCATCTGCTGAACTTCATCCGCGCGCTCGTATGCTCCCTCCGGCATGGGCACCCAGCTGAACAGGTCGTGCATTAGCTGCCGCTTTTCCAGCCGGTCAGCCAGCGACCGCGCGGAGTAGAGAAACTCCAGCTCGACGATCGGGCAGGTCGCAATGACACCAGCGACAAGCTGGTCAGACCACGCCTTCCGCAGCTCACCCTGCAGGATCCGGAACAGGCCCGACGTGTCGATCAGGTACAGGGCAGAACTCACCTGCGGCATGCCGCCTTGCCATCGAGGAACTCATCGAAGTCGCCGCGGTCGGCCATCTCGCCGAGCCTGGCCAGGGCACGCAGCCGCACGAGCCGCTGACCCACCTCCCGGAGAGCGGCGTTCACGGTGTCCTTCTTGGTCGTGGTCCCAAGAACCTCGGCGGCTATCGCCAGCGCCTCCTGGTCAATCTCGATCGGCGTCTTCGCGGTGGCCATGCAACCATCCTCCTTCATCCGACAGAAACAGGATACCATGGATGTCTAAAGCGGATGTCTAGGATATCTAGCGTGTTACGCTGGGGACCGGCGTTCACAGGGGCCTGGTCAACTTGTGCGTGCCGAGAATCGCGTCCATGGCGCTGAACAGCGGAGCTGCGCGCCCGGCGCCCCACCCGTGATGATCACCGATAGTGTGCCTGCGGTTCGCCTTCCTCCTGGTCGCGCGTGCGGCCTCATGGCTGCGGCTGTCCCGGCGCGAGGAGACGTGGAAGACCGCAGAGATCTTGATCCTGCGCCATCAGCTCGCCGTCCTGCAACGGCGGCAGCCGCGCCGCCCGAACCTGAACTGGGCGGACCGGGCCCTGCTCGCGGCGCTGCTCGGCGTGATACCGAAAGCGCGCCGCCAGGGGCTGCGGCTGCTGGTCACCCCGGACACGATCCTGCGCTGGCACCGCCGGCCCTCGCAGCCCGGGGCCGGACAAGATGATCTGCCCAGCCGCCCGATCTGGCGCATCACCGCCCGCCCGGACCTGCGGGGTGCCAGAAGTCCGCCTCGCCGCTGAACTGCAGCGATGCGCCAGGGACCAGCCCCGGACATGATGATCAACTGTGTCCCTCCGCCTGCTTTACCTGATCTTCGTCCGGCTCTGCGCCTGGCTGGTCCTGCTCGGTCGCTCGTCTCCAGGGACGTCGAGTTGCTCGTGCTGCGGCACGAGGTCGCCCTACTGTGCCGGACCAGGCCCCGAACGCGCCCGGGCTGGCCTGACCGGGCGGTCCGCGCCGCGCTGATCCGGCTCCTGCCCCGAGGGCCGCGGGCCCGCC
>ODAK010002688.1_pt1 | contig 18662 bp, 16 predicted proteins | sample 1539591 | NCBI WGS metagenome assembly ODAK01 (sample SAMEA3539303, study PRJEB22396) | soil metagenome | biome: tundra; feature: field; material: soil | place: USA | collected 2010-05 | depth 0.15 m | reverse complement strand
TTGGTGGCGTCGTCGGAATGACGGTCGAAGGGGCACCATTCTTTCTTGGTGAGCCCGAAAACAACGGTTGGGATACGCCATCATCGCTCGGCAGCAGAACGGTGCGTGTCGAAGTCTTCGTCCACGACCCCGACCGATTTATTGAGCGGGCAGTAGCGGCCGGAGCAGACGGCACCATCGACGAGATTCGCGACCACGAGGTACCGTGGGGACTACATCGGCAAGGTGGGTTTATCGATCCCATAGCCTCGTGAACCGTCTGCATGTTCAGAATCTATTCTCCGTGGGCCTAGGGGGAACCTGATGGGCTGGCTCATCCGGGATCGCGCGGGGCCACGAATACAGCTCAGGGGATCCCCAAACCGCAACAAGCGGCACATCTCTCGCACATAAAGGTTACTGGGCAAATCCTCTTGCGCTCAGTTGACGCGTAGGGATCAGCCACTGCCCGAGTACGAGTTAGGTAAACCCCCGGTGTCTCGTCCTCGCTCGCCCTACCAGGGCTGGCATGCGACGGAAGCGTCACTAGGAATGCCCCGAAATGTCCTTCCGACGAAAACCCTTGCGATTTCTCGTAGCCAACGATGCACGCTTGGACCTGTGCCGGTGACGGACGCGTTCCCCACCAGCGCGTTCGAACGGAATACCTCGACGGTGCACACGAAGGGACCGATGGGACGACCTCCAACACGGAAGACGACCTTCTCGGCAGGTGTTCCCCCCGTTTGAGTCATCGGGTTGTAGGGCAGCAGGGTTCCACGAACCGATGTCACCCTTGCTGGCAAGGTCGTTGCGCCAGCGGCAGCCACAGTTGTCGGCAGTGTGACGGTGCCGGCGAGCATCGATCCGACCAATACCCCCGCTGGAATCCAGACAGACGCCCGCCTCACAGTGAAGATTCCACCCTGGGGTCGGGGTCGGAGTCGGATCAATGGCCCTCGGATGCTGGGCGAGCTCCCGTTCGTCGCATCGTGTCGACGAACATCCGGTTTCCGGTGTGAGTGCGGCCTCTAAACGGCTACCGTGCGCAATCACTCCCGGCCGCGATTATCGCTCCGTTATCTTCGGACCATGTGAGAAGGATCGGCACATACGGGATGAATGAATAAGGTCATTGGGAGCCCGACTGCGGAGCCATGATCGCGCTTCCACCCAACGCGAACCTGACCAGTTCACATGGGAGACTGAGCCGTGTTCACGGCGGCAACCGGCGTGGACGGACAAGGGAGCAACCATGTCAGCCCAATCCAGACGGTTTGTGCTCCCAACCGTGATCGTCCTTCTGTCAGTCCTGTCAACTTCATGTGGTACCGCCGACTCTGGTTTTCGATATGCGACGAAGGTGACCTCACGCGGGCCAATCAACCCTGCGGCGATCCCCCTCGGTGACGGCTACGTCTCGACCACGCCGAAGATCGGCTACGTGGAATCCTGCTTCACGGACTTCTCTGAGCTTGGGATCGGTGGGGCACAGGTGGTCGGCCCGTGGATCAACACGACCACGAAGACCTGGGACTCACTGACGAAGGCCGCCGTCCAGGGAGCGGCCTCGTGGCCTCAGGCCAGCTTCTCCGTCACGGTGAGCAGTGACAACCGCATCATCATGGGCAACGATCTTCCGATCGACCACACGACCGGTTCGTTCCCCATTCGCCCAACCGATCCTGCCTTCGTTTACGACCACAATCCGAACATGATTAGGCCCCAGTCGATCTCGTGGTCCCTTCCCCTGAACCCGGTGGCGGCTCAAGAGCCGGGGTGCGTCGGCCTCGGCCCCATAGGTGTCCTCAATGACGGGGTGTACCTGTTCGATGCGCTCGACGGCGAGGGCCGCGATGCCGCCGCCCACGAAGTGCTCGACACCTGCCAGGGGCACCCGCAGATGGCCGGGATACTCCATCACCACGACGTGCCCTCATGCCTCCTCTCCAAGGCCAAAGGCAGATCAACGCTCGTCGGCTACGCGGCCGACGGCTACGGCATCTATGCCGAGCGCACCGCCGATGGGGCGCTGTTGACCAACACCGACCTCGACGCGTGCCACGGTCGAACGTCGCCGGTGCTATGGAACGGCACAGTGCAGGACGTGTACCACTACGACGCAACGTTGGAGTACCCCTACACAATGGGCTGTTACCACGGCACCCCGACTTCGACTACTGGACTCTAGGTACACAGCGGTCGTTTGCCGTTGTCCAGAGAATGCATCTTCTAACTGAGCCTGGTATTTGCGGCCTTCGCGGAACGCCGGTTCGGTGGGTTCATCATCTAACACCTGTTGAGTGGTCGGTGCCGCCGCTTGCGAGCGCTGCTGGACCCGTGGCATGACCGCTCGCCACTGCTTGTGATGTGCTGGTCCGCTACTCGGTGGATGCTCAGGGCCGCACTGTATTACTCATCATTACTCATCGTCGTTGATAGAGAGCCGGTCGGCATTTGCCCCTGCCGCCCTAATCCGGCAGTTCCCGGATGGGTCGAGGACGGCTTTGCCCCCTCGTCTCCCGGCCGAGCGCTTGTCTCTTTCTGACAGCAATCAGTTTCATCACAAGCGCCTTGGGGAGCGGTCGATCGACCGGGAACTGGAGGGCGCCCGAGGAAGTCTTGTACTGGGCGATCTCATCGCCGAGTTCCGGGAATACGGATCCACTGTGTGGCAGGTAGCTCAGGTGGTGCTTGAAGGCCGCGAAGCCGGCGACAACCTTGCCATCCAACCTGAAGGCGGGCACGCCATAGGAGATGCCTTGTTCTGCCTCCGGGATGATTTCTAGGATTGCCTGACGGAGCGCTTCAAGGGTGCTTCGTTTCGGCTCGTCTAACGACGCCAAGTAGCGGTCGACCTCTTGCTTGGACATGGGGCTCAGTCTCTCGGGTGCCAAGAGGCCTGGGCCAGCGCTGGGGATAGGGCTGGCCTATCTGGGAACTATCGAAACGCCCCGGGTTGCTGTCGAGCTCCTGGCTGGCGCGCCGCTCGACGATCGCGACGTCGACTTTCGCCAAGGCCAACTCTGCCGCCAGCATCATCCCCGTCGGACCGCCTCCGGCGATCACCACCGCATGCTCGGCCATACGCCACCCCCCTTTTTCCCCCGTGGGTTTTGGTTCGGACCGAAGATTCTGCGCACCGACCGGGGCCTTGCCGCAAGCGCCCGATGCGCTAAATTAAGAATGGCAGGGAGTAGGTACTCCCCCTCTTCCATTGTTCGGTGCGGACGGACAAGCCCCTTGCGATGCAGCTGGGCGGCGCGTACGGCACGGTGGGCCGCCCAGGAAGATCTCCGGTGGGTCCGCGGATGGAGCGCCTAGGTGCCCCTAACACCGGCCACGGGTCACGTCTGAATCCCGCCGCCTCGGCGAGTCGACGCCAGATCAATAGTCTGAAGCACCGACCGATAACGCCACCCACAGTGGATGCAGGCACGTGATTCAACCGTCGAGATTGCCAGATCCAGTAGAACCCTTAGGAGCTCCCGGCCAGAGTCGACCGTCCGCAATCACGCGTTGACATCAGTGATCGGGTACTCATGGACTGCCGTGGGCGTGCTCGAGCTTGGTGCCGTCAACCCCGATGCAGCCGGGATCTCGGGCCAGCCGCCCCGGTTGATGTCAGCCGGACGGAGGGTCGACTGCTTCGGCCAGTTTGGCCACGGTGTGCTCCATTCCAGCGTTGTAGTGGCTGTCGGGGTCGTGAATACCGGAAGCGAGTGGTGAAGAGGGGTTTGAATACTGTCCCTCAGCGCCCACTTCGCCGAAAACTCCACCTGGCACACGCCCGGGCGCAGCTCCATCGCCGGCTCATGATGAAAACTGGCGGTCGCGCGCCGCGGCGCGCGCGATGCGCCGTGCGTGCATTGGACCAACGCGAATCTGACCACTGAACGGGGCCCACATGCCACAGAAGTAGAGACGCGGGGCCCCAGCGTGTTGGGGAGCGCCTGAATGGCAGATCGGCACGCCGTCAGCCTGTAGTACACCCAAGTGGCCGACCAGTGGTTCCAAACCTCGTCGGTAGCCCGTCGCGCAGATCACAGAGTGGGGCTGAAGACAAGTACCATCGACGAGCAACACGTTCGCGCCGTCAAGACTTTGCACCTCGGCGACGACGGTTGCGATTCCGCGTTTGAGCGCCGCGATGAATCCATCATCGACGGCTGGATTGGTACCGCGATGCCAATAGCTAGCGTACGGGCCCTCGGGAGCGCGTGGAATTCCAAAGCGGCGGAGGTTTCCGAAAGCCAGCCGCTGGGCTATCGAGAAGGAGAGGTCGGCAAGTTTGATCGGTAAGTGGTCGGTCAGAAGAACCAGAAGCGGCTGGCCAGGAATGCCGAAGACCTCTCGCGTCGAGAGGTTGGGCGCACTACGCATCGAAACTGTCACTCGGGCACCCGCCTTTACAAGGTGGCCTGCAATGTCGATACCTGAGTTCCCAGCTCCCACGACCAGCACATCCCGATCTCGGTACGCTTGGGCCGACCGGAAATCGGAGGAATGGATCAGTTCCGGAGTGAATGTCTCTCTTCCCGGCCACTGCGGAGATACGGGCACTGCATCCCACCCAGTGGCGATTACAAGGTAGCGAGCAAGCAAAGTTTGGGAAGACGTCTCCAGCCGCCATAGGGCGCCCGAATGCTGAACCTTGAGGAGCGTTGTATTGAAGTTCACACGGATCCTGTGACGGTTCGCAAAATCGTCCAGATACGCGACTATGTCGTCGCGACTCGGATTCCGTCCACAACTCCGTGATATGCCTTTGCCCTGTAGCTTTGACATCGGACGCCACGAGTTGAGCCGTAGCTCGGCGTATCTTGTCCGCCAGCGTGCGGCCACAGCGTTCGAAGCCTCGATGACCATTGTCTCAAAGCCGCGCTTTTCCAACGCAAATGCAGCAGCGAGTCCAGCCGACCCAGCACCAACCACGATTGCCTCGTGTATTTCCACCGCACTGCCGTCTTCGGCGACTCCTAGTGAAGAGTCGGCCAGCAGCTCGTTGTGTCTGGTCGTCAATGGCAAGATGTCTCCAGCGCCCAAGATGTTTCCCGGTCCCAGTGTTGCCTACATGGGCCGAGCCGCCAAGGTGGCCAACCGGTATTGAGGGGTCGTGGTAGCACCCAGAGATCGACAACTTCAACCCGATCGAGCTCGGGGTCGGCTGTCTTGCGGCTCCACCTTGCGACAAGAACCCCCATCGTGTATCTGCCCGAGTCGACCGGTCTGCCCCGGAGGCGTCCGGTCGATATCGACCTGCCCCACGTATACAGCGCTGTCCCGTTCATCAACCAAGCAGTAGGAGCCGGCGCATCAGCGGCAGTAACGATCAGTGGGATTGGGTGACAGCATCCACGGCTGGGGGCGTTACCTATCTGCCCACCAGACTCTGAATCTGGCGTCGCCCCACCCACTGTGCAGCATCACCGGCTCGGAACACAGCCGGCGATCGGGAGCACCCCAGCTTGGGGTTTCGTGCAACGATTGCGGGATGACAAACGAACCGCCGAATGTGTCTGGTCACCTGACCGTGTCGGCACGAGCGGACGACACGCTGTCCATGGATCCAAGGTCGGGCCAGCCTTCGGATTCGGCTCGCGCCGACGACTCGATCGCAAGCCCACGGTTCGGATCTGACTCGATAGTCGCAACCTCACTGAGGCCTCGCCGCGGTGTCTTCCCCGTCATCGCCACCTGCCGCCCCACAGGGGATGGCTACCTCACAACCGCCGTCAGGGTGGGAGAGGTTTGAGCCGTGCCCCACCCGAAGAGGCTCTCCTACAGGGTGGCGTGATCGTGTCGTCGTTGCGCGCCGTTCGTCGCTTCAGCGTCGAGGTGACGACTCCGGCGTCGCCGAATGCTGTCTACCGGTTGCTGGCCGACGCCCCGTCGTGGGCACGATGGGCCGGGCCGCTCATCACCCGCGCCGCCTGGGAGACCGAGCCGCGTGCAGACGCCACCGGGGGCGTCCGACGGCTCGGCCGCCCGCCATTCATGGTGCGGGAGGAGGTCGTCGTCGCCGAACCCCCCCACCGTTACGCCTATCGCCTCCTGAGCGGCCAGCCGGTCCGGTCCTACAACGTCGACGTCCGCATCACCCCCGTGAGCGGCTCGGCGGACCAATTGCCGGAGACGGGCGACGACGGCAGGACGCGCATCGTGTGGACCGGCTTGGTGGTGGCATTGATGCCCGGCACCGGGTGGCTCTTGCAGCGCCTTCTCCGGCGCATGCTCGGCGGGTTCGCCCGGCGGTTGGCCGTCGCGGCGACGACGGAAGGCGCACCACCGGACCCGGGCTGGGCCCGTCTCTGAGGCGCGGCTGCTCGCCCGGGAAGGTCAGCGCGTCGCCACCGTCCGGGGGATCGATCCTGGCTCCCGCAGGGTGGCGCAGCGCATGAGGACCAGGAGCCGGATGCACCACCATCCGGGATCGACCTCCCCCTTGGCGAGGCTGAGCCGGCTGGAGGTGGCGGCGGCGTGATGGTTGTTGTGCAGCCCCTCGCCGACCACCAGCCACGCCAACCACTGGTTGTTGGTCGCCAGGTTGTCGAACGGTCGCCGCCCCCACCGGTGCCCGATGGCGTTGATCGCCCCCCCGCCGAGCAGGTAGTAGGCGGTGTGGACGGTGGCGACGACGAGCGCCAGCTCCCAGCCGACCAGGAGGACCAGCAAAGCCACGCCCAGGCCGAGGCCCAGCAGGGCGTGGTCGAAGAGCCAGGCGTCCCAGCGGTCGGCGGGGATGTCCCGGGCGTAGCGGGCCACCGCAGCAGGGTCGCGCGCCACCTTGCGGTAGAGCAGGGCGTTGGCGAACTGCACGCGAGGGAAGCCCAGGACGATGGGGGAATGGGGGTCGCGCTCGGTGTCGGTGAAGGCGTGGTGCTTGCGGTGCACCGCCACCCACTGTCGAGGACGCATCCCGGTCATCACCCAGATGAGTACCCGACCGGCCCCCCGGGCGTTCGGCGACAGGGCCAGGGCCCGATGCGAGAGGCATCGATGGAGGTACACGGTGGTCACCAGGAGGGCGACCTGTGACGTGAACAGGCCGAGGACGACGGCGCCGACGACGGGCAGCATTGCCGACAAGCTAGTCCGCCACCGTCACTCTGCCCGGACCGCTCCCTGTCGGCGTCGGTGATGTCGCCGGCCCGCCCTCGGTCCACGGGGCCGCCGGTGGCCCGGCGATGCCATTCGTCCCCAGAGCGTCGAAGGAGTTGCGGGACGCCGCCGTACCTGTCGCCGCGGCGCTGCGTTCGGCGTGGGAGTCGGCGCCCGCCTGGCTCGCCTGCAGGGCCTCGTAGCCCAAGACGAGGGGGCTTCGGGACGCGCGCGCCCAGCACCTGATCTTCAACATGTCGACCGGCAACGCCGGCTCAGTGCGCTTGGAAGGCGAGCTCCTCACGGCACGCGCCGGGCTCCGACCCGCCGTGGCCCCGTCGAAGGCCGGCCGATCGCGCTAGCGTGCCCCCGCAGGTCACGACGCGTGACCCGGATCAACCGTCGATGGACTCGGAGAGTTGCGTGATGGCTGCCATCCGGTGGTTGTGCGTGTCCGACCTGCACCTCGGGGCGTTGAACAGCGTCCTCACCGCTATCGCCCCCGACGGGGAGCACGTCGACCGGTCGTCGCCGTCCCCCGTGCTGGTGGCGCTGTGCGACGCACTGCGCTCGCTGCGCTCGGGCACTGGCACTGGCCCACCCGAGCTGATCGTGCTCGGCGACATGTTCGAGCTGGCGCTCAGCTCGACTGAGGAGGCCGCCGCCACGTTCGCCCATTTGGTGGTGGCCCTCGGCCCCGGGACAGCCGACGCCGCCATCGCCCCCGCCATCCGATTCGTCCCCGGCAACCACGATCACCACCTGTGGAGTCGGGCTCGGGGCGCCTGCTACCTCGAGCACATCAGTGGGCTTCCGAGGTCCCAAGCGCTGCCCGTCGAAGCCCATGCCACCCGGCTGCTCCCCGACAACGACCCGTATCCCGTGCGCGACACCCTGATCGAGCTCCTGGCGGCGCGTGCCGACACGAGGGCGGTGATCACCGTCGAACAGAGCTATCCGAACTTCGCGATCGCGGACAGCGCCGGGCGCAAGGCGGTGGTCTTCTCCCACGGGCATTTCATCGAGCCGCTCTACCGAGCCATGTCGACGCTCCAGGATCTGCGCCAGGGCCAGGATCTCCTCCAACCCTCGGCCGACGACGTGGAAGCCGAGAACGGCGCCTGGATCGACTTCTTCTGGTCGTCGATGGGGGACAGCGGCGACGTCGGGCGCTGGGCCCGGCAGCTGTACGAGTCCTTGCAGAGCGACGTGGCCATCGAAGCGGAGATCGATGCCATGCGGCGGGCCGTGTCCAACCGGCCGGTGTCGCGCGTGAAGAACCACCTCGAGGGCCTCCTGCTCGACGGCGGGTTGACGGCAGCGGTGAAGCGGTCGCTTCGGCGCGAACGCCACGAGCCCGTCCTCCTGAGCGACAACGGCCGCAAGGGCCTGACGACGTATCTTTCCGGGCCGGTTGCCCGGCAGGTCGACGATGAGATCGGGTCCGCCGCCGAAGTGGCATTCGTCTTCGGTCACACCCACAAGCCGTTCCTCGAGCTCGACCATCCGGCGGTGCTGCCCGGGCCGGGGACGGTGGTGAACACCGGCGGGTGGGTGGTGGACACCACCGAGCCCGAGCCGAACAAGGGCGCCGCGGTGATCCTCATCGACGAGGACCTCAACATCGCCGCCCTCCGGTGTTTCGGCCAGGGTGCCGGCGCCGGTCACGAGGTCGTGATCGACGGTCCACCCGGCGAGGCGGCCAATCCCCTCGTGTCGGAGCTGCGGAGCACGATCGACCCGGCCCGGGACCCGTGGAAGGCCCTAGCCGAGGCGGTCACCACCGTCGAGGAGGAGCGGCAACGCCAGCTGCGAGACCGCCTCGCCGCCCAGGCCACGGGGCACGTCGCCTCCGTCGAACACCACCGCTGGCGGCGGCACCTCTCGCAGGCCACCCCTCCGGGGCCGGCGCCCGGAGACCGATGATGGACCGGCTGTCGCGGCCCTTAGCCGACCTGAAGGCCCACTACGACGTCGTGGTCGTGGGCTCGGGCTACGGCGGGAGTATCGCCGCCTGCCGGCTCGCCCGCGCCGGTCGGAAGATCGCCGTGCTGGAACGCGGCCGCGAGCTGCACCCCGGCGAGTACCCGGCGTCGCTCGAGGCGGCGAGCCGGCATGTCCAGACGGCCAGCCCCCTCGGCGACACCGGCGACCCCCGCAACCTGTACTGGATGCACGTCGGCAGCGAGATGAGCGTGTTCTCGGGCTGCGGCCTCGGGGGGACGTCGCTCGTCAACGCCAACGTGGCGCTGCGGCCCGACCCGAGGATCTTCGAGGACCGTCGTTGGCCCCGGGCGCTGCGCGAGGACGGGGCCGGGCTCGACGCCGGGTACGAGCGGGCGGAGGCGATGCTCACGCCCAGCACCTATCCCGAATCCTTCCCGCCGCTCGCCAAGATGGAGGCGTTGCGCCTGGCCGCCGACGGGGCGCCGTTCCTGCCGACCCCAATCAACGTCACCTTCCAGGCTGGGCCGAACGCCGCCGGCATCCACCAGGACGCGTGCAATGGATGTGGTGATTGCGTCACCGGCTGCAACTCGGGGGCCAAGAACACGTTGCTCATGAACTACCTGCCCGATGCCGTGGCGCACGGTGCGGAGATCTTCACCGAGATCGACGTCCGCTGGGTCGAGCACCCACCGGCTCCCGGTGGCGGCGACCACATCCCGGGTCCGTGGGTGGTGCGGGCCCAACCCCTGGGCACAGGACGCGACCGCTTCGGGTCGCCGCCGCTCGCGCTCAGCGCCGACCTGGTCGTGTTGGCCGCGGGCACGCTCGGGACGAGCCGCGTCCTGTTCCGTTCCCGGGACCACGGTCTGGCGCTGTCGGACCAGCTGGGCCGGCGCTTCACGGGGAACGGCGACGTCCTCGGGTTCTCCTACCGTCCTGGTCAGACCGTCCGTGCCATCGGTGCCGGCCAACAGCGTCCCGACCCGGCGCACCCCGCGGGCCCGTGCATCACGGCGCTCATCGACCGTCGCGCCGGGCACCCGCTCGAGGAGGGCATCATCATCGAGGACGCCGTGGTCCCGGGGGCGGTGGCCGCGCTCCTCCCCTTGGAGCTGCTCGGTCAGGACGCTGCGGACTGGGCCGGGCGCCGCATGCGCAGCGGCGGGCCCGCGTCATGGCTGCGCAGCGCCGTCACCGACGGCCGACGGGGCTTCACCGAGTACCTGCAGACGCTGCTGGTCATCGGCAACGACGACGCCGAGGGAACCCTCGTCCCCGAGTGTGACGGCGTGCGGGTGGACTGGCCCCACGTCGGCACCAGCCGGTACTACGAATTCGCCAACCAGGTGGTGGGCGAGGCCGCGTCGGTCGACGGCGGCACCTATCTGCACGATCCGTTGTGGACCCGCCTGCTGCGCAACAGCCTGATCACCGTGCACCCGCTCGGCGGTTGCGTCATGGCCGAGCGGGCGCAGGACGGCGTGGTGGACGACCGGGGCCGAGTGTTCGCCGGACCGGCGGGCGACACCGTCCACGACGGCCTGGTCGTCTGGGACGGATCGATCGTCCCGCGGCCGCTCGGCGTAAACCCGTTGCTCACCATTTCGGCATTGACCGAGCGAGCCGTCGCCGCGGTGGCGGCGGCGGGCGGCTGGACCATCGACGACACACCGGTCCGCACTGCCGGGGCGCCCGACGACGCGCCGGCACCAGTCGCAGACAGGCCCGGGCTGCGCTTCACGGAGCGGATGGCCGGCCACTGGTCGCCGGCCACGACACCTGATGTCGGCGACCTCGCGCAGTACGAGCAGGCCTCGAGTGCCGGGGAGGTAGCCGGGAGCAGCCTGTCGTTCACGCTGACGCTGTCGACCGACGACCTGCGGGCCACGGTGGCCGATCTCGCTCGACCGATGCGGGCTACCGGCACCGTGGAGGCGTCGGGCCTCAGCGGGGACCCGCTCATGGTGGAGGACGGCACCTTCCAACTACTGGTGGCCGACGATGAGGCCGACGCCACCATCAGCCACATGTGGTACCGGCTCCCACTCCGGGCCGTCGACGGGCGTCGGTTCCATTTCGCGGGGTTCAAGGTGGTCGCGCCCGGGGACCTGGCAGGCGCGTGGAAGGCCACCACCACGCTGTTCGTCATGATGCGCCGCGACGGCCCTGACGGCGACGTTGTCGGTCGGGGTGTGCTCCGCATAAGGCCGCACGACTTCGCCACCCAGTTGCGCACCTTGTCGGTGACGGGACCCGCCACCGAGCCCGAGCGACTCGAGCTCGAGGCCCGCTTCGGGCGGGCATTCGCCCACCGGCTTTACGAGTCCTACGGGTCGGTCCTGCACCGGTCCACTCCGTTCAATCGCAACGCCCCACCGCGCCGCCGCCGTCCCCTCGACCTCCCGGCGCGCCGGGAGTTCGAGTACCGGGCTGACGACGGCGTCGCCCTCCGGCTGGCTCGCTACCAGGGCGGCACACGCGGCCCTGTGCTGCTGGTGCACGGGATGGGCGCCAACCCGCTCACGTTCCTGCTCGACACCGTCGACGTGAACATGGTGGAGTACCTCGTCCACTGCGGCTTCGACGTCTGGGTCCAGGAGTGGCGGGCCTCCACGTTGCTGCCCAGCGCGCTGAGCCAATTCAACGCCGACACCGTGGCGCACCTCGACCACCCCGCTGCCCAGGCGGCGGTCCGCCACCACACGGGGCGCTCCGAGCTCCACGTGGTGGCGCACTGTGTGGGCAGTCTGACCTGGATGATGTCCACCCTGGCGGGGAGGACCGACCCCACCTCCCTGGTCTGCTCCTCGGTGGGCGTGCACCCAGTGGGGCCGCCCATCATGAAGCTCAAGGCCGGGCTGCGCCTCGGGCGGCTGATGCGCAAGATCGGTGTCGGCATGCTGACCTCGGACTCGTACAGCGGTGAGTCGGCGGGGGCCCGGGCCGTCGACCTGGCCCTGCGTGCGTACCCGATCCCCAAGGGGGAGCAGTGTGGCCAGGCCGTGTGCCGCCGCCTGGCCTTCATCTACGGCCTCGCCGTCCGGCACGACAACATGAACGACCTGTCGCACGCCACCATGCACGAGCTGTTCGGCCCGACCAACATGACGATGATGGCGCACCTGTCCGAGATGGCCAGGGTCGAGCGGGTCGTGGGCGCCGACGGCGCCGACCGCTACCTGCCGCACGTCGAGCGGCTCCGCCGGCCCGTCCCCCTGCTTTCGGGGCGTCCCAACATGGTCTGGACGCCGGCGTCTACCGAGCGCACCCACTCGTATCTGACCTGCAACCTCGGCGACGACCTGTTCCGGCGGGTCGTCTTCGACGGGTACGGACATCAGGACGTGTTCATCGGCGCCGACGCCGTGCGCGACACCTTCCCGGCCGTGCTCGATCATCTCGAGCGCGTCAACGCGTGACGGACGCGGACATTGCTATCGCCTCCCAACACCCGGCTGGTCACCGTCCGACCCGACCTGTGGCAGCTACTCGACTGAAAGAAGCTCCTGGGCACTGCAGGGTGCTCCCGACAATCCCACTTCTCAGGGGTGCTCGGCGAGGGGTTGGGGGCTTGGCGTCCGGAGCGCCTCGTGAGGTGAGGAGGTGCCTGCTCCTCTGGGGGCAGCTCCGAGAGCAAGGTCAGCACCGCCTCCCTCGCCTCGTCCGGAGTCGACCCCACGTCAAGCAGGATTCGCGCCGCCACACCTTCTCCCTCTCGAAGGATTCCGAGGAGTATGTGTTCGGTGCCGATGTAGTTGTGATCGAGTTGAAGAGCTTCACGCAGTGAGAGTTTCAGGACCTTCTTCGCCCTCGGTGTGAACGGAGGGGAACCGATCGACAGGCCGTCCGAACCGCCGACGGTGTCCTCGATCTTCTCGCGTACTTCCTCGAGCGTGATCTGCAGCTGGTCCAAGGCCCTTGCCGCGATACCTTCGCCCTCGTGGAGGAGACCCAACAGGAGGTGCTCGGTCCCGATGAAGCTGTGGTTCAGAAGGCGCGCCTCTTCCTGGGCCAGCACCACGACTCGACGGGCACGGTCAGTGAAGCGTTCGAACACCGGCTTTAGAGTCCCACTCTGGGATGTGGTCGCGTCGACCGTTGTGACTCAGTTGCTCTACCAATATCCGGATACCGTACCCTCGTGCCACGCCAGCCCATGAGCACAGATGAGGTCCTGAGTCTTCATAGTCGACTCTCCAACTGGGGTCGATGGGGAGCGGACGACCAGCTCGGCACGCTCAATTTCATCACGGCTGAGGTAACGGCCTCGGCGGCGTCAACGGTGCGACTGGGACAGACCGTCTCGTGTGCCCGCCCCCTTCCCACGCAGCCCGGTCCGGACAATCTGAACCCGGTTGTCCACCACATGACGGGCACAGGCACCGAGGGCTATGGAGCCGACTACTTCGCTCTCGCGCCACATGGTTACGCGACGAGTCACATTGACGCTCTCTGCCACATATTCCACGACGGACGGATGTACAACGGCTACCCGTCCGAAGCGGTCACGGCGCACGGGGCGAGCAAGCTCGGCATCCATCACCTCCGATCCGGAGTCGTCACGCGGGGGGTCCTCGTAGACATCCCCACAGTGCGGGGTGTAGAGGCATTGCCGCCAGGAGAACCCATCTTCCCCGAAGACCTGGAAGCTGCGGAGAAGACAACTGGAGTCGAGGTGCAGAGCGGAGACGCGCTTCTCGTGCGGACGGGACGTTGGCGGTGGCGAGAATTGCACGGCCCCTGGAACCCGACAAAGGGCATGGCCGGCCTCGATGCATCTTGTCTGGCATGGCTGCACGATCGCGAGGTCGCGGTGCTGGGGAGCGACGGGATCTCTGACGTCTGGCCGTCGCGCATCAAGAACGTCCCCATGCCGATTCACACCGTGGCCATCGTGGCCATGGGCATCCACCTCCTCGACAATCTCGATCTCGACGAGCTGTCCCGTGCGTGCGCCGATGCCAACCGCTGGAGCTCCCTCTTCGTCGTCGCACCGCTCGTGTTGAATCAAGGCACGGCTTCTCCGGTGAACCCGATCGGCATCTTGTAGAGGAACGAACCATCGGCTCGCCCGCCAACCCTGAGACTGGTGTTTGGGTCCGCCTGCCCGGGATCCCCCCGATCCCAAATGGATCGGCCTCATCGAACCGTTACGTGGCATCGATCCGAGTTGGAGGTCTACGGTCGTGGTGGTGTGGCGCTCTTCTGTTGTCGACCATTGGGGATCATCCTCCGATGAACGCCGAGCCACCTATCCCTGTGATGGCCTGATCGAAGACGCTGACGTCGTGTTCCGAGCCGTGGACGTCGACGCGCCGACTCCACTTCTCTTCCGGTGGATGTGCCAGCTCCGCCGAGCGCCTTACAGCTACGACTGGATCGACAACCTGGGCCGGCAGAGTCCGCGACACCTCAGCGACGGGCTCGACGATCTCGAGGTGGGTCAGCACTTTATGACGATCTTCCGCTTGATTTCTTTCGATGCCGGTTCCTCGATCACGCTCAGTTCGAGCTCGGCAATGTTCGGGCGCGTGGTGTGCCCTTACAAGGCCATCCCGATTGAAGCGGGTCAGAGCCGACTGGTGGTGAAGCTGATGTTCTCAGCACCTCCCGGGCTACGAGGTTGGATCACAAGACGCGTCCTCCCGGCCGGAGACTTGCTCATGATGCGCAAGCAATTGCTGACATTGAAGAGACTGGTTGAGCGCGACTCGCTACAGCTGGGCCTTTGAATGGTCTGCATACCCTTGCGGACTGCTTGGTGCCCGCGGGCCGATCTTGGGATGAGCCATCCCGGCCAGCATGTCGATCGATGAACCATGGGCTTGAGAACTGGGTCCCTCAGGATGCTGGGTGAGGGATGTCCTCAGGGAACTGGGCCTGCGTCGAGGCCGGCGCGCTTACGAGTCCGTCCAGCCGGAACGGCTGCCGAGGGAACTGTCCAAACGGGTTTCTGCACACAGCAAGTCGAGATCAGTTCAAGTTCGGCGCTCTCTGCTCCTGGGAGTCATCGACCCCGTGATCTGTTCCGACGCTCCCGCCGGAGCTTCAGGATTGCCATGAACTTGCGAAAGATAAACCCCACGATTTGAGCCTAGTGCGGGTACAAGTGGCAACGTCGCGCCGCGACGCGAGCGTCGTACTCGTCGGCCTTCTCCAGGAGTTCGTAGCACCGCTGAGCCGCCTGCGCATAGGAAGAGCGATCTCCGTCCCGGAGTCGCGACTCCGAACCCGTAATGCGGAGTCGTTCATGCACGTCAGACAGGTTCGGGTGCTCCACTCGTCCAAGTGCGATCGAACCAGCGTCGGATGCGGCTCGTCCCGAACCCACCCTTGTCGGCGGCGATCGCGCCAGAGGGTCCTTCCAGGGCACCAATCGGAGCTTCCCCACTCAAGAAGGTGACGTCCACGCGAGCGACCAGGTCGTGGCCGAACTCGAGATACCAAGTCCCATGGCCGTCATATGTCCTGCTGGCCGTTCCGCCGCGCAGGCGAGAGATGATCTGTTCGGCCACGACCGACACTTGACCTTCGGCGAAGACGCCTGCCTTGGGTGTTCCGACACTGGTCACGTCGCCAACGGCGTAGACATCGGCAAACGCGGTCTCGAGGGTCAACGGATTCACCGGAATCCACCCGTCCTTGGTCATCCCCGACTCCACGACTACGACGGGAGCCTTGTGGACCGGGACGCCCAGGAACAGGTCGAAGGCCATCTCGGACCCGTCGTTGAGCACGACGACCTTCCGGTTGGAGTCGAGACTGCGCACGATGCGCTCCGGGCTCCAATCGATGCCACGGGCGGCAAAGGCCACGAGCAGCGCTTCCGACGCTCCGGAGAGGGTGGGATGGGGATACCGAAGGGCATGACCAGTGAGATGCGGGAGTCATGACGGACCCCTCGCTCGGTGAGGAAGTCGTGCATCAACAGTGCCGTCTCGCTCGGCGCCGGAGGGCATTTGAACGGAGTCGAGGTCACGCCGACGATGACGTTTCCCCCCTCGAACCTCGACAACACCTCGCGCAATGCGAACGCCCCGGACACTGTGTAGAACTCGTGGCCGGCCTCGACGAGCCCTGGGGTGGCGGCCGGGTCCAGATCGGCACCCAATGCGACGACCAATATGTCACCTTCAAAGACGCCCGACTTGGTCTCGACGCGTTTGGTGGCAGGATCGATCGAGGTGATGGCGGTCTGGACGAATCGGAGCCCTGGCTTGACCAGAGCGTGGTAGGGGTGGAGGACCGACGAAGGCAGGACTCGTCCGAACATCACGTCAAGTTTCGAAAACCCGAAGACGAACCCCTCGCCCTGGTCGATCAGATCGACATCAAGTTCCTCACCGAACTCCTCTGACAGCCTTGTCGACAACTCCAAGCCCCCGAAACCCGCACCCAGCACCAAGATACGCATGCGGGGAACATATCCGATCGACTTCGACGTCGATACTGTCGCGTTGGTGAAGCAAGGTATCGACCTCGTGAGTGGGGTGCCCGGCGCCGCAGGGATCGTGCGACGCTGGTTCTGCGCCATCGGCTAAGAGATGACTCCGACGGGTTCAGATCAAGGCATTCGCGGATCGGAGCGCGTTCCGCGCCCCTCGCCCATAATGGGCTGACCGTCAGTCGAGCAGAAAGTAGAGGGTCGACATGATCACTGTTGCGGAGCTTGCGGCCGAAGTCGCCTCACTTCGATTGCGGGTCGCGTCGAGCGAAAGCGTGCTCGCCATCCAGACCCTCAAGGCACAGTACGGCGAGCTTGTCGACCGGCGCTTTTCCGCGGGGGCGGTCGTGGACACTCTCACGCTGGCCCGGGTCGCGCAGAGCGTCGCCGCCTTGTTCACCCGTGACGGCGTGTGGGACGGAGGCCCTGGTCTGGGGCGTGCTACCGGTCGCGTAGCCATTGCGGCACGCCTGCGCGAGACGACGCTGACATTTTCGCGCCACTTCTTCATCAATCCACGCATCGAGGTCGATGGAGAAACGGCGAGAGCCAGGTGGGACGTGCTGAGCCCATGTCGCCGTCCGGATGGGACGTCCTATTGGATGTCGGGATACGAGGACGATGAGTATGCGTGCACCGACGGAGTCTGGCTGCACCACTCAATGAAGCTCACAACCGTGTTCATGACTCCCGTCGGCGAAGGATGGACGAGGGTGCTCGTCTGAGGATCAGGGGCCGTCACGCGATAGTGGTGATGTGGGCACCCACGAGCTGCGCCGTCTGCTGGTCGACATCGCCTTCGCGCCGTTCGCCGTGGTCCTCTTGAAACCGTGCGAATGCCGAGGTCGAAGCAATCGGGTTCACCTCGTCATCACCATGATTGTGGAACGAAACGTGGACGAATGAATCGTCGGCCAGTCGCAGCACGATGTAACTGACGTTGTCAGGCTTGGTATCGGCCAGTTCGCCGAATACAGCCTCGACCCTCCTCTGGTTCTCATCGGCCGTCGCCGCCGACTTCATCGCGTAGCGAGTAACCAGCCGCTTTTGCATTGAGTTGCTCCATTCACCAAGGTCGGACAGGCGGTGTCCGATGTGCTCGCGAGAGTACCTGGCTCACCCTGGACCCGTACTCGCAGAGCGTGGGCTGTCGCCGACGAGTACTGCACGACGAAGGCGGAGTAGGGAACGAGGCGAAGGATGGGTGTGGCCCAGAACTCGGCGTCTTTCTCGGGGAGTGTGAACCGCACCGCGTTGTCGGGTGAGCTCACTCCGAAACCCAAGAAGGGATGCCTCTTCAAGACGGCGCGTTTGCCCGTTCTCTCTGCGTATTTGGTCACAACGGCGTTGTAGGCATTGAGCTGCGCCATGCTGTATCGCTCGTTGACAAGGCTGATGCCTCCTTTGCGACCCATGCGGATGTGATTCCTCGCGTACTGTCGGTCAGGGCTCGTCAAATGAACGACGCCGATGTACAAGACGCCATGCCTGCCGTTGTTGATGATCCACGCGCCCGCATAGCGTCTGCCTAGGTACGTTTGCAGTCGTCGACTGCGATGCCGGAAGGTTGAGTGCTCCTTGGACCGCGAATGGCGCTCGGATCGCGGGGGAGTTCTCAGCTCTGGTGGGCCCGGGTGGGAGCCGACAGCCAAACGTGGGGCCTGGGACTGGCTCGTCCCGCCGCAGCCGCCGACGGCGAGAAGGACCAGGAACGACGATGCGAGATAGCGGGGATGCCGTCGGGAGTTCCGGTCACCTGACAACAACGACGCTTGGGTCGTCAGGAACCACCCCATTTGCCAACCATAAGTCCTGGGCCGGGGCGAGGACGTTTGAGCTCTCGCCCCGGATCTTCGCCGCCGGATAACCAGAGGCGATCTCGCGATTGTGCGCCGCTCTCCCGGAGTCAGATCGAACGCGGCAGCGCCTCAGCGCCCCAGGAACCACCGGCCGGTCCGCTTGGCCAGGCCCATTCCGGTCTGCATGACATGACGATTCGTGACCGGTGACCCGTCATTGCGCCTGCTCGCTCGTACTCGACGCCAGGTTGCGGGGCCCAGAAGGGCGAACTGTGCCATGGCCCGTCGAGGGGCGTCCACGAGGACGAGGAGGGCGAAGCCCAGCAGGATCAGAGCACCACCGATCACACCCAGCATCCCGATGCCGGGCCCGGAGCCGGTGAAGGCCA